>Ga0164292_10000281_pt1 | contig 37663 bp, 25 predicted proteins | sample GEODES117metaG_FD_111486 | JGI IMG/M metagenome (GOLD analysis project Ga0164292, IMG submission 111486) | Eutrophic lake water microbial communities from Lake Mendota, Wisconsin, USA - GEODES117 metaG | ecosystem: Environmental > Aquatic > Freshwater > Lake | place: USA: Lake Mendota...
AAGAATGAATTAATTGGAGAAGTTATTGGATTGTTGCAATCTCCTGCTAAACGTGTATTGGCTGCATTATTGCACCACCACGAGAAGCAAGCTGCTCCAGCTACCGCAGAGTAGAGATAAAAGATACAAGATAAAAGATAAAAGAGAAAAGATACGATATATCTCATATCTCATAACTCATATCTCATAACTCTTATCTCATATCTAAAAATAACCCAGGCCTGAGGGAAAATAATGGCAAAATTTTTTTAAACCCTCCGTCGGATTCACATAAGAAAATGAAGACGGAAAAAATTTAAACACATGGCAGACGTAAAAGCATTAGCTGAAACATTAGTAAGCTTAACAGTAAAAGAAGTTCAAGAATTAGCAGATGTATTAAAAGCTGATTACGGTATCGAACCAGCTGCTGCTGCAGTAGTAGTAAGCGCAGGTGGAGATGGCGGTGGTGCAGCTGCTGCAGAAGAGAAAACATCTTTTGATGTAATCTTGGTAAGCGGTGGTGCTAGCAAATTAGGCGTAGTTAAGATTGTTAAAGAATTAACTGGCTTAGGTTTGAAAGAAGCTAAAGATTTAGTAGACGGAGCTCCTAAAGCAGTAAAAGAAGGTATCTCTAAGGCTGAAGCAGATGATTTAGCTGCTAAGTTGAAAGAAGCAGGTGCTGAAGTTGAAGTAAAATAATTACCACTAACTTCTATAGTAAACCCTCTTAACATTGTTAAGAGGGTTTTTTTGTGGATGAAAGGTTTTGCATATAATGATATAAATCTTAACTTTAATATTCCAAAATTGATTGCCATGAAAAAAATTGTAGGAGTAATATGCGCGTTTACCCTTTGTGTTAGCGCTTGTAAAAACAAAGCCAACGAGAAATCTTATTTCGACATTGCTGGTATGGATACAACCATTAACCCGGCTGATAACTTTTTTATGTACGCCAATGGCGGATGGGTTAAAAACGCTAAAATTCCCGACGACCAAAGTGGTTGGGGTAGCTTTTATACCTTGTACGATGAAAACCTATCAAAACTTAGAATAATACTAGAAGAAACAGCTGCCAAAAAAGATCATCCTGCTGGCAGCGCTGCTCAAAAAGTAGGCGACTTTTATGCCAGCGGTATGGATACTGTTGCCATAGAGAAAAAAGGATATGAGCCACTTAAACCAATGCTTGCTAAAATAGATGCAGTAAAAGATTACAAAGAACTACAAATATTAATGGGTGAAGCGGAAGCCTCTGCAGAAGGCGGTTTATTTAGTTACAATGTAGGAGCTGATGAGCGCAACAGCAGCACCAATATATTATCACTTTACCAAAGTGGTACCACATTACCCGAGAAAGATTATTACACCAAACAAGATGCTATTACTAAAGTTCAACGTGCCAAATTAGTAGCGCATGCTGCTAAATATTTTGAACTTACAGGGGCCGACGCTGCTACTGCACAAAAAAACGCAGCCTCTGTATTGGCATTAGAAACATTAATTGCCGCATCTCATCTCACACCCGTTGAACAAAGAGATCCTGTAAAAAATTACAATAAAATGTCGGTAGCAGATTTGCAAAAACGTACACCCAATATTTTATGGACTGTATTGTTTGAAAAAATGGGTGTTCGATTAGATAGCATTAATGTAGCACAACCTCGCTGCTATGAGGCATTTAGCAATTTATTGGCCAGCCAACCAATAGAAGTGTGGAAGAACAAAATGAAATTCGATTATATTTCTTCTAAAGCAGGGTTATTGAGCAAAGCATTTAGAGATGAACGCTTCTCCTTCAATCAGGTATTTTCTGGGGCTAAAAAACAAGAAGACCGATGGAAAGTAATGGTAAACAGAACCGACAATAGCTTAAAAGATTTATTGGGTGAAGTATATGTTCAAAAATATTTTCCTCCAGCTGCTAAACAAAGAATGGATGAACTGGTAAACAATTTGCAGAAAGCTTTTGAGAATAGAATTAATAAGCTCGATTGGATGAGTGATTCAACCAAAACAAGGGCTCAAGAAAAATTAGCTGCGTTCCTTAAAAAAATTGGCTACCCAAGTGTTTGGAAAAAATACGATGATGTAACTATCGCAAGAGATAATTTATTCGAGAATATGCGCCAAGTAGCACAACACGACTATAAAGAAACCATTGCAAAAATTGGTAAACCAGTAGACAAAACTGAATGGGCTATGACAGCACCAACTGTTAACGCCTATTACAACCCAACATTCAATGAAATAGTGTTTCCTGCTGGTATACTTCAATTTCCCTTCTTTGAGTTAAATGCCGATGATGCCATTAACTATGGAGGTATAGGTATGGTAATAGGACATGAGATGACGCATGGCTTCGACGATCAAGGTCGCCAATATGATGCCAAGGGCAACCTTAAAGATTGGTGGACGCCTGCAGATGGAGATCAATTTAAAGTGAAAGCAGCTGGAGTAGTTAATCAATACAACCAATTCAAAGTATTAGATAGCTTGCATGTAAATGGGGAGTTAACGCTGGGTGAGAACCTTGCCGACATTGGAGGTCTGGCCATTGCCTATGATGCTTTTAAAATGACTAAACAGGGTCAAAGTGCCGATAAAATTGATGGGTTTACACCCGATCAACGTTTTTTCCTTGGGTACGCTCAGGTTTGGCGTTTGGTAAACCGCAATGAAACCATGAGAACCCGTATTACCACCGACCCGCATTCGCCCGAAGAGTTTAGAGTAAATGGCCCGTTGGCCAATTTTGAGCCCTTTTACAAAACCTTTAATGTAACCGAAAAGAACAAATTGTATCGTCAGCCAGCGGATAGGGCAAAAATTTGGTAGAAAGTTTATCCACAAATTGCAGTTTGGCGTAAAATTTGATTTTGCGGTTCTAATACAGAACCTTAACTTTGCCATCCTTAATTTTGGGCTTTTTAGCGGGTGGACATTTTTATCATTGCGTTTGAATGATGAATGAGCCGATTGTACGTTAAGAGAATGAAACAGTTCTCCCCAATATTTTATCGTATCAAAACCGGTTTTACATTAATATGTCTACAACTACATTGAACAACAGGGTCGGCTTCGGTAAAACTAAACATTTGGCTGATGCCCCAGACCTACTCGACATCCAGTTAGAATCTTTTCAAGAGTTTTTTCAGTTAGAGACTACGCCCGACAAACGTAATGTTGAAGGGTTGTTTCGTGTGTTTAAGGAAAACTTTCCTATCACAGACACGCGCAACATCTTTGTACTAGAATTCTTGGACTACTTCATCGATCCGCCAAGATACACTATTGATGAGTGTATGGAGCGTGGTTTAACTTATGCAGTGCCTTTAAAAGCAAAGCTGCGTTTAAGTTGTAACGACGAAGAGCACGTAGATTTTCAAACCATCGTACAGGACGTTTTCTTAGGAAATATTCCTTACATGACTCCCCGTGGAACATTTGTGATCAATGGTGCTGAAAGGGTAGTAGTATCCCAGCTTCATCGTTCTCCAGGTGTATTCTTCGGACAGTCTGTTCACCCTAACGGAACAAAGATTTATTCTGCCCGTGTAATTCCTTTCAAAGGAGCATGGATGGAATTTGCTACCGATATCAACAACGTGATGTATGCCTACATCGACCGTAAGAAGAAATTCCCGGTAACCACCTTGTTGCGTTCTATTGGTTTTGAAACCGATAAAGACATTCTAGAGTTATTCGGAATGGCTGATGAAGTTAAGGCCGATAAAAAATCATTGGCTAACCAGGTTGGTCGCAAATTGGCTGCTCGTGTTTTAAGAACATGGGTAGAAGATTTTGTTGATGAAGATACTGGTGAAGTAGTGAGCATTGAGCGTAATGAAATTGTGATGGAGCGCGACACTGTTTTAGATGAAGAAGCAATTGCAACCATTATCGAAATGGAAGTGAAGAGCGTATTCATTCAAAAAGAAGACGTAGGTGGAGATTATGCCATTATCTACAATACTTTAAATAAAGATACTTCAAACAGTGAACTAGAAGCGGTTCAGCATATCTATCGCCAATTGCGTGGAGCTGATGCCCCAGATAATGAAACTGCTCGTGGTATTATCGATAAATTATTCTTCAGTGATAAGCGTTATGATTTAGGAGAAGTTGGTCGTTATAAAATCAACAGAAAACTAGGTCTGGAATATCCTTTAACCAAAAAGGTTTTAACCAAACAAGATATCATTGAAATCATCAAATACTTGGTGCGTTTAACCAATGCAAAAGCCGAGATTGATGATATTGATCATTTGAGCAATCGTCGTGTTCGTACCGTAGGTGAGCAATTGTATGCTCAGTTCGGTGTTGGTTTGGCGCGTATGGCCCGTACCATCAGAGAGCGTATGAACGTTCGTGACAATGAAGTATTTACTCCAGTTGATTTGATCAATGCAAGAACATTAAGTTCTGTGATCAATTCATTTTTTGGTACATCTCAATTGTCTCAATTCTTAGACCAAACCAATCCACTAAGTGAGATCACGCACAAGCGTCGTATCTCCGCATTAGGGCCAGGTGGTTTAAGTAGAGAGCGTGCAGGATTCGAAGTACGTGACGTACACTATTCTCACTACGGTCGTTTATGTACCATTGAAACACCAGAGGGTCCAAACATTGGTTTGATCTCTACACTTTGCGTTCACGCAGCTATTAATGATATGGGTTTCATTGAAACTCCTTATCGTAAAGTAGAAGGTGGAAAAGTGAATATGAATGAATTGACTTTCCTAAGTGCAGAAGAAGAAGATACTGCTAAAATAGCCCAAAGTAATTCTCCTTTGAATGAAAAAGGTCAGTTTAAAGAAGATAAAGTAGTTTCTCGTCAAACAGGCGACTTCCCTATATTAGATAAAGAAGAAGTGGAGTATATGGACGTTGCACCTAACCAAATTGTTGGTTTGAGTGCTTCTCTAATTCCTTTCTTAGAGCATGATGATGCCAACCGTGCGTTGATGGGATCTAACATGCAACGTCAGGCTGTTCCATTGATTGTTCCAGAAGTGCCAATTGTTGGTACTGGCTTAGAAGGAAAAGCTGCTCGTGATGCACGTATTCAAATTCATGCAGACGGAAATGGTGTTGTTGAGTTTGTTGATGCAAACGAAATTCATGTTCGTTATGATAGAAATGATCTTGATCGTTTGGTGAGCTTTAATGATGATTTACAAGTTTATAAATTAACCAAGTTCATCAAAACCAACCAAGCTACTTGTATCAATCTTAACCCTGCTGTAAAGAAGGGTCAGAAAGTGAAGAAGGGTGATTTCTTAACAGAAGGGTATGCTACCAAAGATGGTGAATTGGCATTGGGTCGTAACCTACAAGTGGCATTCATGCCTTGGAAAGGATACAACTTTGAAGATGCGATTGTAATCAGCGAAAAAGTGGTACGCGAAGATTTATTTACTTCTGTTCACATTGATGAATATGAACTAGAAGTTCGTGACACTAAATTGGGTGAAGAAGAATTGACTCCAGATATACCAAACGTTTCAGAAGAAGCTACTAAGGATTTGGACGAAAACGGAATCATCAGAATTGGTGCTACCATTAAAGAAGGTGATATCTTAATTGGTAAGATTACTCCTAAAGGAGAATCTGATCCAACACCAGAAGAAAAATTATTGCGTGCCATCTTTGGAGACAAAGCAGGAGATGCAAAAGATGCTTCTTTGAAAGCGCCTAACGGAACTGAAGGTGTTGTTATCGATAAGAAATTATTCCAACGCGCTAAGAAAGACAAGAACGGAAAAATCCGTGAAAAAGCTTTGTTAGAAAAAGTAGAAAAAGTACATCAACAAAATGTAGAGTCGATCAAAGAATTGTTGCTCGAAAAGTTACAAACTTTATTGAAAGACAAAGCATCTACTGGTGTGAGCAACAACTTTGGAGAAATGTTAATTGGTAAAGGAGCAAAATTCAATCAAAAGAATTTAGCTACCATCGATTACCAAAATGTAAATCCATTGGGTTGGACTGGAGAGGCAAAAACCGATGACCAGATCAACACATTGTTGCACAACTATAGCATTAAGTATAACGAAGAGTTGGGTAGATACAAACGCGAAAAATTCAATATCTCTATTGGTGATGAATTACCAGCTGGTGTGTTGAAATTGGCGAAAGTTTACTTAGCTGTTAAACGTAAGTTGAAAGTGGGAGATAAGATGGCCGGACGCCATGGTAACAAAGGTATTGTTGCAAAAATTGTACGTGCAGAAGACATGCCATTTATGGAAGATGGTACTCCGGTAGACATCGTATTGAATCCATTGGGTGTACCTTCTCGTATGAACCTTGGACAGATTTACGAAACCATTTTAGGATGGACTGGTAAACGTTTAGGCCTTCGTTTTGCAACTCCTATTTTTGATGGTGCTTCTACCGATCAGATCGAGCAATATTGCAAAGATGCTGGTATCCCAAGAAATGGACATACTTACTTATATGATGGAGAAACAGGAGAACGTTTCCACCAGAAAGCTACAGTAGGTGTTATCTACATGATTAAGTTACACCATATGGTTGATGATAAGATGCATGCCCGTTCTATCGGACCATACAGCTTAATTACTCAGCAGCCATTAGGAGGTAAAGCACAATTTGGTGGTCAGCGTTTCGGAGAGATGGAAGTGTGGGCATTGGAAGCGTATGGTGCAGCAAATATTCTGCAAGAATTATTAACCCTTAAATCGGATGACATCATTGGTAGAGCAAAAACCTATGAAGCAATCGTTAAAGGAGAAAATATTCCTAAAGCAGGCGTGCCTGAATCATTCAACGTATTGGTACATGAACTAAGAGGCTTAGGACTTGATCTTAAGTTCGATTAATAAAACAATTCAAATTCTCAACATCGATATGGCAATCAAAAGAGAAAACAAACAACGACCTACTTTTTCGCAGATCACTATTAGTTTGGCATCGCCAGATAGTATTTTAGAAAGAAGTTTTGGTGAAGTATTAAAACCTGAAACCATTAACTACCGTACTTACAAACCTGAACGTGATGGTTTGTTCTGCGAAAGAATTTTTGGACCAGTTAAGGATTACGAATGTGCTTGCGGAAAGTACAAACGTATCCGTTATAAAGGAATCGTGTGCGACCGTTGCGGTGTAGAAGTAACTGAGAAAAAAGTTCGTCGTGAGCGCATGGGTCATATCAAATTAGTAGTTCCAGTTGTTCATATCTGGTACTTCAAGAGTTTGCCAAATAAAATTGGTTACCTCTTGGGTATGAGCTCTAAGAAATTAGAGACCATTGTATACTATGAGCGTTATGTAGTATTACAAGGTGGTATCAAAGAAAACCTCAACATGGGTGATCTTTTAACCGAAGAAGAATACTTGGATATCCTAGATAATATTCCCAAAGACAATCAACACTTGTCGGATGAAGATCCGAACAAATTCATCGCCAAAATGGGTGCTGAAGCAGTGCATGGTTTGTTGGAAAGAATCAACTTGGATGAATTGAGTTTCTCTTTGCGCAATGCAGCAGCAACTGAAACTTCTCAACAACGTAAAGCAGATGCCTTAAAGCGTTTGAGCGTAGTTGAATCTTTCCGTGATGCAAGCACGCGTATCACCAACCAACCAGAGTGGATGGTAATGCAATACATTCCTGTTATTCCTCCTGAATTGCGTCCATTGGTTCCTTTGGATGGAGGACGTTTTGCTTCATCAGATTTAAATGATTTATACCGTCGTGTTATTATCCGTAACAACCGTTTAAAGCGGTTGTTAGAAATCAAAGCGCCTGAAGTAATCTTACGTAATGAAAAACGTATGTTACAAGAAGCGATTGATAGCTTATTCGACAACTCTCGTAAGTCTAATGCCGTTAAAGCAGAAGGTGGTAGAGCGTTAAAATCTTTGTCTGATGTTTTAAAAGGCAAGCAAGGTCGTTTCCGTCAGAACTTATTGGGTAAGCGTGTGGATTATTCTGGTCGTTCAGTAATCGTTGTAGGACCTGAGTTAAAAATCCATGAGTGCGGATTGCCAAAAGACATGGCTGCTGAATTGTTCAAGCCATTTGTTATTAGAAAATTAATTGAAAGAGGTATTGTAAAAACAGTGAAGTCTGCTAAGAAATTGGTTGATCGCAAAGAAGCTGTTATTTGGGATATTCTCGAAAATATTTTAAAGGGTCATCCGATTTTATTGAATCGTGCCCCAACATTGCACCGTTTATCCATTCAAGCATTCCAGCCTAAATTGGTAGAGGGTAAAGCGATACAATTACATCCATTGGTAACCTCTTCATTCAATGCGGATTTTGATGGTGACCAAATGGCGGTACACGTACCGTTGAGCAATGCTGCTGTTTTGGAAGCACAATTATTGATGCTTTCTTCACACAATATTTTGAATCCACAGAATGGTACACCGATTACCCTTCCTTCTCAGGACATGGTATTGGGATTGTATTATATTACTAAAGGAAAGAAAACCAATGAAACTGAAACCATCAAGGGTCAGGGAATGGCTTTCTATAGTATGGATGAAGTAATCATTGCTTACAATGAAGGTGTTGTTGATTTACATGCCAATATCAAAGTAAAAACAACTGTTCGTGAGAAAGGTGTTTTATCTAAGAAACTAATTGAAACCACTGTTGGTAGAGTATTGTTTAATCAACATGTACCTGCAGAAGTAGGTTTTGTAAATGCATTGCTTACCAAGAAAAGTTTAAGAGAAATTATCGGTGATATCATTAAAATCACTGATGTTCCAAAAACTGCTAAATTCCTAGATGAAATCAAAACACTTGGATTCCGTATGGCGTTCCGTGGTGGATTGTCTTTCAGCGTAAACGATTTGATTGTTCCTGAAATTAGGAATCAATTATTGGAAAGCGCTAAAGTTGAGGTAGAAGAAGTTTGGGAAAACTACAACATGGGATTGATTACCAATAACGAGCGTTACAACCAAGTTATTGATATCTGGGGTAGAGTGGATATGAAAATCACTGAATCTTTGATTCGTGAAATGACCATCGATAAGCAAGGTTTCAACTCTGTATTCATGATGTTGGATTCTGGAGCTCGTGGTAGTAAAACACAGGTAAAACAGTTGGTGGGTATTCGTGGATTGATGGCTAAACCTCGTAAGAGTGGTAGCTCTGGATCTGAAGTAATTGAAAATCCAATCTTGTCTAACTTTAAAGGTGGACTGAATGTATTGGATTACTTTATCTCAACCCACGGTGCTCGTAAAGGTCTTGCCGATACTGCCTTGAAAACAGCAGATGCCGGTTACCTAACTCGTCGTTTGGTGGATGTATCTCAAGATGTAGTAATTTCTGAAGAAGATTGTGGTACACTTCGCGGTAATGCAACAACAGCATTAAAAGACAATGAAGATATTATTGAGCCATTGGCAGATAGAATTGAAGGTAGAACTTCATTGCACAACGTATATCATCCTATAACCGATGAGTTAATTATTGAAGCTGGTGAAGAAATATCTTCTGATACCGCTAAATTGATTGAAGAAGTTGGTATAGAAACGGTAGAGATTCGTTCAGTTTTAACTTGCGAAAGCAAGCGTGGCGTTTGTGTAAAATGTTATGGTAAAAACTTGGCTACAGGATACTTGGCCCAAAGAGGTGATGCAGTTGGTATTATTGCTGCTCAATCAATTGGTGAGCCTGGTACTCAGTTAACCTTGCGTACTTTCCACGTGGGTGGTGTTGCGGGTTCATCTAATATTGAATCTACTTTAAACGCTAAGTTTGATGGAACTATTCAGTTTGATGGATTGAGAACAGTTGATGCATTAAACAATGAAGGTGCTAAAACTAAATTGGTAATTGGTAGAACGGGAGAAGTAAGAATCATGGACGTTAAAAACGACAGATTGATGATTACCAATAACGTTCCTTATGGTGCTACCTTGAATGTAAAGGATGGAGCTCAGGTTAAGAAAGGAGATGTGATATGTACATGGGATCCATTCAACAACGTAATTGTTGCTGAAACCAATGGTTCTATTAAATTCGAAAACATCCTTGATGGTATTACTTACCGTGATGAGGCCGATGAACAAACTGGTCACCGCGAAAAAGTAGTTATCGAAACAAAAGACAAAACCAAAATACCAACCATTATTGTTGAAGGAAAAGACATCAAACAATACAACTTACCAGTAGGATCTCATATTGGTGTAGAAGAAGGGGATGATGTTAAAGCCGGACAGGTGCTTGTAAAAATACCTCGTATTTTAGGTAAATTAAGAGATATCACCGGAGGTCTTCCGCGTGTAACTGAACTCTTCGAAGCACGTAATCCAGGAAACCCTGCGATTGTTTGTGAAATTGATGGAGTTGTTTCATTTGGAAATGTGAAGCGTGGTAATCGTGAGATCATTGTAGAATCTCGTGATGGAATGGTGAAGAAATATTTGGTGCCTTTAACTCGTCAGATTCTTGTTCAAGACGGTGATTTCGTAAAAGCTGGTACACCAATGTCCGACGGACAAATTGCACCTGCAGATATCTTGGCCATTAAAGGACCATTTGCAGTACAGGAATATGTTGTAAATGAAATTCAGGAAGTGTATCGATTACAAGGTGTGAGAATCAATGATAAGCACGTTGAAGTAATCGTTCGTCAAATGATGAAGAAAGTCGAAATTGTAGACGCTGGAGATACTAAATTCTTAGAGGAGGATCTAGAAGATCGCTTCGACTTTATCGAGGAGAACGATAGAATCTACGACAAGAAAGTGGTAACCAACGGTGGTGAAAGCGCTAAGATGAAGCCAGGTATGATTATTACTTTACGTGATTTAAGAGAAGAAAACTCAATCCTACGTAGAAGTGATAAACAATTGGTAGAAGTTAGAGATGCCAAGCCTGCTACAGCAACACCAGTTTTATTAGGTATTACAAAGGCTTCATTGGGTGTTCAAAGCTGGATCTCAGCTGCTTCATTCCAAGAAACTACCAAAGTATTGAGTCAAGCTGCTATTCAGGGCAAGACAGATGCAATGTTGGGATTGAAAGAGAATGTAATTACCGGACATTTAATTCCTGCAGGTTCTGGTCAAAAAGAATTTGAGAACATGATTGTAGGAAGTAAAGAAGAATATGAAGTATTGGCTACTACCAAAGAAGCAATGAGCTTTGATGATGAAGAGTAGTTAACTCAATTCAATGAATATTAAAAGTAGGAAGCAGTAGCTTCCTACTTTTTTACTAAATAACTATTCAGATAAAAATTAATACATGAAAAATATTGCTGCAGGAATAAATATTGTGCTCGCTATTGCAGTAGCGATTTTATTTTATTTTCAGTTTGCCCCTAAAAAAACAGAAAACACTGCCCCGGGAAGTTCAAAAAATTTACCAGAAGGAAGCTTCAAAATTGCTTATTTTGAATCTGATTCTATTCAAAATAATTTTGAATATTTCAAAGAAATCAGGTCTGTGTTGCAAGCAAAAGACCAGGCCAATAGCAGGCAGTTGAATGAGTTAAAAACGATTTTTACTAGTAAGTACCAAGATCTTCAAAGATCAGCACAAAGTCTTTCTCAGGCCGAATTGGCCAATAGGCAGCAGGAGTTGGTTCAGATGGAAAAAACCTATCAGGGTAAAGAGCAAATGATGGCTCAAGAAATGCAAGACGAAAGCTTCAAAAAACTACAGGATGTTAAGAAAAAAATAGAAGATTATTTAAAAGAATACAACAAAGGAAAGGGGTATTCTTACATTTTTTCTAGTGCCCCAGAATTTATGTACTTAAAAGACACTACTTATAATATTACCGAAGATCTTATCAAAGGGTTGAATAAGTTGTATCCAAAGAAGCAATAATTCATCAATCATATTTATTATCTTCATTCCCGCTCCCAAAAGAGCGGGATTTTTTATGGAAAACAACAATGCTTTTAAACCTTCACTAGGGCTATTCGATGCTACGATGATTGTAGCTGGAAGTATGATTGGTTCTGGTATTTTTATTGTAAGTGCCGATATTACTCGTAATGTTGGGAGTGCAGGTTGGTTGATCGTGGTTTGGTTGATTACTGGTTTTATGACACTAAGTGCTGCATTGAGTTATGGAGAGTTGAGTGCAATGTTTCCAAAAGCAGGAGGTCAATATGTTTACCTGAAAGAATCGTATAATCCACTTACTGGTTTTTTGTACGGGTGGAGTTTTTTTGCTGTTATACAAACTGGAACTATTGCAGCAGTAGGGGTTGCATTTTGTAAATTTGCAGGTTATTTTTTTCCTTCATTAGAACTAACCGATAACAATATTTTGTTGAGTATTGGAAGTTTTCATGTGTATACTGCTCAATTGGTATCTATTGTAATGGTTATTCTACTTACCTATATTAACACAAGGGGTGTAAACGGAGGTAAAATTATTCAAACCACATTTACGGTAACAAAACTATTGTCTTTATTTGGGTTAATTGTTTTTGGATTTATTATGATGAAATCGGAAGTGTGGGATGCCAACTGGATTAATCCATGGCATATGCAAAAGCTTTCCAATGCCACCAGTACAAATACTTCTTTTGATTCAACAATTATAATGCCTTTAATAGGAGCAGCTGCAGTTGGCGCAATTGCCGCCTCAATGGTTGGTTCTATCTTTAGTAGCGATGCATGGAACAATGTTACTTTTATTGCTGGAGAAATAAAGAATCCTAAAAGAAATATTGGGTTAAGTTTGTTTTTAGGCACTTTGATTGTAACCATTGTTTATGTTTCTGCAAATGTTATGTATTTAGGTGTTCTTCCTTTAAATGAAATTGCATTTGCAAAATCAGATAGAGTAGCGGTTGCAGCTTCCAATGTAATATTTGGTGAAATAGGAACATATGTGATAGCAGCTATGATTATGATTTCTACTTTTGGTTGTAATAATGGATTGATTTTGGCCGGATCAAGGGTTTATTACACAATGGCTCAAGATGGTTTGTTTTTTAAAAAAGCAGGTGAGTTAAATAAAAATGGAGTTCCAGCATGGGCATTGTGGGCGCAATGTGTTGTAGCTTCTTTGTTGTGTTTGAGTGGAAAATACGGCGATTTACTGGATATGGTTTCTTTCATTGTTGTTATCTTTTACGTTTTAACCATTGTAGGTATTTTTATTTTAAGAAAGAAAAGGCCTGAAATAGAAAGGCCTTATAAAGCATTTGGTTATCCAATTCTTCCCGCTATTTATATTTTAATGGGGATCAGTTTTTGTATTTTATTGATTGTTTACAAGCCAGAATTTACATGGCCTGGATTGATTATTACACTAATCGGTATACCAATTTATTTTATAGCAGTAAGTAATTCAAAAAAATAAGTGAATGAATTTCGATCAATTATTTATCGATTTAAGTAAATCAAAAGTATTGGTTGTAGGGGATGTAATGCTCGATACCTATTGGTGGGGTCATGTGGATAGAATTTCTCCTGAAGCCCCGGTGCCTATTGTAACTTTAAATAACAAAGAATTGCGAGTTGGAGGAGCTGCCAACGTTGCCTTAAATACAGTTTCCTTAGGTGCTTCAACAGCTATCATCTCAGTTATTGGAGATGATGCAGACGGTAACCAGTTGCTTGCTATGTTGCAAGGACATCAAATTGATGTTGCTCATATTATTTCTTCTGCTAAAAGAGTTACCACTAATAAAATGAGGGTGATGAGCCGCAATCAACAAATGATGCGTTTAGATGCAGAGCTTACAACAGATATAGATGAAGTTTTAGAAAGCCAATTGATCAATAATATAACTGCATACATCAATAACAACAATCCTCAAGTAGTTATTTTTGAAGACTATAACAAAGGAGTTATTACTAAAAAACTGATTGAAACAATTACCAGACTTTGTGTTGCTAAAAATATCATCACTGCTGTTGATCCAAAGCGAAAAAATTTTCTATCGTATAAAAATGTTACTTTGTTTAAGCCTAATTTAAAAGAAGTAAAAGAAGGGCTTAATTTATTAATTGATCAAGTAGATCTTGCCCATTTAGCTGTTATTCATGAGGCACTGCACAATGAATTGAATCATCAAATTTCTTTTATTACTTTATCAGAAAAAGGCGTTTATTATCAGTTTAATAACGAGAAAGCTATTATACCTACTCATATCCGAAATATAGCCGATGTTAGTGGTGCGGGTGATACAGTGATTGCCGTGGCATCACTCGTATATGCAACCACTAAAAATATGATGCTGGCCGCTGAAATGGCCAATATTGCTGGGGGATTGGTTTGCGAAGAAGTAGGAACTGCGGCAATCGATAAGAAAAAATTATTGGATGAGTGTAATTTATTGTTAAACGATAGGGTATAATTTTTGGTGTTTTAACAAAGCACAATGAATGCTTTCAAACCAATTTACAATTCATTTCAAACCTTTCTAATGAAACTGCTTTTATATTCGAATTTTTCTGAGCGTAAAAAAATTACTTTCGTATGCAAAATTTTAAGCAATGAGTAATTTTACTATCGCCATTCATGGGGGAGCTGGAACCATCTTAAAAGCAGATATGACTCCTGCCTTAGAGCAAGCCTATTCCGAAGGGATACAGCAAGCATTGGATATCAGTTATGCCGTGCTTGAGCAAGGTGGAACTGCTGTAAATGCTGTGAAGGCTGCACTGGTGGTTTTAGAGGACAATGTTTTGTTTAATGCCGGGCGAGGTGCTGTTTTTACTAAGAAAGGAGTTCAAGAAATGGATGCAGCAATTATGGATGGCACTAACCTATCGGCAGGAGCGGTAACAGGGGTAAGAAATGTACGAAATCCGATAGAATTGGCTACTGAAGTAATGCGCAACAGCAATCATGTTTTTTTAAGCGGTAAGGGAGCTAATGATTTTGCTATTAAACAAGGAATTAGATTAGAACCCGATGAGTATTTTTTTTCGCAGTTTAGGTATGATCAGTGGAAAGCGATCAGGGATTCAGACAATTATTCATTGGACCATACCAATCATCAGTTGGAAGAATTGATGCGCGATAAAAAATTTGGTACTGTTGGTGCAGTTGCATGCGATGTGAATGGAAATATTGCAGCAGCTACTTCTACAGGTGGTATGACCAATAAAAAATATGGTAGAATTGGAGATAGTCCTATCATTGGCGCTGGTACCTATGCCAATAACAAAACTTGTGGCATTAGCTGTACTGGCCATGGTGAAATTTTCATTCAAAGTGTTGCGGCATACGATGTGAGTTGTTTAATGGAATACAAGGGATATGATTTAGAAAAAGCAATGCACGAAGTAGTGAAAGTAAAATTGGTTGCAATGAAAGGCGAAGGGGGTATGATTGGGGTTGATGCTCAAGGAAATGCTGCTATGGTTTTTAATAGTGCAGGAATGTATAGGGGAGTAAAAAACAATTTGGGGTTAAATTCAGTTGCCATTTATAGTTAAATTTATAATGAAAAAAATTGCCATTGTAACTGCGGGGGGTATGGGAACTCGGATGGGTGCGAAATTGCCCAAGCAATTTTTATTACTCAGCGGCAAACCTGTATTGTGGCATACGCTTAATGCATTTATTAATGCTTTTGAAGATATTGATTTTGTTTTAGTTGTTCCGGATGATTTTGTAAATACTGCAACTGAATTGGCCAGCGAATTGAATATTTCACAGAAAACTGTAATTGTAGTTGGAGGCCCCACAAGGTTTGATTCAGTAAAAAATGGTTTAGCAACAATCAAGGAATCTGCCATTGTTTTTGTTCACGATGGCGTAAGGTGTTTGGTTAGCCCAGACTTAATAAAGCGCTGTTATGTACAGGCAATCGAAAAAGGTTCTGCAATACCAGCAGTAGCTTCTACCGACAGTGTCAGAATAGCAATGGAAGATGATCATAAAGTTATTGACAGAGCTAAAGTTAGCATCATACAAACTCCACAAACTTTTAAAAGCGAATTGATTTTACCCGCATTCAATCAATCTTATCAAGAGCGCTTTACCGATGAAGCAACAGTTGTGGAATCAACTGGCAATCGGGTTTATTTAATTGAAGGCGACTATCAAAATATAAAAATTACCAGGCCTATTGATTTAATTATTGCGGAACAAATAATTGCTGATCGGGTATCTTAGAAAAGATGCGATAAAGGGAATGGCAAATTGTTGTACTGATGTGTAAAGTAAGTTTCTTTCTGTGGGCCAAATGCGGTATAGAATTCTTTTACTCCAGGTATAACAGATCCTTCAAAATCAAATGATCTTGGTTGTTCTGAAAATTCTTCAATTATTTTACTAAGTAAAAAATGATTGGCATGCATTTTCCTGCCTTTTTCACTAACGGTATTGGCTATATTGTACAATCGCTTTTCATCTTTGAGTAGTAGGGCTATTGCTATTGTTTCATTTCTTTCATTTACAATGCTTCTTGTAAAACAATTGTCTTTATTGTTGTTGCAATAGCTGATCAGTTTTTGGTAATCTTTATTGCTTATGCTATCAAGCTTGCTTCCATATTGATGTTGATACATTTTTATGGCAATTTCAATGTCAATATTCTTTATGTAATCAACAACTGTATACTTGCATTTTTCTAGGCTTGTTTTCAAATCTTTTCTGAAATTGTTTGCAATATCCTTAAATGGTTTATTTAGGTTTATGGCATAATTTATTTTTTCTGTACTATTTTCTCTAATTAATGCGGCTTTGTTTAAAAAATTGAATTGCAGACTTCCGTATTTGTATTTATGCTTAATGGTTTTAATGATGGCGGCTGCATCCTCTGTGTTCAACTTTCCAATTATCCCCAATTGTTGAATGAATGCAGGTGAATAGCAATACCTAATAAATCCTTTTTTTCTAATAGGAATGGCAATGATTGTTTCATAGTCATTCACAACAAGACCTTCCCAAGCGTCAGTTAATGCATCTAAATAGGAGGTTGTTGAATAAATAAGCCCGTTTGGCTCTTGTATAATTCTTTCATTCCATTTTAAGTTGTCTATGGCAGAAGAAGGAATGATATGGATATTGTTGTTGCTCAATTGACGTTTATTTTCCTTTTCCCGAAAAGATGATTCTTAATGTATGCATCATTATTTTGAAGTCTAATAGGATAGAGGCATTTTCGATATAAATCAAATCGAATTGCATTCTTTCGATCATTTCATCCATTGTAGAAGCATAACCAAATTGCACCATTCCCCAAGAGGTTAATCCTGGTTTTACTTTAAATAAGTAACCATAATAGGGGGAGGCTTTCTTTAATTCATTGATGTAAAATTGTCGTTCAGGTCTTGGTCCTACTAAGCTCATGTTTCCTTTCAAAATATTCCACAATTGCGGAAGTTCATCTAAACGCCATTTTCTCATTATTTTACCCCATGCAGTAATCCTTAGATCGTTGTTGCTCGACAATGCAGGCCCTTCTTTTTCGGCATGAATAAACATACTTCTGAATTTATAAATGGTAAAAGGTTTTTCATTCAATCCGATTCGTTCTTGCGAATAAATTGGGTTTCCATTAGAACTTATGTAGGTTTTGATAAATAGCAATAAAAACAGGGGGCTTAATAAAATTAATCCAGTACATGCAACTACAATATCAATGATTCTTTTAAAATGTGCTTCTTTCGATGAAAGTGCCGATGTTTGAATATCAACTAAGAATGAACCTCGGATATTGTTTGCTTTAATTGATCCTGATAGAATGTCTAAAGTGTCGGGTATGAGTTTGATAGCAATCTCTTTATTGCTTAGATCGGCAACCAATTGTTCAATCAATGGGTTTTCGCTTTTATTGATCGATAAAATTAGCAATTGTACTTGCTGCTTTTCAATGATTTGATTTAGTTGATCAATAGATCCAAGTAGTGGTATCCACTTAGATAACCCATTTTTTTCTTCTCTTGCATTGAGTGGTATAAATCCAATAGCCTTATAACCTAAGTATCGATAATTTTTTTGAAGTAAAGCCAATAGCTTAATCGATTTTAAGTTATTTCCTATTATCAGGGTATTAAAATGTATATCCCCTTTGGTAATTAATTGCTTTACTCGAATAAGCAGCAATATTCTGCCTGTAATAACGCAAATAAATTGAATGGTCATAAGGTAAAAAAGCTGACCGATAGATTGTGCAATCAATAAATAGGGAATACAATAAAGCAATAAACACCCAAACAAGGTTAGCAAGAATGTGTCGGTTAATTCTGTTAACCTCGATTTATGGAATAGTGAGCCATTGTAAGAGCCTCCCAAAAAATAAAAGGAAAGCCAGAATAAAGGATATTCAATCAATAGACCAATTGGTTTAAGCCAATAAGTATGCAGCATACAAAAAATGGCAATGGCTATTGCAGAAAAACAATAATCGATAATGATATATGGTAAAATATTTTTCTTGTATAGCAACATTCATTTAGGAATTCACAAGAATACTTGTATTGCTTATTTTATCCAATATTTTGTGGGCAACTTCCATGGCTAAAAAACCATCAATTTCGCTTACAACTGTTGGTTTATTGTGCAATATTGCATCCACAAATGAAGTTAATTCTAGTTTTATAGCATTTGTTGGAGCAATTTCTGGGGTTGCAATAGCAATTGATTTTTTACCATTAGGGGTATCTATATCGAAAGAAAAAACATTGCTGTCTTCTGGTTGTTTTAATTTAATTATTTCTGTTTTCTTTTCTAAAAAGTCTATTCCGATATATGCGTCTTTTTGAAACAGTCGCATCTTGCGCATTTTTTTCATGCTAATTCTGCTACTGGTTAAATTGGCAACACATCCGTTGTTAAATTCAATTCTTACGTTGGCAATATCAGGCGTTTCAGTCATTACCGCTACGCCACTGGCCGCTATACTCTTTACATCGCTCTTTACTAAACTTAAAATAATATCAATATCATGAATCATTAAGTCTAGAATTACACTAACTTCTGTACCTCTAGGGTTAAATTGAGCCAATCTATGTACTTCTATAAACATGGGGTTTAAACGCATGTCTTTAATGGCCAAGTAAGCAGGGTTAAATCTTTCTACATGGCCAACTTGTAATTTCACATTAGCCTCTTTTACCAGATTCATTAAATCTCGCCCTTCTTGTATGGTATGTGTGATTGGTTTTTCTACAAATACATGTTTGCCTTTTCTAATGGCTTGCATGCAAATATCAAAATGTTGATTGGTTGGTGTAATAACATCAATAATATCACATGCATCAATTAATTTTTCTTCATCCATGAATCTTTTAAAACCATGCTTTTCGGTAACTTCTTTTGCATTTTCATTATTGGGGTCAAAAAAACCAACCAATTTTATTCCCTCAATTTCTTTCCAGTTGTTTAGGTGAAATTTTCCTAAATGGCCAACTCCAAACAAGCCTACTTTTAGCATAAAAACATATTAGTTGGTAAAGATAAATATTTCAACCTCTCCAAGCTAGTTAATTTAGTCGAAAATGGCATAGTTCTTCATGTTGGTAAGATCTTCTTCGTTTAGTAAAGTTGTTGCAAATGCTTCTACATGGGGTAACTCGTATTTACAATAAAATGCAAGGGTTTGCAGCTTCCCTTGATAAAAATCAATTTCTTTCTGGGAAATGCTGGTATTGGCCAATTTTTTAGCAGCTAGGATTCCCATTTTTAACCATTGCCACCCTATTACAATAAAGCTCATCATTTCTAAAAAGATGGTTGCATCCGATAAATATTTTTCTGTTTGACCGGCCGATGCATAGCTGTATAATTTTGCAAGTACTTGCTCAATCCTTTTCATTTCAATGGCTAATTGATCTGCAGCTATTTTTAACGATTCGATCTCTGATGCTTCTTGAATGGTAGATTGGATGGTTTTGGCAAGAATGTGTAAGGCATTTCCTTTTTCCATTGTAACTTTTCTTCCCAATAGATCTATTGCCTGAATCCCTGTTGTGCCTTCATATAAAGACATGATTTTTAAATCTCTATAATGTTGTTGAACAGGAAAATCTGTGGTAAATCCATATCCACCTAAAGTTTGTATGGCAAGAGCAGCCGATCTACTTCCATGCTCTGAAGAATAGGTTTTTACGATTGGTGTTAAAATTTCCATCAATAGCCAATATTGGTGTTTTTCATCACCAGAAGACGCATGGGTTAAGTCGTATAATTTATTGCATTCAATACCTAAAGAAAGCGCGCCTTCGGCAATTGCTTTTTGTGTAAAAAGCATTCGTTGAACATCTGCATGGTTGATGATTAATGTGGGTTCTTTTGAAGGATCTTTTTCTCCTGCTATTCTTCCTTGTGGTCTTTCTAAACAATATTGTAGCGAAGCTTGATATGCTGCCATTGCAACAGAAGCGGCACACATCCCAACACTTATTCTTGCACCATTCATCATTTGAAACATATAGGTTAATCCTTTATGTGGCTCACCTACTAAATAGCCTCTACAATCATTGTTGTCGCCAAATGATAAATGTGTTGTAGCATATCCTTTTTGCCCCATTTTTTGAAAATCGCCTGCACAATAAACATCATTGTATTCCAAGTCTCCATTTTTGTTGACCCTGAATTTTGGAATGATAAATAGTGAAATTCCTTTTACACCCAACGGTGCTCCTTCAATTCTGGCTAAGGTTAAATGAACGAAATTGGAACAGGCTTCATGTTGTCCTCCTGAGATAAAAATCTTTTGACCTTTTATTGAATACAGATCTCCTTCCAAAGGTTTTGCACTTGTGGTTATATCAGAAAGCGAACTGCCGGCTTGAGGTTCGGTAAGTGCCATTGTACCTTGCCATTCGCCTGAAAATATTTTTGGAACATAAGTGCCAATTTGCTCAATGTTTCCAAAGCTGGTAATCAATCCTGCTGCACCAGCAGATAAACCCAAATATCCTTCAACACCATTATTTGCAGCTTGAAATATATGATGAGCCGTACTAAAAATCATCTCTGGTAATTGCATGCCACCATGTTCAAAATTGGCGCTTGCGCCTATCCATCCCTGGGAAGCTGATTCTGTTATGATTCTTTTCAAACATGGATGTGTTAAAACATTTCCATTTCCATCGTATTTAACAGGGTTTTCATCCATGTCTTTAAAATAGGGAGCCATTTCTTGATCTGCCAATAATTTGGCCGATTCAATCATCATCCAAGTTTGCTCTTCATCTAAATGAGCAAATCGTTCGTATTGAAACAAGTCTTTTATTGGATGTACTTCAAACAATAAAAATTTCAGAAAGTCCATGTTGGTGTAACGGGCCATATAGAATTATGATTTAAGAGATAAGAGATATGAGATAAGAGATATGAGATAAAAGATATGAGATAAGTGATAAGCGTTAGCGGGCGGTGCCGCCGTCGATGGTTAAACAAATTCCATTTACAAATGAGGCTTCATCGGAAGCCAAATATAAATAACCATAGGCTATATCAATTGGTTTACCCCAATGACCATTCGGAATCATCGGAATCATTTTTTGTTTTAGTTCTTCAGGAATTGCATCAGTCATTTGAGTTTCAATAAAGCCAGGCGCAATGCAATTGGCAGTGATTCCAAATCTTCCTAATTCCAGTGCCCAAACTTTCGATATTCCAATGATGGCAGATTTTGTTGCTACATAATTGGTTTGTCCATAATTGCCTCTTAATCCAACATTGGATGAAGCAGAAACAATTCTTCCATATTGTTGGTTTTTCATATGCTGCGCTACAATTTGGGTGCAATTAAACACACCTGTAAGATTTACTGCTAAAACTTTATCCCATTCTTCTTCTTGCATTTTTAATAGGGTTTTGTCTTTGGTAATTCCGGCATTATTAATAAGTATATCTATTCTCGAATGGGTTTTTATTATATCGTTTACTGCAGATTCAATAGCAAGCTTATCTGTTACAGACAATTTTGTAAAGTAAACAGCCAGTTGCTTGCTTCTTAAACTAGCAGCAAATGCCTCACCTAGATCGGATTGATCCCATATAAAAACGGTGGCGCCTTCTTGTGCAAAAAGTTCAGCAGTAGCTGCTCCAATGCCAGCTGCTCCTCCTGTTATAATGGCAATTTTATTTTTTAAACGCATAGAGTTGATTTTAAAAGATGATACTAATTAATTCTGCAACATATGCTGGTTTTTCAGCTCCTTTAATTTCTATGGTGCATTCCAAAAATAATTTTACAGAACCATTGGGTTGTTCTTCTACATTGTTTAGTTTGGCAATTAATCTTATTTCGCTGTCTACAGGAACAGGAGAAATAAATCTAGCTTTGTTGATGCCATAATTAAAAAATGTTTGAACATTATCAATAAAAATGATCTCATAAAAAAACTGAGAAGCCAAACTCATGGTTAAATATCCATGTGCAATTGTTTTTCCTCCTGGTAAAAATTGTTTTGCTTTTTCAGTATCTAAATGAACCCATTGAAAATCGAGTGTTGCTGCTGCAAAATCATTGATCATTGTTTGAGTTAGTTTGAGCCATTTTGTTGGACCCGCAGTTGCTCCGATATGATTCTTGATATCAGCAATTCCATTGATGTTAATTTTGGATGAAATGGCAGTATCGATTGGCTTTTGCTTGGTTTCAGTACCTGCAATTTTTGTTGTATTTTTTTGCATTGGGGGCTCTTCTCTGATCTGCACCACTGCTTTTCCTAAAACCCTTCGTTCCATTAAATCAAGTATCGCCATCGGTGATTCTTCCAATGAATAAATTTTATGAATGGGTTGTGCAATTTTACCCTCTCTCATCCAATTAAGCAACTCCCCGAAATTTTTTAAACTATTTGCAGGTTCACGTTCTGCAAAACTTCCCCAAAAAACGCCCACTACAGCAGATCCTTTTAATAAAGCTAAATTGAAAGGCAATTGAGGGATTTCTCCAGAAGCAAAACCCACTACCAAATACCTTCCATTCCAGGCCATTGATCTGAGCGCTGGTTCAGCTAAGGCGCCGCCAATAGGATCATAAACAATGTCTACACCTTGGCCTTGGGTAATTTCTTTGATTGCCAATTTTAAATCTTGATTGGAATAATTGATGCAATAGTCCGCACCTTTTGATTTGCAAAGAGCTAATTTTTCTTCAGAAGAAGCTGCTGCAATTACCCTTGCTCCCATTAATTTAGCTAGTTCTACAGCGGCTATGCCAACACCGCCGGCAGCCCCTAAAACCAGTATGGTATCTCCTTTTTTTAATTGCCCACGATCTTTTAGTGCATGATAAGAAGTGCCAAAAGTATAAAGCGAAGAGGCTGCTGTAATGAACGACATGGAAGGAGGCATTGGAAATACCCTTGCACTATCTACAAGTACTTGTTCTGCAAATCCTCCCCAAATACTTAATGCCAAAACTTTGTCGCCTACTTTAAAATTGGTTACTTTTTCTCCAACGCATTTCACAATTCCTGCAATTTCGCCACCGGGCGAAAAAGGAAGATTGGGTTTAAATTGGTATTTATTTTGGATGATTAAGGCATCAGGAAAATTGGCGCCACATGCATATACATCTATTAATACTTCTTTTTGGGAGGGTGAAGGCAGCTCCAGTTCTTCAAGCGCCAATGTTTCTGGGCCCCCAAATGCTTTACAAAGAATTGCTTTCATATTTATGGTTATTAGCTGGGTTGTCAATTTACAAACAATAGTTTAAAGTTCAATGATCTATTTTTATTGTTTCTGGAGTATATAAGTTGTACTATTTGTTTAATTCCTTTTCTTTGTTACAGCTTGCTTTTTTGTACTACATACAGAACTGGGGCATGTACTTATTGTCAATAACTTTTGAGTAGATATTCCAAATGTTTAAAGCAATAAAAATTATTTATGATTCTCTTTTTTTGGTTGATGATTGTACTCATTGCCTATACCTTTATCGGGTATGGATTATTGCTATATGTGTTAAATAAAATCAACTACTTTTTCTGGGGCAAAAAAAACAGCATCAGTAAAAATGATGGACCATCTGTTACAGTAATTGTTACTGCATTTAATGAAGCTTATATTATTGAAGAAAAAATCATCAATACTTTAGCATTAATCTATCCTAAGCAAAGTGTTCAATATAAATTCATCACAGATGGTTCATCTGATGAAACAGCTTCGATTGTAGCAAAGTATCCATCTATCAAGGGAATGCATTTAGATGAAAGGAATGGGAAAATTGCAGCAGTTCAAAGGGCAATGAAAGAAATTGAAACAGAGGTAGTGGTGTTTACCGATGCAAATGCAATGCTAAATAAAGAAGCATTGATTAATATTTGTAAGCATTACCATGATCCAAAAGTTGGAGCCGTAGCCGGAGAGAAAAGGGTACTTATCGATGATCATTCGGATGCAACAGCCGGAGAAGGATTTTATTGGAAATATGAATCAACATTAAAGCAATGGGAAGCTGATTTGTATACAGTGGTTGGAGCTGCAGGAGAATTATATAGTATTCGTACCTCATTGTATCAACCCATAGAACAAGATACAATACTAGATGATTTTATGATTTCTATCAATATTGCCTTGCAAGGATATAGCGTTGTTTACGAGCCAGAAGCTTTTGCTACAGAAACTTCATCTGCTAATACCCAGGAAGAATTGAAAAGGAAAATTCGTATTGCAGCTGGCGGAATTCAATCAACAATACGATTGTGGCGATTATTGGTTCCTTTTAAGAATCCCATATTAACATTTCAATTTATTAGCCATCGTATACTAAGGTGGGTGGTTGCACCTACTTTAATGGTATTGGCCTTTTTTTTGAATATGGCTTTAGTTGAACAAAAAGGAATTTATTCGGTTTATGGTTTACTATTTCTAGTACAATTGAGTTTTTATGTAGTTGCTATTATAGGATTCGTTTTAGAAAAGCAGCATGTAAAACTACAATTGAAGGCTTTTTTTATTCCTTACTATTTCTGCTTAATCAATTATGCAATGATTGCTGGTGCATACAGGTACTTTTTTACCAAACAATCAGTGTTATGGGAGAAGGCGAAAAGAAAACGCCCGATTTAAATAAAAACAAGATAGAAGTGAATGCTATTTTAAGCATTGCGTTGCATTGTCTCGTCCTAAAAAACCTTCCATGTTTAAAATAGTTGATCTAACGCGCTTACTCATTTACGGCTGCTAAATCGCATATTTAAGGATAAATACGGTTATAATGAGCACAATTGGAAAAACGCTTAAACTGCCCCATCAGATTATAAGCTGGTTATTTCTAGGATTAGAAGTGTAAGTGTTCCTAAAAATCAGACAGTTTAAAATTAGAGCGAAAATCCGTATTTGAACTGAAATAAATACAAGTTACTTTGTGGTGGTATTCCATTTATTTTGAGTGATAGTATATTGTTTTGATGAGTATAGGGTGTTGTTAAATTGAGTATTTACCCCTAAAACGAATTTTTCACAAAAAGTGTGTAACCACAGTGTAACGGAGGTATAGACATAAAGAACCCCTTGAAAATCAAGGGGTTAATTGTTTTTAAGCGGACCGGACGGCCAGTTTGAACCTTGTTCTATCTTATTTTAAACTGATGAAACCCTCGAATATAAAGGGTTTATCTTTATATTCTTCTCATCTAAACAGGTCTAAATTGACTAAAATAAGGGGTAGTAGCTACACATTCTGCTACATCATTTTTTGTACTCACGACTATCTTAACATTGTACTAAAATACCTCTGCCTGCCTTTTGATAATTTATAATGTATAAAAAATATTTAATTTTATTCTAACTTTTACCATACTTGTATTATTTTTATTTATATATTCTTTTGTAAGAAGAGTGTATTTAAAAACATATATCTAGCTTTACGAACAAAAAAATACATTCAATCTATTTACTAATTTTTTTTCTTATAGTTAGTGTTAGTTGTTCGAAAAACCAAGATTCAAAATTAGGGGAAGACCCATTAGTTACTCCAACTAAATTTATATCAGTAAAATCTTTTGGAGTAATTGGGGATGGAATTGCCGACGAAACGGCTGCATTTGTTAAGGCGCAGGATTATGCACATGCTAATAAAATTGCTTTATTTATTCCTAATGGATATTATAAAATTAATCTAGAAATAAAATATGACAGCTTGTATATTTTTGGTGAAAGCAAACCAATTACTAGGTCAGATTCTTTAGTAAATGGGGCAGTTATTATTGGCACAATAAATTCGAAAAATAAAAAATTTATTCAGGTTCAAAATTTAGGTGTTTGGTCTCAGTCTGATGCTATATTAACTGGCGATGGTTTAGGAAGTTCGCCTCTATATCAAAAATATTTTAATCTCGAGCTTCTGGGTACAGGTTTTTTTGGGTATAAGCATGGCTTATTATGTCAATCAGGTTCTAATATTAATATTCAAAACATGACTGTAACTAAATTTTTTCATGGAATTGCTATTAGGGCTGGAGACGTGAATATTCGAAATGTAATTGCTAATAATTGTGGATTTACCTCCATAGTTGTAAAATCTGCAATGGGTGGCAATGAAATTGCGCAAAATGTTAAAATACAAGACGTGATTATCAATGGTGATTCCACAGATATTTATGCACGTGGCGGGACAATTTTAGTGCAGTCTTTTGATGATAATTGTGTCACAAAAAATATCACTGTTAATAATGTGAAAAGTTATCACGGTGGTGTTGGGACTGTAATTATTGAACAGCGAAAAGGGAAAGTAGATAGTGTTAATATTAGCAATTGCTATAGTTATAAAGCTGGAGATAACCCTATCAGGGCAAGTTTTGATGTTGTCGGCTCAGCATCAAATATTTCTTTTAGTAATTGTAATTCAAATCTTTCTAATGCAATTGGGTATCGAACAAACAATGGTGCCATAAATATAAAAGTTATTAAATCATTTGAGACTAATTCAAAAGTCGCAGCATATGAGGGGCTTTTCAAGTTTCTTGAGCTAAATAATATTGTCTTAATCAAATAAATGATTGGTTCAAGTACAGTAAAAAGTAAAAGCCTAAAAAAAAACCTAACTAATTGAAAGTTAAGGGTTTTTGCGGCAGGACTTATGATTAAATTACTTTCTATTGAGTTTCAGTATTTATTTGCAATTTTTTCTAACTGATTCTAGTCTAATGAAAGATGGGTTTTCTGTACCAAGTCGCGATTTATAGATGCGCTTGCACGCCTCTTCGTCATTGGTTTTATAGTTAGCACAGTCACATAATGATGGGCCACAGCTAGTTAATAGAATTGATAAAATTCCGCAAAATAAGATCATTCCTTTTTTCATTTGGTTTAGTTTTTTTTGATTAATTGTATGGTTATATGAGTTGAGTTCTATTCATTTTTCAAAAAAATAATTTAATTATACTCTTTTTCATATTTGCAATTTGAGCATGTGAATTTGATTGACTTACTAGGAAAAAAAATTCCTTTAAGTAAAATTAGTACACCTAAAATAATCATAATCCAAAATGTAGTTGAAATATCAGTATGACCACCATGATATTCAGCCCCGCCCTCTAAAAGAAAAGGAACAACAAAAGCGCCTAGTATTAATAAAACACCTATGGGTATTGCGCCTAAACTTTCGCTATAAGTAAATTGTTTACAATTAGGACATTGCTTATTTGCCATATTATAGATAAACTTAAATGAAAATAAATACAGATTAAGCTAAATTTATTGAATCTGCTTTTCCATCACTGTCTAAGTCATTTATTGCAATATCAGCCCTGCCATCTTTGTCGGTATCTGCTAATACTGAATCTATTCTTCCATCATTATCAGTATCAGCAGCCACTGTGTCAATTATGCCGTCATGGTCTGTGTCATAAGCAATCATATCATTTGTTCCATCACCATCACTGTCAATGAACATAGTATCAACTTTCCCATCTCCGTCCGTATCAAAAGAATCTGCAACACCATCGCCATCTGAATCAATGCTATACGATTCATTGTCGGATTTATCTGAACCTAAGAAGCGTTGAATAAAATTGTAAATAGCCCAAACAAATAGAACAACTGAAACTAATCTCTTAAGTTTAGTTTTCATTGGGGAATTCTCAAAAAAGATACCTGCTATAATTGAAAAGAGAATCCCTAAAATAGAGTTAATAATCAAAACGTCGCCAAAGAGCCTGTCAGTGTTGAATCCAAATAAAAATCCTGGGATAAGAAAACATAAGGCGTTTAGTACTGAAATCAGAGCCCCAAGTTTTATAAAACCTGGCCATGTCAAAATAATTTTACTTTTGTATTTGAATAGATAGAAGGCAGTAGCAATTGATGCAAAATTAAATAACATCATATATACAACTACTGTTTTATCTCTAGAGATAAAACTAATCAGGAGTAAGGGAAAGAAAGTGAACAGAAGTGTTAGTAAAGAAAATTTAGTTGAAAACTTTGTATTACTTGACTTATCTAAGGTTATTAGATTTTGAAACATAAAATTGAATTTTAAATTATTAATGGTTTTCTTGATACTATTTGCTTCTATAAAGAGTTTGTCCAACCTTAATACCATCCTTTGTCAGAGTGAAGCTAGAATTGTTACTTGCTTCAATATCACCTGAACAACTGATGCTCCAATTTCCTTCTTTGTGATTCCCTCCAAATAATTTATTGCTCATGCTGTAGGTTCCGTCTGAGTTAAATTTAATAGCTCCAATAAGGCTACCGCCAGATTCGTAAACCCAGTCGTAGCGCATGATTTTTTCTGACAAATCCTTTTTTGACTCATCTGTAATGCAATAACCATCAGCCATCGACTCATAGGGTGCTATCGTCCCATCCTCAGCTATCACGATATCTGAAAATATTTTAACTTTAAAATCTTCAATGTCTGATTTTATTTCAAATGTTCTTTTGTATGACACAGACTTATCAACGCAGAAAGTGTATATTTTTTTTCCAATATCTCCAACATTTCCGGTACTTTGTAAATTGAATGTTTTGAGCGAGTCTAAGCAATCTTTTTTTGTTAATTTTGGAAACTTTTTCTGATACGAAGCAAGCATTTCACCGAGTGTGAAACTTTTTCCATTAGTACGATCTTGGTACAATTTTTCATATTTTTCGTTGTAAGCTGCTATCGATTTTTTATGCTCTTCACCATTATAACTCATGTCGCGGTATGTATAATTTTCATCAAAGAATAGTTGCTCACTAGGAGATTTTTGTTCATTAAGAGATTGTTCATCACTCGCTATTTGATCATCTGTGGTTGTTTGGTCTTCAGAAGTACCTTGATCGGTTGTGGACCTGTTTTCATAATTTCTGTAAAGTGCATCAATGTCATTCCATTCTTTGGAAGCAATTTCAATTATTTGTTTAGATTCAGTTGCATCAAAGGATGGTCCATAAAAATAATTGATATTAAAGCCGATTACAGTATCAGAGGCTGCATTGGATGAATCAGTTGGATTTCCATATGCTGCAATTAATTCATTCATTTTTTCAGTTGTAAATTTTTGTCCTTGATTTTTTTTAATCCAATTACTAAATGAATCACTCCCATCTTTACAAGAAAATAAGCTAATTGCAATAGTCAAACAGAATAAAAATTTGCGAATCATATCAATGGGGTTTAATAATTGTTAAATAAAGAGGATGTCTACAATTCATCTTAAAAATATAGAAAAAAATTTATACAAACAATTTTATATATAATACAAATTAATCTTTTCAATTTTCTTAGGGGATGTCTTTAAAATATCTTTTTAAAAAGGATTGATTCGGTCTTTTGTCCCACAAAAAAGCCCCTAACTCATTAAAAGTTAAGGGCTTTTGCGGACCGGACGGGACTCGAACCCGCGACCTCCGCCGTGACAGGGCGGCATTCTAACCAACTGAACTACCGATCCGTTCCTCAAGATAACCCCAAGGGGTTGTTTTTCGGACGGCAAAGATAAGGGGAAACACCTTTTTCAAACAAATCTTTTCCAAAAAAAATGCAATCCCTATTTTTACCTACTTAATTGAACCAAAATGCCTCAATACCCGAATAGACAATTCCTCGATTTTGAAAAACCGATCAAGGAATTATACGAACAGATAGATGACACCAAAAAGCTTGCAGAAAAAAATCCCAAAATAGATTATTCAACTACTTTGATTCAATTAGAAGAATCCATTATTCAAAAAAGGTCAGAAATTACAGCCAACCTTACTCCTTGGCAAAGGGTTCAGCTAAGCAGGCACCCTGATAGGCCTTATACATTGAAGTATATAGACAAGATGTGTACTAATTTTTTGGAATTACATGGAGATCGAAATGTAAAGGATGACAAAGCAATGGTTGGTGGTTTTGCTCAACTCAATGGAGAAACAGTAATGATTCTTGGACAGCAAAAAGGTGCAAATACTAAAATGCGACAATTGCGCAATTTTGGTATGGCCAATCCAGAAGGTTATAGAAAGGCGCTTAGATTGATGAGATTGGCTGAGAAATTCAATAAACCAGTAATTGCCTTGATTGATACTCCTGGAGCATTTCCTGGGCTAGAAGCAGAGGAAAGAGGTCAAGGGGAGGCCATTGCACGCAATATCTATGAAATGATCCGTTTAAAAGTACCCGTGGTTATTGTAATTATTGGCGAAGGGGCTAGTGGAGGTGCATTGGGCATTGGTGTGGGAGATAAAGTATTGATGATGGAGAATACTTGGTACACCGTTATTTCTCCTGAAAGTTGTAGTTCTATTTTATGGCGCAGTTGGGATAAAAAAGAAATTGCTGCAGAACAGTTAAAACTTACAGCAACTGATATGAAAGGATTTGGATTGGTTGATGAAATTGTTCATGAGCCAGCAGGAGGAGCACATTGGGATTATCAAGCGGCAGCTGATATCTTAAAGAGTCATATTGTGAAGGCAATTGAAGAACTAAGGCATAAAACGCCAGAAGAACGCATTAATGACCGTATTGAGAAATATGGCAAAATGGGTTTTTGGGAAGAAGCCAGCGTGTAATTTTTTTTAACGGGTGAAAAATAATCGGGTGTGATATGACCATACAAAAACAATTTAGAGGAACCGGGGTTGCGTTGATTACACCCTTTACAAAAAACAATACCATCGATTTTGATGCATTGGGCAAGGTCATTGATGCGATGATTGATGGCGGAGTAGAATACTTAGTTAGTTTAGGTACTACAGGAGAAACCCCTGTTTTAAACAATCCAGAAAAAATAGCGATACTTCAATATACTTATGAAAGAGTTGCTGGAAGGTTGCCAATTGTAGTTGGAATTGGAGGCAATGATACAGCTGATTTAATCCATGATCTTACGCATTTTCCTTTGGAAAAAGCAGCTGCCATTTTAAGTGCATCACCTTATTACAATAAACCTTCACAGGAAGGAATTTATCAGCATTATAAAATGGTGGCTGCTGCTTCACCCAAACCAATAATGTTGTACAATGTTCCTGGTAGAACAGGAAGAAATATGAGTGCTGCTACAACGCTGCGTTTGGCCAATGATATTGAAAACATTATCGGAATTAAAGAAGCAAGTGGTGATATGGCCCAGTGTATGCAAATACTAAGGGATAAACCACAGGATTTTATAGTAGTAAGTGGAGACGATGCTTTAGCACTTCCTCAAATGGCCTGTGGAATGGAAGGAGTTATTAGTGTTGCTGCCAATGCATATCCTGCAGCATTTGGAGAAATGGTAAGGCAATGCCTCTCAGAAAATTATCATGCTGCCAAACAAATCAATGACCAATTGATGGAAGCCTACGATTTAATGTTTGCCGAAAATAATCCTGCAGGTGTAAAAGCTTTTATGGTTGAACAGGGGTTGATTGATAATTATTTAAGAATGCCCAATGTGCCGTTGAGCCACACTGTTCATCAGCAAATCAAACAATTTCTGGCAAAAAAATAATGATACGGCTTTATATGGAATGATAAGCGCTCAGTTATTTTGTACAATCATGATTCACTTCATTTCAAGCACAAAACCAAATTATGTTTAAAACGAATTTAATTGCATGTTTTCTTTTTGCAATTACAGTTTCTTTCTCCCCTTTGATTGGTCAAACATCTCAAGTATATTCTAGTGCAGAAATATTTGCACAATTAAAAAAATTAAAGGTATTGGGTTCGGTACTTTATATAGCTGCACATCCCGATGATGAAAACAATAGCTTTTTACCCTATTTGGCAAAAGAGCGAAATTTCAGAACAGCTTATTTAAGTTTAACCAGGGGCGATGGAGGACAAAATTTAATTGGGCCAGAACAAGGAATAGAATTGGGATTGATTAGAACCCAAGAATTGTTAGCCGCAAGAAGAATTGATGGTGCCGAGCAATATTTTAGCAGCGCTTATGAATTTGGTTTTAGTAAAACATTCGACGAAACACTCCGTTTTTGGAACAGACAAAAAGTGTTAGCAGATATAGTTTGGGTGATCAGAAAATTTCAGCCAGATATTATTATCAATCGTTTTCCTGGCGATGCCAGAGCAGGTCATGGAAACCATTCTGCATCAGCTATATTATCTCAAGAAGCTTTTGTTGCAGCAGCAGATCCCAATCAATTTCCTGAACAATTAAAACAAGGTGTGCATATTTGGCAAGCAAAAAGATTGTTGTGGAACACGTTTAATTTTGGAGGAGCCAATACTACCAGCGAAAATCAATTAAAAATAGATGCGGGTATTTACAATGCCATGCTTGGAAAAAGTTATGGTGAAATTGGTGGCGAAGCAAGAAGTATGCATAAAAGCCAGGGTGAAGGCAGGCCAAGAAGGAAAGGGCCTGTATTTGAATATTTCACCACTTTGGCGGGTGATTCAGCAAAAAAGGATTTAATGGATGGGATTGTTACTGATTGGTCTCGCATACCCAAAGATGGGATGGTGATTCAGCAAAAAATAGATCAAATGATTCAAAACTATCAATTTGAACATCCAGATAAATCAGTGGATGCATTGGTTTCATTGCATCAATTTTTGCAAGGCATTCAATACCGTGAAATCTGGTGGTATAAAAAGAAACAAGAGATAGAAGATTTGATCATTGCTTGCAGTGGTTTATTTGTGGAAGCAACAACAGATGTGGAGTATGCGGTGCCAGGAGAAAAACTCATTGTTGGTTTATTGGTAAACAAGAGGAATAATGTAAACATTCAACTGGATCAGATTTTATTGAACACATCTCCGGATAAATCTTTTGATTCGTCCTTCAATTTGAAGCCATTGGTCAATACCAATTATAGTTTCAATAAATCTTTTACTGTTCCTGCTATTACACCGATTTCGCAGCCTTATTGGTTGAATAAACCCTTAGACGGAATAGGAAACTTTGTAATCGATGATCAACCAATGGTTGGGAAGGCAGAATCAGATCCTGCGTTTAGTGCAAAATTTGTATTCAGCATAAACGGAATTGCTTTCATGGTTAATAGGCCTGTACAATATAAATATGTGGATCCAGTAAGAGGAGAAATCTATCAACCTCTTTCTGTAATTGCACCAGTGGTAGTTTCATTGGATAAACAAGTGTTGCTGACCAATGTGGAACAAGTGGGCAATAAAAAATTATCGCCTACCTCATTACTGCTTCAATACAAAACCAATTTTAATGCTAGCAACTTGCCTGTTACTATTCAATTAAAGGATGACCATGAAAAGGTGTTTTATTCGAAAGACAGTATTTTAAATGTGGAACAGGGTTCGGTATATGCTTTTCCGATAGAGCTTAAATCGGTTCTTGGTTTAGTAAAAACAAAATCTATATCTGCTGCAATTACTTACACATTAAACGGGAAGACAAATTCGTTTGCTCATTTTTTGAAAACGATTAAATACGATCATATTCCTACCATCAATTATTTCTATCAAGATAAAGTGACGCTAATCGATCAAAAAATCATTACAAGTCCTAAGAAAGTAGCCTATATCATTGGTGCAGGAGATTTGGTTCCGGAAGCATTGGAGCAATTGGGGTATCCGGTTACTTATTTACGGGAATGGGATATTACAGATGCAGCACTTACACAATTCAATGTTATTGTATTGGGCATTAGGGCATTCAATATACATGAATGGCTTACCACCAAAAATGATGTGCTCAATCGATTTGTAAATAACGGTGGTCATCTGGTAGTGCAATACTTAAAAAGCAATCAGGTTGGATTGAAGAAAGTTAAAGTGGGCCCTTATCCATTTAGTATGAGTGGCATACGTGTAACAGAAGAAAATGCCAAACTGAATTTTCTTGTTCCCGATCATGCTATTTTTAATTTCCCTAATAAAATTACAAATCAAGATTTTGATGGTTGGATGCAGGAAAGAAGTACATACCAAGCTGATCCAATTACAGCACCTTATGAAGCCTTGATCAGTATGAATGACGCTGGAGAGAAACCTTCTAACGGAAGTTTGATAACGGCTAAATATGGGAAAGGAAATATTACCTATCTGAGTTTGGTATTGTTTAGGCAACTGCCGGTAGGTAATTTTGGGGCGTATAAGTTATTGGCCAATATAATCGGTTTACCTGCCTCAAAATAAAATATCATGCAACCTCGTAGAAAAATCGGATTTTTTACCATTGTGTTAATAGGGGTTGCTATTGGATTTTTTATCAAGAATGTTAAGATAGGCCTGATTATTGGTTTGGTATTGGGCTTATTGGCGGGCGGAATTGTAAATACAAAATCAAAATGATGCAACCGAAAATTCCTTTATTTAAATCCTGGAAAAGCTGGTATTTGTTGCTGATTGTTTTTTTAGGTTTGTTGATGCTATTCTTTTTTTGGTTAACTAAATGCTACCAATGAGCCAAATCGACTGGATTGTATTGATCGTTACCCTTGTTGGGATTGTTGCCTATGGCTTATACAAAAGTCGTACAACAAAAAATTTAGAAGGTTATTTTTTAAGTAATCGGAGTATGCCTTGGTATTTGGTTTTACTCAGTATTATGGGTACTCAGGCAAGTGCCATTACTTTTCTATCTGCACCAGGGCAGGCGTTTACTGATGGAATGCGTTTTGTTCAATATTATTTTGGTTTGCCAATTGCAATGGTAATTCTATGTATCACCTTTGTTCCATTGTTCAGCAAGTTAAAAGTATTTACGGCGTATGAATTTTTAGAACAACGCTTTGATGTTAAAACAAGAATATTTACTTCATCCTTATTTTTAATTTCAAGAGGATTGTCTACCGGCATTAGTATTTATGCTCCTTCAATTATTTTATCTTCTTTGATGGGTTGGGATATTTTTTATACCAATATTGTGATGGGTGGATTGTTAATCGTTTATACTGTGAGTGGCGGCGCCAAAGCAGTAGCGTATACGCAACAATTACAATTGGGAATCATTTTCATTGGCATGTTCATTGCTGGGTATCTGATAGTGCATAATTTGCCCTCTAATATGGGGTTTTCTGATGCATTGGCCATTAGTGGCGCCTCAGGAAAGATGAATGTAATTACCACTGGCTTTACTGAAAATGGATTTGATTGGAAGGATCGGTACAATATTATTAGTGGGGTAATTGGAGGATTCTTTTTAGCGCTTTCTTATTTTGGAACAGACCAATCACAAGTAGGTAGGTACTTAACTGCAAAAGACACAACAGAAAGCAGGGTAGGTCTATTGATGAACGGATTGGTAAAAGTACCCATGCAGTTTTTCATTCTATTACTAGGAGCATTATTGTTTACTTTTTATCAGTTCAATCCTTCGCCAGTATTTTTTAATAAAGCCGTTGAGGAAAAAGCAATGACCACGCCTTACAAAGACTCATTGTTGTTGATAAAAAATAAATTTAATCAACAAGCATTGGTGCAAAAACGCAATAGTGAAATTTTTTTAGCCAATCAATCTACACAAAACAAAGCACTTGTTTTTAATGGCTCTGCCGAATTAAATCAACTTAAAACCGACTATAAAAAAATCATTCAAAAAGCCAGCCCAGGTGCAGATACCAATGATACCAATTATATATTCTTAAGATTTGTAGTAGACTTTTTGCCCAAAGGATTGGTAGGCTTATTGATTGCCATTATTTTTTTAGCAGCTTGGGGATCTATTGCAGCAGCGCTTAATTCATTGGCTTCTTGTACCATGATAGATTTTCACCGCAGATTCAGTACATCAACTATGAAAGTGCCGGATCTAAAAAGAGATGAAAAAGAATACAGCATCTCAAAATATTATACATTGGGTTGGGGTATATTTTGCATTATCACTGCCGAATTTGCAACAGGTATGGGTAGTTTGATAGAGGCAGTAAATGTATTGGGTTCATTGTTTTATGGAGTTATTTTAGGTATTTTCTTAGTTGCATTTTATTGTAAGAAGATACAGAGCAATGCAGTTTTTTGGGCTGCTGTTATAGGAGAGTTAATGGTAATTAGTTTATTTCTACTTGATAAATATCAAATTATAGGATTGGGATTCTTATGGCTTAATGTGGCAGGAGCAATGATTGTAGTTTTACTAAGTTGGTGTTTTTCGCTATTCAAAAAGTAAAATGCCATTTTATTATTCGGTTTACAAACATCAACAATGAAAACGTCTTTTAATAAAGTTGAATGGGCCGATAAGGGTATTTTGTATGAAGTAAATATTCGGCAATATACCCCAGAAGGTAGTTTTAATGCATTTGCTCAACATCTTCCTCGCTTAAAAGCGATGGGAGTTTCTATTTTATGGCTGATGCCTATTACTCCAATCAGTCATCAACTAAGGCAAGGTAGCTTGGGTAGTTATTATGCTTGTAGCAGCTATGATACGATCAATGAGGAGTTTGGAACGCTGGATGATTTGAAAGCCCTTATTAACAAGGCCCATGCGTTAAACATCAAAGTGATCATTGATTGGGTTGCCAATCATACGGGATGGGATCATCATTGGACCATTGAACACCCTGATTGGTATATAAAAGATGCACAAGGAAATTTTACGGAGAAAAATGGCTGGCATGATGTAATAGATTTAAACTTTGAAGTGCAAGAAATGCGCACTGCTTTAATTGATGCAATGCGCTTTTGGGTGTATGAATGTGATATTGATGGTTTTAGGTGCGATATGGCGCATTTGGTGCCGCTTGATTTTTGGCAACAGGCAAGAATGAGTTGTGAATTGATTAAGCCATTGTTTTGGTTGGCAGAATGTGAAGTGGTAGATTATCACCAAGTGTTTGATGCTTCCTATGCTTGGTGGTGGATGCATGAATCAGCAAAATACCAGAAAGGCCAAAGTAGTTTGCATGAAATCAGCAATGTTTTACATGCTTATTCGCAATATCCTAAAGATGCCATTAAATTGTTTTTTACTTCCAATCACGATGAGAATAGCTGGAGCGGAACCGAAATAGAAAAATATGGAGCAGCAGCTAAGGCATGGGCTGTATTTTGTTTTACCTGGCATGGAATGCCGATGATATACAGCGGGCAGGAAACTGCCAATGATAAAAGGCTAAAGTTTTTTGATAAAGACATTATTGAATGGAAAGATCCGATGCCACTGCAAGCATTTTATGCTACACTTGCGCAATTGCGAATCAACAATGATGCAATTACAATGGGCGAATCGTTCATATTGCCTTCAGACCATGGCAATGAATTGATGGCATTTTTCCGAAGAAAAGCAGATGATTTGGTTTTGGTTTTATTAAATGTTTCGGAAAAAGACCGGCTTCAAATTCAGGTTGACCATGAATGGCTCAATGGAAATTTTAGAAATATATTTTCGAATTTAGAATTTCAATTTGATAGAAAAGCCAGCTTTGAATTGCAGGCA
>Ga0164292_10000282_pt1 | contig 37650 bp, 53 predicted proteins | sample GEODES117metaG_FD_111486 | JGI IMG/M metagenome (GOLD analysis project Ga0164292, IMG submission 111486) | Eutrophic lake water microbial communities from Lake Mendota, Wisconsin, USA - GEODES117 metaG | ecosystem: Environmental > Aquatic > Freshwater > Lake | place: USA: Lake Mendota...
CCGCAGTCGTTCCAATTGCGGCTGAAAGAGTAATCCTCGCCGTACCAGATGCCTTTGTGCGCGCCGTGGTTGAACAGGTCAACGTGCGGCTTGTGCGCCTTGCCGTACATGAGGTGCGGGTACGCACGCATGAACTTCTCGACTGCCGCCTCGGTCACGCGCAAAAACCCGGCCGGCACCCATTCCGCGTGGATAGCGCCGTCCGCCAAGCGCACGATGGGATGCCCACCCGCGTCGGTAAACAGGCAGCCCATGTAGTCTTCCTCGTCCCGCTTAAAGCGGTACGTTCCGGCCACAACGTCGCCTTCCGTCTGGATGAGCTTCAGCAACGCATCCGGCGGGAACGACACATCGTGGTCAAGGAATATGATCTGATCCGCGCCCGCATCCAGCGCCTTGCGCAGCATGACGTTGCGCGCTTGGCTGATGTAGGGGTTGCCGACTTCCATCACCATCTGGTGCGTGATGCCCGCCGCATCCAGTGCCGGTACGGCGGCCTCTATGGCCTCCAGAAGCGCCGAATGCGGGCGGGTGAGGGTAGGCACACACAAGACGACTTTCATTGCGTCACGGGCCTTTGTGCGGTGATCATGAGTTGGTGATTGATGGACGGGCCAGCATGGCGGACCTTAAACCCGGCGTGCTCGACAAAGTCGATCAGCGTCTTGCGGACGAACCCGTATTTGTGCGCCATGTACGGATTGCTCTGAACCAGTCTGGCCATGCCGTAGTACATGTCCAGCCCCGTGACCGGGCCTGCTGGCGATTCGTAGACGACGGTGTTGTCGGGCTTGATGCCCTCCAGATCCGGCACCACGGCGATGAAAAACCCACCCGGCATCAGCACGCGGTGCAGTTCGCTCAACGCTTGCACGATTTCGTGCGGCGGCATGTGTTCCAGCACATGCGAGCAGTATGCGATGTGATATTCGCCGATGTCCCCCATGTCGGTCATGGGAGCAACAAAGTCAGGAGAGACGCCTGGGTCAATGTCCAGACGAGTCTCCTGACCCTGTATCCACTCGGGAAGCGGCTCTCGGCCGCATCCCGCATGAAGCACCTTGATCACGCAGCCTTGGCCAGGCCGAGAGCGGCCAGCGTGTTCATGATGTCAATCACGGCAGCCTTCAGCGTCGTGGTGACATCAGCAGACGACGCGGTGCCGACTGCTGAGGTAGCCACGGCAGCGGTGCGCTGCGTGATCGGCGTTGTGCCGTAGAACCCGACCTTGCCGGTGGCAGTGGGTTGCATCTGCACGGGCTGGCCGCTGCGGCCGACGTTGAGGGTTTCCTCGACGTTGCCGTCGCCCATCTGCTGGCCGTCGCCAATCTTGGGCGCTTCAAAGTTTGCGTTGGACATGATGTTCCTTTCTGGCGCTTAAGCGCCACCCTTCCACAGACCAATGGCCTGCAGCGTGTTCATGATCTCGATGACGGCGGCCTTGAGGGCAGTCGTCACGTCCGCGCTGCTGGCAGTGCCAACGGCGGACGTTGCTTGGGCTGCGCTGGAGCGCTGCGTGACAGGCGTGGTTCCGTAGAACCCGGCGGTGCCACCGGCTTTGCCGATGATTGCACCGTCGAGTTCGGGATCCTCGAATGCCACACCAATTGCTTTGGTGTTCGGCATTTTCATCACCCCCACATGCGAACGGCCATCTGCGGGCGGATGACGCTGTACCCGTACAGCACGTCAATCCGGCACGGCATCCGGTCGTTGTTGATGTCATACTGTCGCACGATCCGCATCGAGATCCCGTTGTGAACCTTCCGGCTGGCCATGTCGACGCCCTGCGGCAGCATCAGGTCAGCGGTGGCGAACGTGATCGCGTCCTTGTGGTAGATCAGGTTTTGCGGATAGCCCGTCGAAGCCGCACCCAAGAAGGTGACGATATCGCTGGCGGTCGGCAGCTTGCTGACCGTGGCCAGAGCCTGCGTGGGCGCGTACACGGCCGGCAGGAAGTCCACGTCGACGAACTCGGTGGAAGCCGAGGTGACCGTGTTCTGCACCACGAACTGCTGCAGCGAGCCGGTGGACTCGCGGGTCTGCGGGTTGACCGCAAACACACCAGCAATGGTGAACACGTCGCCCGGGACCAGCGTGTTGCCGTCGGTCACGTTGTCCAGCGTCAGCTTGGTCGCACCGTTGGTCAGCGTGGTCTTGACGATCGGGGTGTCCGAGCGCAAGGCCGAGCCGGTGGTGTGCACCTTGATGGACTGCGACATGTTGATCTCCTCGTAGCCGAGGATGCCTTCGCCCATCATGCCGTTCTTGAACTGGCGCGAGATCGTGCTGGTCGGGTTGAACAGGCCCTTCATGCCTTCCACCAAGCCCGCGTTGGCCGCCGGATTGACGGTGGCGTAGCGCGGCGACATGACAGCGGCAGCCTCGTTGAGCTTCTGCTGCGCTTGCAGCAGCACCAGCGAGGTGGCCGGCGTCGTGCCGGGGGTGCCGACAGACTGGAAGATGTCCTTGTACGAATTGGCGACATCGGCGTCGATGCTGGCCGCGAGTTGCGAAACCCGAGGCTTGAGCACGCGATCAGCGAAGTCGTCCAGCGACAGGGCCATCTCGGCAGAGGTGAAGTTGACGCCGATGTGCTTCTGCGAAGCAATCGTCAGCGTGGTGAACTGCTGCTGCACCTCTTGCACTTGCAGCGCAGCACCGTCGGTGACCAGAGCGCGATCCGGCAGGCGGATGCGCAGCGTGTCGCCGATCTTGGCGCCTTCGACGGCGAACGAATCGTCGTACTGACGATTCACGTTGCGGGTGATGACCAGATTGTTCTCCAGGATCTCCAACGCCTTGTTGGTGATCATGTCGATGGTCAACAGATTTTGAGCCATGACAAATTCCTTTCAATCAACGAACGCGATTCTTGGCTTCCCACTGCCTCATTTGCCGCTGCCGCTCGGCCTCGATCCACTGGCTGGTGGTCATGTTCTTCACAGACCTCGGGTCAGTGGTGTCGTACGTCGTAGACGCAGACCTGGCGGTAACGGGCGTGATCGGCGTGGGGGCCGCAGAGGTTTTCTTTGCCGGCGGGCTCGACTGCACTTTGGCTTCGATCCTGCCGATTTCCTTGGCTTGCAAATAAGCCGGCAGCCGAGAAATCCGCTCCGCTTCCTTGGGATTGCTCCCAAGGTAGTACGCAACATCCGGCCCCACGTCAGAGGCTTGGATGGTCTGCGCCATCAGGGTCGTGATCGGCAGCTTCGGATTCAGCGCGACTTGCTCGAAGTCGTCGTACTTTTCCCGGGCCGCTTCTTCGCGCTCCTGATAGTTCTCCAGCAAAGTTTCCTGTTGCTGCCGCTGCTCACGCTGCTGAACCAGTTCTTGCGCCTTGCGTTCGGCGAGCGCTTGCGCGTATTCGTCGACGTTGGCAAACTGATCCGCAGTAGGTGCGGAAGCGGTAAAGGGTCGTTGCTGGGCAGGTTGCGTGAGCTTCCTTTCCCACTTGCGCTGCTCTTTTGCGAGCCGCTTGGTGATCAGTGCGTCGACTTCGTCTTGCGAAAAAGTCTTTGACTGTTCAGCCGGCGCATCAGTAGCGACATCCGGGGTGGCCGTCACCTCGGGCGCTTGCACGGTTTCCGCTGGCGCGGTGTCCGCTACGGGCAGTTGATCTGCGTCCATTTGATTCCGTGGAATCCCCGGTCAACGGGCCGGTACGATGGCGCGGAATATACCACGCAAATTGTGCGAAGTACATCTTCGCTAAATACTCACACTCCAACAGACCCAGCCATGTCAGCCTGCGCCATCACCCAGGCGTAGCACTTGTCGAGGAACGCCGCACCGGCCTGCGCCTCGATGTCATCCAGCGACGTGTGGTAGCGCCGGAACTCCACATCCCGCGTGTCGTCACCGGGCGTGGCCGTGCCGTAGCCTGCGATGTCGATTATCACGGAGAACTTTGGCCCGCCAGAGCGCTGGCGGGTGATGGCAGCGGTGACGATGCGGAAGTAGGCACCGGCGAACGGGACGCCGTACTGAGAATTGGTGAGGTCGATTTGAATTGCCATGATGTGGCTCCTTTATGCGTAGATGACTTCAGAGGTTTGCACAGTGGCAACCCACCGAATATCAGTTGCTGCTGCGCCGGTTGCGGTTACTGCAAGACCGCCGTTGGTGGTGTCAGCGCTGAGCGCCAGCGTCCAGCCTGGGGTGTTGTCGATGGCGGTGACGGTTGAGGCCACCAGCGTCGTGCTCGCGGCGTTAGCTTCCCTGCGAATCAAACCTTCGATTTTCCACGCAGCAGAGTCTGTGCCGTCTGCGGCTTGTTGGCGGGCGACAACGGTTCCTGTGAAAGCGTAGGCGCTGCTGTTGGAGAGAATAACTTGGTTTGACGTTGCGGCAACGCCCGTGTCAGATGTAAGAACCGTTGCAGTGTCATTTGTTGTTGTTTTGCACAACAACAAAATACCCATTTGAGAACTGCCTGCGGAGGCAGAACCCCATCCGGCAAAAGCATATTTTTTTATTTGTAAGGCAGTCGCACTATCCCCAAAAGCTATTGCGTCAACTCCACTGGCGTTTGCGCCAAAACCAACGGCTGAGCCACAGCCAATTGCGACACTTCCAGTACCACTTGCGTTTGATAAATTTCCCAACGCTAAACTTCTTGTGCCGCTAGCAGTATTTTGCCTGCCAATCGCTACGGACGAAGAGCCGTTTGCCTTAGAAAGGCTTCCCATAGCAAGTGCATTTGCATTTTGTGCTCCATAAGTAACCGTATTGTTTGCAACAGCCGCCGCAAAACTGTCGACGCCGGAGGCGTAGGAGCCGCCGAGAGCCATAGCTCCTTGTCCTGTAATTGCGACAGCCATGTCGCCTGTTGAGTTTCTTCCAATTTGTGTTCCCAGCACGCCAATAGATGCTGTTCCGGTAGTTCTATTGTCTCCTGTAAGCCAATTAGTACCAGTGCAGACAAGTCTTACGCCCGTACCTTGCGTAAGTTTAAATTCAGTAGTTGGATCAACGCCATCTACCGTTTCTGTCCCATTTGGATCAATAGTAATGACGCCTGTACCAGTATTCCAGATCCAGCAATTGAACCCAGACCCAAGCGTAGCCGCCGCTGTCAGCGACACAGTGAACGTGCCAGATGTGCAGTTGATGATGGTCCCGAGATCCCCCGCAACGACGGTGTAGGCGCCGGTCTTGTCGCTAATAGTCAACGTCGAAGAACCGCCACCTCCCGATGCGGCAATAGTGATGCTGCCGGACCCGTTGGTAATGGTAACGTTGGCGCCAGCCGTCAACGTCGCCTTAGCCAGCGTGTTACCGGTGGTGTTACCAATAAGAAGCTGCCCATCGGTGTAGCTGGTTTGTCCAGTGCCGCCATTGGCAACAGGCAGTGTGCCAGTCACGCCGGTGGACAGAGGAAGGCCAGTGGCGTTCGTAAGGGTGCCGCTAGATGGCGTACCCAACGCCCCGCCATTGACAACAAACGCGCCAGCAGAGCCTGTATTTACAGCAAGAGCCGTTGCAACGCCCGTTCCAAGACCTGCAACACCAGTACTAATTGGCAATCCCGTGCAACTTGTCAAAGTACCACTGGACGGCGTGCCAAGAACTGGAGTTGTAAACGTTGGGCTCGTAGACAACACCATGTTGCCAGTGCCCGTGACAGCGTTGTTCAACGTTACGCCGCCATAGGTCAGCGCCCCCGTCATTGCAACCGCACGCGGGAACGTGTAGGTGTCTCCAGCGCCTGGAGCACGAAGCTGCGGCGTTGCAGTGTCAAGGGCAATTACTTCAAGTGCGGCCATGATGTTTCCTTAAATCGGGGAATAGCTCGTTCCGTCGCTGCTTAGCACCGTAGCCGAAACAGCAAAAACAGTTCCCGAGCTATTAAGCACGTTGTTTGTAACCGTGTACGTTGGCGAACCAGACGACGGAAGTACATCAAATGTGTTTGGTGGCGGAGGTGGCGCAGCGGCTACCGCTATACCAAAACCAACAACAGACCCCAAACCCAGCGGAATTCCATTGCGAATGGGGACGCCAAAAAACGGCATGTCAGGCCCTCGTTACTGGATGTTAATGGGCTTGGCGTACACGGTGCCGCCGCCGGAAATCTGAATCGCGCTCACGCGCCACGGGGCGCCGGTGCCGCCGGGCACCTTGAACGGGATCGGCGTGTTCGCCGGGATTGGCGTGTCGGCCGTGGTAGCCGTAACGCCCTCGCCCACGCGGACGTAAGCGGCCACAGAGCACCACACCACCACGCCCTGCGGGCCTGCGGGCCAGGTTGCGGTGTTGCCAGCAGTGCCGGTAAACGACGCCGTGCGTGCGGTAAACGTTGCGTCGTCAAGGGGGTTGAGCAGTTCCACAATGGGCTCCTTACGCCAGGAATTTCAGCTTGTACAGGGTGCTGTAAAACAGCGCCAGAATCTCGTCGATGATGTTCTGCAGCGGCGTGCATTCCTTCTCGACCACATCGTAACGGGTGTCCATGATGGTCTGCACCATGTCCTCAAGAAACTCCACCACGTTGTTCGTCTTGGTGGCCTGCTGCAGTTCCACCGGGCCAATCAGGCCGTACTTGCCCTGATACGCCTCGGCAAAACTGTCTGCCAAGTCAATGATCTGGTCGTAGAACTTGGCTAGCGCCTTGTGCTTGGCGTACGAGCGTGTGTTCAGATGCACGCTGTGCGTGACATCACGCGCCAGAAACAGCTGGCCGATGAACTTCTCGCAACTCATACTGGCATCCCCTGTGGTGCAGCCGTAGGCATTTGGCCCTGCATGGCAATCGACATGTCACCCACAGTGGCAATGTCACGCATGGTCTGCATGATGATCTCCTGCACTTGCTCAGGCGTCATGCCGGTCTGCACAGCCTGCAAGCGACGCGTCTCGGCCTCGTACGCCTTGATCTCGGCGTCAGACTCGGCCTTGAACGTGTCGACCTTCATCTTCTGCGCTTCCATCGACTGCTGGACGTTCTGCAGCATCTGCTGCATGGCCTGCATCTCTTGCGTCAGCACCTGAATCTGCTGGTTCGCGGCCTGCAGCGCCGGGTCGTCCTGATCCTGCAGCAACTTCGGGTCGATTGTCTTGCGCAGGCGTTCAGCCAGTTCTTCCGCTCCCGGCCAGTCCATGTTCTTTACAAACAGGTCGCCGGCCACGGCCCACAGCTGCGGCGAGCCCTGCAGGATCTGCGACATGGCATCCATCGCTTCTTGGCGTTTGGTCAGGTACGACGGGCCTGTGGTGACCACAACGTCGTATCGGCCGACGCCGGGGTTGTAAATTTTCTCGATGGTGACGCCGTTCTGGTCCTTCAACTCGCGCACCGGCTCGGGCTGCATCGGGTTGATCTTGGCCATCGTTGTCTGGCCGTCCATGCCGATGATTCGCGCGATGCGCTGCGTGTCGTAGATCTTCGGGATCATGTCGATAATCTGGCGCGTCACATGCCGTATGGCCCGGGCCAAGTTATCCACATAGTGGTAGGTTCCGGTATCGCTTTGAGCCTGACGAGCCAGAATAGCGCGGCCCGATCGTTCGTTGGAAGTCGCGCCGAGGGACGGGTCGTACTGGCCCGTGGTTGCCTTGATGTCGTCTGCGGCGCCCATCTTGGCGGCGATAAGCCCCTGCTGTGCCATCGGCGGCTGCGCTCGCTGAGGAAGCGGGAAAGAATTTCCGGCTCCGTCTGTGGCATCAGGGTTTACCTCCAGATACGGCCAGTTCTGCGTGTTGGCCGTCTTCCACTGGTTCTCGTAGCCCTCGAACTGCCCGCCGTACCCGATGAACGGCGCCTTCGGGGCCAGCGCCAGCATCTCGGCTTCCTGCGACACCCAGTAGTTGTACATGCGCTGGGCGTCCTTGGCGTTGCGCACCAGGCCCGAGACGTGGATCTCGCCGTCCACCTCAAACTCGTTGCCGACCACGCGCACCACGGGAATGTACTTCCCGACCCAGTCCTGCTCCTCCAAAACCTCGAAACCGTTGGTCTTCATCCACTTCACAACGCGCTTGGACGACTCCCGCGTGCGCACGGGTTCCATGCCCATCGCTTCCATCTGGCGGGCCTCAAACGACCCTTTGAACGCCGTCAAGCCGCCAGGATAGAGGTTCAGCGTGGCGCGTTCTTCTTCGATGCGGAAATACTCGGCAATCCGCACCGTGTTTTCGTTCAGCCAGTACCCCATCGACGCATCGCCCACGCCCTGCGTGCGCAGCGTCGTGATCGGCGTGGCATCGGGGAACATCCGCTCGAACTCGTCGACAGTGATGTCCTGCGTGATAAAGCAGTACCGCGCATCCGACCCGCAGGGGTCTTGGATCATCGGGTCCATGTACACGCTGAACGCGTTGCGAATGCGGCCGATGCGAATGTCCTGATCGAACGTGTCCTCGTCGCAGTACTCCGTCAGCAGGCGGATATACCCTTCGCCGAACGTGACTTGATTGTCGCAGGCCGTGTCGTACGCCACGTCGGCGTCAGACATGTACTCGATGTGCCGCACGATGCCGTCGAAAATCTCGGCAACTTCGGGGTCGGCTTGATCGTCCGCAGGGATGACCTTGCCGCTGGGGCGGTTCTGGCGCTGCTCGTTGGTGACGTTGCGAACGTGCTGCGGCAGTTTGTTGATCGTCAGGCACGGCCTGGCGTTCACCGTCTGGCCCTGCACGCTGCCGCGCGTCGCAAGCACGTCCTGCGGCCACTGCCAGTTGTTGTCCGGACTGCCGGCCATAAACCGCAGGTCGTCCAACTCAGCCTGCCGCGTGAGCGAGAACGCCGACTGCGCGGACTGCATCCGCGTGCGCATTTCTGCCAGCAGTTCAGACTTGTCCGAGCCGCCGTCGGCTACCCGCCGAGCCCCGTTGATGCCGTCGTCGCGTGCCATGTTACTTCTTGCCCTTCGCAGGCGCTTTGGCCATGCGCTGCGTGTTGTACGCTACCGCCACAGCCTGTTTTTGCGGCTTGCCGTGCGCCATTTCGGTCTTCACATTCTTGCGAAACGCGTCTTTGGACGCGGATTTCACCAGAGGCATGTCATTTCCCCTTTGGTTTGGCCGTCTTGGCCGACTCGCGGAAATCCTTGGCGGTAGGCGCGCCCTTGGCGCCTGGCTTGCGCATCTTCTCGCCGCTGCCGGCAGCAATTCGCTCGCGCTTGGCGTGGATTGCTGCGTACAGCCCTGGGCTGTTGGGTTTTTTTTGCGGCATGATCAGCACTTCCACCGTTTGAGCGCCGCTTTGGCCCGCTCGCCGTTCTCGGCCTTCGCAGCCACGCTACCCATGCGGGCGCAAAACGACGCTTTTCGGCCCTTGTCGGCCTCAGTCTTCGGGTTCGGCGCCGGCGCCTTCAGGTTCGACCCGGTTTCGCGGTTGTACTTCTCGCGGCCTTTGGCCGTCAGGCCAGCGCCCTGCTTCGTGGGCAGCTTTTCGCCTCGACCAACGCTCAAAGACACCGACTTCGCCATAACAGACCCTCAGTGTGCCATCCACCCGGCCGACTGCATGGCTCCCCCGTGCGTCGTAACCACCCGGTGCTGGCTGCGCGGATTGTACTCCCTGTGCGCCACGGGAAACGCAAACGTCACTGCCAGTGCGTCAGCAGCATCAGGCGAAGCCAAACCCCGGGCCTTCATCTGCTCCTTCGTCTCCAGCGCAATCGCCCCCGATGAGTTCGGTCGCGTTCTCGGGCCGCACAGGTCTTTCTTCAGGTTCCTGTCGTCCTTGATCGACGCCGTGCGCAGCCACTGTTTCATCGCGCCCCACATCTCGGCCCGCTTGTTCTGGTACGCCTTTTGATCTTTGGCCTTCCAGCCGAAATTCACCCCGCGCACCTTATACCGCTGCTCCAGCAGTCTGTCCAGCACGCCCGCGCCCAGGCCGCCTTCGTCAATCACTGTCAGCACCGGCCGGAAATCCTCGATCGCCTCAATGACGTGCCCCACCACCGTCATCGTGTCATCGCCCCGGAACCGTCGCACTTCGAGCAAATCCCGCCCCCGTCGCGCCACGATAATCGTCGCGTCCGCCCCGTACCGCGCGGGGTCCACCCCCAGCACCACGGGTGCCTCCGGGTCGCGCATCGGGGGCCGCTTGCCGGCTTCTTCCACCAGCCCCAGCGGGATGAACTGGTATTCATCCGCGCCGGGAAACTCGCCGTATACCTCGACCATTGCCTGCGGCGAGTCCTCGCCGTACTCGTCAATAATCACCTGGTACACGCCTTTATCAGTGTCCTCCACCGTTCTGGCGTCAATATTCTGCGTCTTCCAAAAGTTCCGCTTGGCGTTAAAACACTCGAAAAAATACCCAGAGTTTCGCCGCGGGTTACTGAACGCGCACCAGAATCTGTGCGGCGTGTTTTCCGTGAAAAACCCCGCAGCCACGCTCCAGATACTGTCGGGGATACCGCTGGCCTCGTCGAACACGACCATCATGCCGTCGTCGTTGTGCGCGCCAGCGTACGCATCGGGATTCTCGTCGCTCCAGAGCTTGCCCTCCGCGCCCCAGTAACGCGTACCCTTCTTCAGGTCGCGCTCCACCAGTTCTGTGAGCCACTTCGCCGGCACGATACGCGTCGCGCTGATCTCGAACCAGTGCGAATTCATCAGCATCGCCAGCCACTTCGTAATCTCGGCCCAGGTCACGCTGCGCAGCTGCGCTTCGCTGTTCGCACTGACGATCACGCTCGCGCCGATCCGCGTACTCAGCATCCAGAGCACCAGCCAACTGACCAGCGCCGACTTTCCGATCCCCCGCCCCGAGGCCACCGCCAAGCGGAATACCTCGTACATATCGCGGTCGCCGTTTTCTTCGATGTGACCCCGTATCTTCCGCAGAATCTCCCGCTGCCACTTTCGCGGGCCGCTGCGCTTTTCCAGCGGCGTACCCTTTTCGCCCCAGGGAAACACAAACATCACGAACGCTTCGGGGTCGTCGCGGAGCTTTGCGCTCCACAGGCGACTCATCAGCGCCTGTTCTTCCTGCGGGGTGTATTTCGTGGTCTGCATTTATTTCTTTGCCGCAGGTTTTTGTAAACGCCTTGCAAGATCAAGCAAAACAGCAAACTTTGTAGCGTATGTTGAATCTACATGCAATGGGGCTGGATTTTCATCGTTTGGCCATTCTGTGCTGCCAATGCCAAACGCCGCCAACTCTGGGCCACTAGACCTATAGTCCCTGTTAAAGTAAGAAAAGTCAGGGGCTATGCGTTCAACAAATTCACGACGCTTGGAAAAATTACGCCCAACTAGCTTTTCATACCCGTCAATAAATTGACGCTCAAGAGAATTTAGCCCGCCTTTTTTATTCTTGAGATCACGGTATTGATCTTGTATTGCATAGTCCGCAGCGTGTGTGAGTTCGTGCACTGCAGTTCTTGGAGTGGCATCGCTTGCAAAATTTATGACGCCACTTTTTGGCAAACCTGGACCTCGCCGGTAAACTCCAAGAAAATCGTCTCTTGTTGTGTCTCCATATCCTATTGGAGGCATCATTTGTTGTTTAGACAAATAATCCGACATATCTTGATATTGCTGATTTTTGCCAGCTTCTTGCAACAATCTTTGCAGTGGATTTGACGCCGCCGGCGTCAACGCATTTACTGGCGCCGGCGCCAACGCATTTGCTGACCGCAACGCGGGCAACCCGCCAGACGTTTTTTTCAGTCCTGTGGCCATACGGTCCTCATTTATATCGTCAACGGCTCATATCGGCGCGTATCGGCTCAAATCGGGCCCATTTCCGCCAGTGTTTGCGGCCGCGCCAGCGGTCTACGGATTTCCACCGCATCCTCTATTGCTTCTGCAGCACGCACGCGCTTCTCGGCCATCTCCAGCGCCGCAGTGATACTGATCGACTGCGCGACGTCGACCTGCACCTGCTGCTTCGCTACCCAGTCGTGCCTGTGCCGCAGGAACTCCAGCGCCGCCTTCGAATCCCCAGCCTCGGCCGCCTCGTACAGCGTGCGCGACATCGTCATCTCGCTGTCGGCGCGGCCTTTCATCTCCGCGATCTCCGCAATCGGGTCCATGAGCTTCAGCCGGGCCAACTCCACCGGCAACAAACCCGCAGCCAGCGCAAGCGAATCTCCACGCAATCCCAGCTTCGCGCCGTCGTATATGCGCTCCAACGTCGCGGGCGTGGCTTTTAGCTCTCTGGCAGTGATGGGGAGGTCGCGGAACATAACGCGAGTGTAATGCAGCGCAAAAAGAAAAAATTTGTCTGGGGGCAACTTACGCAGCGTTCAAAAAATTTGTGGGGTGAAAAAATTTGTGCGGGGGGTCCGTACCATTGCCGGGCCGTCGCTCGGACCCCACCGGGGCTAGGGGTGGGGGGGTCATACCCCGGAGGGTATCCGCTCCCCGGCCCCGATACCCTACCCCGTACCGTATCCCTGCGCGCCTGGGCGGCAGCGCTGCGCAGGCCTGATTCCCCTCGATCCTCGCGCCGACTCTGGTGTCCGAGGGGTACTAGGGGTACCGCGCCGATTCTCGATCTGGAGGGGTACTAGGGGTACCGGGTCCGGAGGGTGTTTGCGCCGAGTGTTGGTGGACATGGGGTACTAGGGGTACCGGCACGCCGTGATCAGGTGGTACCCCTCGGTACCCCTCGGTACCCCTCAGTACCCCTCCATTTACTAGCAGCTCGACCAACACGTTCGCGAAAGTGATGGCTTTAAACAGGGGTACTAGGGGCACCCAGAGGGCAACCGCGTTTTCTGTGCTGACCACCCCAATCCGCCTCCAGAAGGGGCACCCACTGCGGTACCCCTCGCTCCGCCTGGAAGCTGTAAGGTTCGCGTCAGGATTGGCGCATAGAGTTCGTTCTGTGGCGCCGATGTCCGGTGCCGGTGACAGGAGCAGACGAGATGGAAGCACGGATCGAGATCGTGAACGTGGGCGCCGACACGGCACGCATGGTGATGGTTGAGTTCGCTGACCTGGAAGCCGCGCATGCATTCGCTGCGGGCTATCCCGGCGCCTATTGGACTGACCTCGAGGTCGCGGACGACGGCGTGATCGAGATCGTGATCGCGGTTGAATGACGCATCCACCGAGCCCCGCGCGCGGGGTTCTGGGATGCGCCATGGTGGCGCACACACTACGGGCGATAGACCCGTTCAGGAGTACAGGCGATGATCGTGTATCAGGGACCGTCGGCGATTGACGGCAGGCCGATTGTGGTGATCCTGACGGGCCTGCAGGCCCGTCGCGGGTCGAAGAATTCGAAGACCGGCGAGTTGATCCAGTCGTGGATTCTGCGCGCCGATGTTGAACCGCACACTGCGGCGAAGACTGGAGATGACGCTAGCGTATGCGGACAGTGTCCGCATCGCCCCTTGCTGGCCAGCATGCTGGCGCGCGCGGGTCTGCCGTCGTCCCCGTGTTATGTCAAAACGGGCGAAGCCCCATTGTCGATCTACCGCGCTTTCCGTCGCGGGTCGTATGCGCGCGCCGAGACGGTTGATCAGGTGCGCGAAGCGCTGCAGGGTCGTCGGTTGCGTATCGGGTCATATGGTGACCCTGCAGCTGCGCCGGTCGACCTGTGGCGCATGCTGGCATCGATGGCCGATGGCCACGTTGGTTATACGCACCAATGGCAGGCCGTGGGCTTCGATGCTGCAGCTTGGGCACCATTGGTAATGGCCTCGGCCGATACCCGCGCCGAAACGCTGCAGGCCGAAGCGCTTGGCATGCGCTATTTCCGGGTCTCGAACGGCGTCGATCGGCAAGATCGCGAAGTGACTTGCCCGGCGAGTGCCGAAGGCGGCCGCAAAGCGCAGTGTTCCGATTGCATGCTCTGCGCGGGGACGACGAAGCGCGCGCGGTCGATTGTGATTGCCGATCACGCGGCGGGCTTTGCGCGACGGGTTATCGCGATCCAGCCTGCCGCTTGATCTCAGGCCGTTACCCGGCGCGCCGGGTATCAACGTGCGATCCCGCGCGATGAAAGGATAGACCAATGATGATCCCTTCGAACGACACCCCGATTACGCGCCGCGTCGACGCGTCCGATGGCCTCAGTGTCACGCTCACGCGTACGCTACTGGGAACCTGGCGCGTAGTGTTTTGCGACACGGACGCCGAGCGCGTAATCGAATCGCGCGTGTTTTCCACGCGGGAAAACGCAGAGTGGTTTGCGTCGACGCTGATTCCTGCCCGATAACCTAGAGGATAGACCGATGTTTACTGCCCGATACCTTGGCCGATGCGCGCAGACTGGCGCGCCGATTGTTCCCGGTGACACTGTGCGCAGTGTCGCGCGCGGCCGATACGCGCTCGTGTCGCGCGCCGAGCCCGTGGAACCCGTAGACCCTGATCTCGCGCTGGCTGCGTTGATCGACCCCGAAACGGCGGCCGCTGAACCCGAAGCTGCAGCTGCGGCTGGCCGATACCTGCGCCAGTCGATGGCGCGCGGAGTGTCTGATATCTGGCGCTCGAGCACGGGCCGGGAGTATTACCGGAACCGGCGTGGACTGTGTGAGGATGCCCCGTGCTGCGGATGCTGTAACGCGTGAAAACCCCGGCGCCAATCGGCGCCGATAACCCTGGAGATAGACGAAGATGAAAACGTTCCTGATTTTGGATCGCCTGACCGGCGCGCGAACCCTGCCGGTCGAATACCGGCCGCTGAAGGTGACCGTGGGCGACACCGAGCATACGCTCGCGCTGCACCAGTCTGCCGGGTACTGGCGCGTTTCCGACCCCGTATGCGGCGGCGGTATCTGCAGCGTCAACGGCAGCTACAAGGGCATGCCGGTATCGTCGAAGGGCATGGGCGTGCGCGAGGCCACTGCAACCGCGCGTGAGGCCGTGGCCAGCCTGGTGCGCAGGAGCGGCGGACCGGCCGAGTGGAATGCGCGCCTCGAGGCCGCGCGTAAGGCGTACGCAGGCGTCAGCCCCGCGTAAGCCCACGCACCGATGATTGACCCGCCCGGATTCCCCGGGTTCACTGGAGATAGACCATGCATGACGTTCCCCTGACCCTGCGCGATGCGCTGTTCGCCTGCGCGCTCGGCCTCGCCCTCGGCGCCTTGGTGGCGTTCGGGATCTGACACTGACGAGAGGAGAGAAGACGATGAGCGACTATGACCCCGCATACTGGGACGCCCTGCGCGCAAACAACGGCAGCACGCCGAAACGCGTAGACGAAGAACGCTGGTGGGACATGCTGGAAGTCATGTATCCCCGGAACTGGCGCTGCCCAGCGTCTGACGAATTCGAGTGCTTTGCAGTTGACGAACCGCAGACAGCCGACTTATACACGTGGCTGGTACGCATCGGAAAGCACGACACGCCCAGCGTCGAATACTGGGAGTTCATCGCTCCAGACGAAAGCACGAACGCCGATCTGCTGGCGCGCATCAATGCTGCCCGTCGCGCCTGACACCCACCAGCAGCCCGCAGAACGGCCCCTGTGGCCTTTCCCGCCCGCGCTGCTGGACTACCCCAGCCAGCCCCCCTGCGCGCGCCCTGCGCCGCGCTATAGCCCGCCGCCGCCGGACACGCCAGCGGCTTTGTTTTGAGGATCCGCCCCATGCCCCTAGCATTCAAAAATCTTGAACGACCGCCCGAAGACCTAGCGCGCGGCCTCGCTGCTGCTGCTGCGGTGTTCGAGCGGGCCGGTGTCTCGCCCGAGGTGGCGTACCGTCACGCGCTATTGCGCCGCGACGGGCTGATTTTCTCGCCGCCCTTGGTGCGCCTCTGGTACGCAGCAGAGGATGCCGCCGTGCGCACTGCCTGCGGCTCTTGGCGCGATGCGCCGCTCGCGGCTGCACTGGAGTTCGAACCGTGAAAGTATTGGTAGCCTGCGAATACAGCGGCACGGTGCGCGACGCGTTCCGCGCTGCCGGCCATGATGCGATGTCGTGCGACCTGTTGCCGACAGATGTTCCCGGCCCGCACTATCAGGGCGACGTGCGCGACGTGCTGGGTGATGGGTGGGATTTGATGATCGCGCACCCGCCCTGCACGCATTTGGCGGTCAGTGGCGCACGGTGGTTTCACCTGAAGCGGCAGGAGCAAGCCGAGGCCCTCGACTTCGTGCGACTGCTGATGGATGCGCCAATTCCACGCATTGCCGTGGAGAATCCTGTGAGCGTTATCAGCAGCAGGATTCGCAAGCCCGATCAGATCATCCAGCCGTGGCAGTTCGGGCACGGCGAGACGAAGGCGACCTGTCTGTGGCTGAAGGGCCTTCCGGCGCTCAAACCGACGAACGTTGTAGACGGACGAGAGGCGCGTGTTCATCGCCTTCCGCCCTCAGCGGATCGCTGGAAGATCCGCAGCGCGACATATGCCGGCATCGCCGCAGCGATGGCTGATCAGTGGGGTGACGCATGATCGCCGCGCTGATCGCGATCCTGATCGCGCTACTGCTGGCCCTGCTGCTCGATTTATAATGCGCCCGCCGGCCTGCGGGCCGGTCGTCTGTCTCCTCGGGTGAAAACCCGTTCAGCCCCCGGTTGAGTTCGCTCCCGGGGGCTTTTTTTCACTCCGCGCGCCGGAATTCGTGGACCGTGGCCTTCGTCGGCCCGAGGGTTTCCAATATCCTGCGGATCTCGCTGCGGTTATGCCCGTACTTTTCCAGCGTCTCCGGACTGCACAGAATGTGCTTTTTCACGCTATGTTCGGCCTTCGTTCGGATCTTGCCTAGGTCGAGCCATCCAGCGTGCTGCGCCGCGACGTAGAGCGACTGGATCGATATCTTGTGCTGCTGCTGTTCGGCCTGCAGCGCATCAACCAGCGGCTGCCACGGACCCATCACGGCCCCAGGCCGGAACGGCCCGACGCGGTCCCGCATGGCCTGCGCTAGCAGCGCCTCGCCAGGCGATAGCCCGCCTTCGAGCATCACCGCCTTGGCGTCCGTCATCAGGGGCCGCTCGCCAGGCGCGAATGCCGACACGTCGCGCTGCCGCAGCCAGTAGGCGACGTGATCCAGCCCGCCCGCCTCGTACCAGCCCCATAGGCGTTTGGCACTATCCTGCGGCAGGATTCCGGCCTCTGACCACAGAACCATCCATCGACGGTCGTCGGCACTGAGGGAAAGCGAAACCCGCTCATTCGAAAATCCGAGCACTGACAGACGGTTCAAGGCCGGGTACGGGTGCCGGCCCTTCTCGTTGATCGAGAAAACCTCCGGCGGCGCTGCCAGCAGGGGCTTGAGCTTGTTTTCCAGTGCTCTGCGGTCGGCTAGTGCCGGCTCGCGCAGTTCGTTCAGGACGCAGACTTCGCTGAGCAAATGGTAGTGGAAATTGCTCTGGATCTCCTCGGTCGTCACTGTCCTGACGTTCTGCCACCCGCGACCGCCGACCGCGTACAGGAACGGCACCCAGAGGGTGTCTTTGCCGCTGCCCTGCCTGCCGCCGTGCAGGATGCCGTGGTTGATTTTCGCTGACGGGTGCTGGACCTTGTAGGCCATCCAGTCTAGGCAGTGCTCGCGCTCCTGCTGATCGGGGATCATCCGCTCGGCGTGCTCCAGCCACATTGAAACGTCGCCGGGTATCCCTGCCGGCCTGCCGTCGCGCCAAGTATTGCCGTACACGTCGTCTTCGTGGCCGACGAAAACGCCTTGCCCAGGCGCATAGATCAGGCCCGCCAGTGTGCGGCCCCGCATGGCCACCCGATTCTCGTCGTAGGCCACGCTAGCCGTGACGCGAGGCGCGCCGCCGTTGCCGTTGACGTGGATACTGAAAAGTTTGTGGTGCCGATACATCGCGTCGAAAGCCTTACGCTCGACCAGTTTGCGGCGCGCCATGTCGAAGAAGTCGGCGTTAGCCAGCAGGAACGCGAAACGCTTGTACCAATCTGCCGGCTCGAGGTTTTCTACCATGGCCTGATCGGTGTCTGGCCCGGGCTCGGCCTGCGGCTCGTCCGGCCCCGCCGGTTTCGGCGGCTCGGGTTCCGGCTGCTGCGCAAACACGCTGTAGCGTGGCACGATCCAGGCCCGTGCGTCCTGCCAGCTGGCGAACCCAGAATCCGCAGCGTCCCAGCCGTTTGGCATCCCTGCCGGGTCGACAATCTTGACCTCGGGGCAGTGCGGCGCCAGCATCGCCGCCAAGCGCTGCATCGTTGCGATGCCCGCGTCGTCGGCGTCGGGCCACAGGAGGATTTTTCGGCCGTGCAGCGGTCGCCAGTCGGCGCGGTTGACGGCCTGACCTCCACCAGGCCACGTCGTCACGACGTACGGTCCGCTGAACCCCGCCGCCGCGTCTGCGGCTTTCTCGCCCTCAACGATCAGGACCGGATCGGCACTGCGGGCCTCGAGTTCCTGCAGCCGGTACAGCGGCCTCGGGACGGGCCACTGGCCCATGCCCCACTGGGTGCCGTCGTACGTCCACGGCACGATCTGCTTGCGCTGCCCAGGCGGGTCGTACCGGGCCACGTAGCCCAGCACGTCGCCGTTGCCGTCGAAGTACGTCCAACGGGCCGACGGTGCGCCGTATGCCGGGTGGACGCACTCGCAGTCCGCTGCCGCCTCGGGGACGGGCGTGACCACAGTGCGGGCGGGTTTCGTCGGTTTCGTCGGTCGTGTTGGCGGCTCGGCCGTGCTGCCGTCGTCGAGCTCGCGGTACGCCTCGCCGGGCGTGAGTTCGTGGATCGCCGCGTACAGGCTGATGAGATCCCCGCCCCGATCACTGGTTGCGAAGTCGGCCCAGCGGCCGCTCAGCAGGTTGACGGAGAGCGAGGTGCCCTCGCCGCCGCTGAGATCGCCGCAGACCCATTCGTGGCCGCGACGCCTGCCGCCAGGTAGCCACTGCGGGACGAGGGTTTCGCTGCCGAGAAGCAGGCGCTGCGCGAGCGCGGAGAAGTCGAGTTTCATGCGTCCCCCAGCAGTTTCTGCGCGTCTTCGACACTACGGCAAACCCCAGCCACGCCTCCGGCCTGCCGGATCGTCTGCAGGAACTCCTCCTGCCCAGGCCGCATGCGTCCGGTGCGCGACTTGACCTCGATCGCCAGCGTCCGGCCGTCCTTCAGGACGCCCATGATGTCGCTCATTCCCTTCTGGGTGTTCGCGCGGATGTACCTGACGCTGCCGTCCCGGTTGCGCTCCTGAAAAGTCCCGGAGTTTTGCCTCCAGCACTTCGCCACGCGCGGATGACGCTTCAGCAGTTGGATGATGGCGCGCAGGATCTCGGCCTCCGACGGCTCCCGCTGCTCTGCCGGCGCCGGCTCGCGCTTGACGCGTTTCTTCGGCTCTGGCGGGATGTCGATCTGCCGCACCGGCTTTCCCGACAGGGCTGCGTACAACGCCTCGGATTTCTGGTGCGCGAGCATCTGCTCGCGCAGGGTGCGTCTGCCTCGTTCTGTCATGCTGCCAGCCTCATAAAAACAGCGGACCAAATATCATCCGACGCGCGCCGTTTACGGTGCAGGATGCTGCCAATCGTCGCGCGGGAAACGCCAAACTCCAGCGCCAGGCGCAACTGCGATTCCTCGCTGCGGGCCAAGATCTCCCGGATCTGATCGTCGGTGAGTTTGCGCCGACGCAGCCCGCTCAGACGGTTGCGCGCAGTCGTGGCCGCACCCTTGATCTTGCCTGCGGCCGACGCCCGCTGCATCGCGGCTTTTCGAGTCATCACACTGAGGTGAGCGGGATGCACACAGAGCGGCGTGCCGCACATGCATGACGCCACCCTTTTTCCCAGCGGCTTGCCCTCCATCGCCTCGACGATGGTGCGCCGCAGCGAGCGCGACGCCTTCGTCGGCGTGCCGGTAGAGTCGTAATGGCAACGCGGCACTCGAGTGAACGCCACGCAGGTCATCCCGGTCCATATCAAACACTCGCCCTCTTCCTCGGTGCGGGTAAGCATAAGGTTTCGCAGCGCAGGCGGCAGTCCGTCGATCAGTGCTTTCGTTTTCCTGTCCATCGTCTGTCCCATCGTTGTCGGGGGGCGCAATGATGCCACCGTCGCCGCCGCTCGTAAAGCCCGCGTGGAATAGTGGGTTATTGTGTCGATTGTAGTTGACCTTCGTGGGCCATCGTGGCAACATTCGTCCGTCCCCGAACAAAACAGGAGCAGACGATGAGAATCAGCCAAGCCTACTACGACCCGGACTACGGCCCGTTCACGGGTCACCCCCATGACCCGAGGTATGACTACGAAGACATCGACCTCGACATCGAGGCGGCCAAGGACGAGATCGCCCGCACGCCTCTGTTCGTCGTCGACTGGCTTGCCCACGAGGCAACCGCCGACGAGACGCCCGTAGATCTGCAGGCCGTGCCGGCTGAGTTGCAGCAGGCCACTGCCGATCAGTTGATTGCCTTGGTGTTCGCCGGTCACATCGACCGCATCGTGCCCGCAGTGTATGAGTTGCGCGTGCGCTTTCTGCGGGCTAAAGACGGCGACATCACGTCGCGGGCCTGGGAGCGCTACGAGGAAGACCTCAAGCGCGCCGAGTACGACGATTCACACCTTTGGTTTTGAAGGGGCGCAGCATGATTTTAGAAACCGCCACCCAGCGCGATGACGACTGGTATGCCGCCCGCTGCGGCAAGGCCACCGCATCCCGGTTCAAGGACGCGATGGCCACGCTGAAGAACGGCCAGCCCGCACAGGCCCAGCGCGACTACCTCACCGAACTGGTCGTCGAGCGCCTGACCGGCCAGCCCGTCCAGAAGTTCACCACTGCCGCCATGCTCTGGGGCACCGAGCAGGAAGCCGCAGCGCGTGCCGCTTACGAGCGCGTCACCGGCATCAGCGTCGAGGAGACGGGCTTCGTCGCGCACGACACGCTGCTGGCAGGCTGCAGCCCGGATGGCTTGGTGGACTGGGACGGCCTGATCGAGATCAAGTGCCCGTACAACAGCGCGGTCCACATCGAGACGTTGCTGGGCGGTATGCCCACAGAGCACATGCCGCAGGTGCAGGGCCAGATGTGGATCACCGGCCGGCAGTGGTGCGATTTTGTGTCGTACGACCCGCGTATGCCCGAGCCGTTGCAGCTGTACGTCCAGCGCATCCCCGCCGACCCAAAAGCTATCGCCGACCTGGCGTTCGGGATCTCGGCTTTCCTCAAAGAGGTCGGCAGCAAAGTCGAGGCGCTGCGGCGCCTCGCGGAAGGAAAGCAATGAGCGACAAGAAGCGCACCTACACGCGCGTGATGAAGGCGTGGACTGTGATGGACGCAGAGGGCAACGAGCGACTGGTGCGGGCTTACACCGTGGCCGACGTGCTGCGTCACGTCACGCCGCAATTCGTGATCGCGCCCGCCACGCACGACGACATCATCTCGCTGATGGCCTCTGGCGTCATGGTGGAAACCGTCGGCCTGCCCGAAGCCGTCCCCGCCGACGAATCCGCCGGCCTAACTGACTGAATCCACGGGGCGGGAAACCGCCCCATTTCGGAGAGCGCCAATGTCAAACGCATACGCGCCGGTGTTTATGGCCGAAGCCTATGATTTGCTGGTTAAAAGCCTGAAGGATCAACTTGTTGAGGAGAGAAACGAAGAGTGCAAAAAATCAGATATAGAAATGTCCAAACGAGTTGAGATAGAGGAGTTAATTTTTGAATTTGTTTTAAGGCACTGCGGCCGCGCCAAGCTAATTGAGCTTGGCGAGCAAATTGATGAAATGCTTGAAAAGGAATACGGCCGCAGCCAAGGTTATGAAGAGCATGTTGAAACCGTTCAACTACCACAGGAGTAACACCCATGACCGCATTGATCCCCGTAGACCAAGTCGAGCGCATGGCGCTGGCCGTCGCCAAGTCTGGCCTGTTCGGCGTCAAGACGCCCGACCAGGCAATGGCCTTGATGCTGATCGCGCAGGCCGAGGGCATGCACCCCGCCATCGCCGCCCGCGATTACCACGTCATCAACGGCCGACCCACGCTGCGCGCTGACGCCATGCTGGCGCGGTTCCAGCAGGCTGGTGGCCGCGTCGAATGGGGCGAGTACACCGACCGCAAGGTCGTCGGCACGTTCACCCACCCGCAGGGCGGCAGAGTTCGCATTGAGTGGACGACCGACATGGCCGTCAGCGCCGGTCTGACCCGCAACCCGACGTGGAAGTCCTATCCGCGCCAGATGCTGCGCGCTAGGTGCATCAGCGAGGGCATCCGCACCATCTACCCCGGCGTGGCCATCGGCACCTACACGCCAGAGGAAGCCGAGGACATGGCCCCGCAGCGCACGGTGCGCGATATGGGTGACGCAGAGGAGGTTGCGCCTCCCCCGCCCCCTGCGGCAATCGACGTGGACAAACTGGTGCAAAGCATCGAAAACGCCAGCACGCTGGAGTTCCTCGATCTGTTGCGCCCCGACATGCGCCGCGTGCCCAAGGGCAAGGAGCGCGACCGCGTGGTGGCCGCAGTGCAGCGCCGCGCCGACGAGATCCGCGCCGAGCAGGCACCGCCCGTGGACGCCGAGATCATTGACGCCGAGGAGGGCGCGGTATGAACGAAGACGAACTGCTGACCACCGAAGAACTGGCCACCAGGTGGAAGGTCGCCGTGGGCACGCTGGAGAACTGGCGACACCAAGGCAAAGGCCCGACGTGGCTAAAGATCGGCGGCCAGGCCCGCTACCGCTTGGCCGACGTGCTGGCTTACGAGGCTGAGGCCGAGCGATGATCGTGGTACATGGCAAGGCAAGGCGGGGCGAGGCAAGGCGGGGCGAGGCAAGGCGTGGCATGGCAAGGCAAGGTACATGGCGAGGCTTGGCATGGCTGGGCGGGGCCCGGCAAGGCAAGGCATGGTACGTGGCGAGGCCTGGCCTGGCGTGGCGAGGCGCGGCGAGGCGTGGCATGGCAATTTCGCCCAAATGTGAGTGTGTTTTAACCAACGGAGATTTGACGTGAAACTGATCAACATTGAAATTCGTGGCATTCAACCTCTTCTGATGCACCGTTTTGGCGAGGAAGCGGAAACCTCCAGCAGCGGCAAGGCGCGCGGCGTTGTGCAGAACCGAGGCACCCCACGCGAGCAGGCGGAGAAGGTTGCCTACCGGCACCCCGATGGCACGTTCTACATCAGCGCGTTTGCCATTCCCAACGCGATGGGGGCGGCCGGCACGAACTACAAAATGCCCGGGTCGCGCAAGTCGATGCGGTTTATCGTGCCCAGTGCGATTCGCATCTTTGAGCCCACCATCACGGTGATGAACGGCTCCGGCCCCGCTACCGATTACGAGGTGGACTCACGGCCGGTCACGATCCCCGCCACCAAGGGTCGCGTGATGCGGCACCGCCCCAGGTTTGACTGCTGGGGGCTGAAGTTCAGCATCGGCGTGGACGATACTCTGATGAAGGTCGAAGACGCGCAGATGCTGCTGGAGCAGTCTGGCCTGAGCATTGGGATTGGCGACTTCCGCCCGGAGAAGCGTGGCCCGTTCGGCACATTCCGCGTGACGCGCTTTGAGGAGCAGGCAGAGTGAACACCCGAATGCTGCGCCGCGCGCGCACCCTGTGGGCATCCGGCGACCGCCGGACGGATCGACACAACGCCCGGCAGTGGATCCGCTCGATCCGCTTGCTGGGTGACCGTTGGCTGCTGGCAGTGCCGGCAAGGAGGATTAAATGACCGACAGAAACTGCTGCGACGGCCTGTGCGAACAGGGGCGCCGCTGCCCGTACCGCGAGGCCTGCACGCTGGAGAACTCGCCTCGGCCGAAGCGCGACGTGGCGTTTGAGGTGCTGTGCTGGGTGGCCGCTGCGGTCACCGTTGCTGCGCTGGCTGTAGCGCTGGGGGTAGTGGGATGAGTGACCTACGAACCGCCGCCCAGCAGGCGCTGGAGGCGTTGGAGTTCATGGCAGACGAATGGGGCTTTACGCAAAAGGCGAACAGACCTGAACGATGGCAAGCAATCGAAGCCCTCCGCGCCGCGCTGGAGCAGCAGGATGAGCCAAAGGGAGGGGGCAATTTGCCACCCCCCTTGCAGGCCGAGCCGGTGCAGGAGCCGGTGGCGCCCTACGCTTGGATGGCCGTCGGCGGAACGATTTGGCGACGCAAAACAAGCGAGGACGACGTGCCCCTCTACACCCGCCCACCCCGCCGCGAGTGGCAGGGGCTGACGGAGGAGGACGTCGCGCAAAACCTCCGGTCAAGGCATGACGCCGCCAAGCTCCTTGAGGAGCGCAGGCAGGAGATAACGCAGCCCCGCCGCGAGTGGCAGTCGTTGAGCGAGGAGGAGATTGACCGCTGGACCCCAGAAATTCATCCAGTAATCCGCGCCGTCGAGGCCGCGCTGAAGGAGAAGAACGCATGACCCAAGAAGACATCCTGCGCATGGCGCGAGAGGCTGGAATTATCTGGTGGTCGTCAGACCAAACGTTTTTGCTTACCCGCTTCGCCTCCCTCGTCGCCGCAGCAGAGCGCGAGAAACTCGCCCACTGGATGCGCAGCATGGGCTACGCCACCGGCCACGGCGACACGATAGAGGATCTGCTGGACCACCTCGGCACGCAGATTTCGGAAGGCTTGGAGGTTGAGGTGTTGATGGAGCGCGAGGCGTGTGCCAAGGAGTGCGACGCCACGAACCTATTTGACATGCCTATTACGGTAGAAGTGGCGGCTATTCGTAAGTGCGCCGCAGCCATCCGCGCAAGGAGCAAGACATGAAAAACACCGGAGGACCGGCGTTTCCAACGACAAAAGCGAACTACGACAATTACCTCGGCGATGTAGGCATGACCCTGCGCGATTATTTCGCGGCGAAGGCGATGCAGGCAGAGATGACCGACGGCATACACGAAAGCGATTTCGCTTGGACTGCGGCGCGTGCTTACAAAATGGCCGACGCCATGCTGGCAGAGAGGAACAAGCCATGAAACTCCGCGCCTTCCTGCGCGGTTTCGTCAACGGACTAGCACTGCTGCCGCTGTGGCGGTGGATAAGGAGCAAGATATGACCCTCCCCGCCGACGTAGCCCGCTGCCTCGGCACTGACCTGCCAGAGTGCGCAACCTGCCGACGCCGCACCGACCCGCCGCATGATCGGCAGACGTGGACAGGCCCTTGGGAGCTAGAGGGCGTTCCGTGCGAGCAAAGGATACCAAGTGATGAGAGCCGCACCCAATCGGTCAAAAATCGTGGACATGCTTGGCCTGCTGGTGCGCGCACCGCGCACGATAGCCGAGTTGTCTGAATTGACGGGTATGGACCGCACCGCGCTGCACTGGTGGCTGCGTCTCATGACAGAAGAAGGCCTGTTGCGCTGCGAAAAAGTCAGCAGGCATTACGTCTACCACTGGAACCATCCAGATGCCTAAGTCATCCAAACCCCGCAAGCAGTACAAGCCCCATGGCATCAACGCCAAAGCCCACGTCGTCGCCATGATGGGCGCCGCCGCCCTGCACATCGACGACCGCACCGTCTGGGCGCTGGCGCTGGACTCGGCCATCACCAGCGTAGCGCAGGGCAAAGCCAGTCAGCAGCAGTGGTCCTGCATCTTCGCTGCCGCCGCGCTGCTGGAGGATCTGGTCAAGGCCGGCAAGGCCCGCGACCCTGACGACATCGTGCGCCACGCCGAGGACGCCTGCATCGCCATCACCACGCGCTACAGGCTCGGACAGCGTGCCGTGCGGGCGCAGGAACTGGCAGACCTGCGGGCGCTGTTTGCGGCTTGGTCAGAGGCCACGGCCGACATGACGCAGGGCGAGAAGTTTCTCGCCGAGCAACGGATTGTACGCAGGATGGAGTGTGGGCAGATGCGTGTACTGGAACAACTTCCTCAATAACTCCAGATCGTCGGCGTCTCCCGCAGATCGACGTGCAAGAACCTGCCGTTGCCCTTCTGCTGCACGCCGACGCCCCGGAACCCTGCATCCAGCGCCAGGCGCAGCAGCGCGACGGCCTCGGCACCGCTGATGCCGATGTCAGCGGCTAGGCCGGTGGTGTGCATGCCGGGCGCGGCCTTGGAGGCCTCTACAGGGTGCTGTGGGCAGCGATAGCCGCTGGTGATGTGCAGAGGCTTACCGTACGCCGCACGCAGCGCCTGGAGGCGTTCTAGGAACTCGGGCTTCATCTCGTTGCGGCCGCAGCCGCAGCGGCAGGTGAATTCGTCGCGCTTGAAATTCGGGTAGCGGCTCCATTCAACGCTCATTTCGACGCCACTCCCTTCGACTTCTCGTAGGTTCTGAGGCCGCCGATGCCCAGCATCCCAGACAGCACGACCCACAGCAGATCCGTGTCCAGCACGGGCGGCGCAGGCCAGCCCTTGATCATGCCGGCCCAGGTCAGCAGCGGCTGGCCAATCGTGGCGTAGAACAGGCCCAGGCCACCCACCCAGCCGACGAACGGACGCCACCCAGCCACCCAGATCGTCGGGTGAGCGGCCTCGCGGGCGTTGATCTCCAGTTGCGCGATGACCTGCTTCAGTTCACCCTGCATGGCCATGTCGAGGAACTTCGCCTCGGCCTCGCGCTTCTTCTCCGGGTCTGGGAAGAAACGGTCAATCAGCGTCTTGCTCACCTCGAACAGCGGGCCTACCAGTAGCGGGTTCATAGCTTCTCCGGTTCACGAAACACGGCAATCGGCAGCGTGGTGTAGTCGCCGTCCAGCCAAGCAATGGCGACCTGATCTGGCGGCTTTGGCACCCAGCATCCGCTGATGGTGCGTTTGCCGTCAGTGATGACGGCCCACAACGCACGCTCTTGACACGGGCCTGCGACGTTGTGCAACTCAAGGCGGATGTTCTCGTGCGTGGCGATGGCCACGACGTTGGCGTTTGCAGCACCGGCCGCAATCAGAAGGGCCAGTGCCGCGTGTTTCATTCGCCTTCCCTGCCTTGGAAATGCAGTCGACCCCAGCGATACAGCAGAAAGCCGATCTGAAGTACGAGGTAGAGCAGTGTCGCCCAGAGGATCATGTCGTTGACCTGCATGCCGGCGATTGTGGCACCCGCTACCGTCACAGGAGGCGCGGCCTTTGTGACTTCCGTCACGATGTCGGACTTCTGTTCAAGTGTCAGGCTCATGGCGCGGTCAGGGCGTTGATGGGTTCGGGGGCGAGGGCGTTTTCTGCCTTGCGAAACAGTTCGCCGATTGTCGGCGCAACTGCTGCGCGCGCCGCAGGAATGACTGCTTGACCGACGCCAGACGTGGAAATGTCGGTCACAAGCCGCAACAGCTTCTGGCGCTCCTTGATTGGCAAGCCGTCCAGCAAGTCAATCATTCCTTGGTTGGACTCGGCCGCCTTGCGGATCATGTCGATGGTTTTCTTGTTGACGCGCTTCTCAACGTCGGCAAGTCGCATGTTTGCAGCAGTGATGGTCGGACTGAACCAGTTGGGAAGCCGCAACTTTGCGCGATTGGCTTCCAAGATTTGCGCCAATTCGCCCCTGCCGCCGGCAGCCTTTTCTGCTGCCAGTTTGTCGGCCTCGACAATTCGCGCAACCTTGTCCAGCGTTGGCATCTCTGCAGTCATCTCTTTAAAGATGCTGTAGCGGCCAGGCCCGAAGATCGCCTCCACCGCGTCAGGGTTGTCGCCGCGCACCAGCCTGACGTAATCCTGCGGGTTGCCCTTGAACATGTCCAGCGCCTGCGCGGCCATCTGCTTGCGCGCAATAACGTCCATGCCTTTGCTGTAGGTGTCAAGATATTGACGCCATCCAGTGCCGCCCGCCTGCTCGATTGCGTTGTCAATGAGCGGGCGAAACTTGTCCACCACTGCCGCAGTGACTTTGGCTGCCGCTTTCGGGTCGTCCTGCTTCAGAACATCCCGCACGCGCTGCGCCACGCCTTCCTTCCGCAGCGTGTACAGATCGTGCGCGTCAATGACGCCACCGTTCCGCTCTGCCAAATTCAGCAAATCGTCTTTCAGCAGCGACATGACTCGCGTCACATCCGTGCTGGCGCGAATGCCTGGCGTATTCAGCGTTGTGTCAATGCGCTGCACCACAGGATTGATGTCCAGCGGCCGCAGTCCATACGCCTCTAGGCTGCCAATCTGTCGATCAATGAAATCCCGCTCCGCTCGACGTTGACGGGAAATGTCGGCAAACAGATTCGACGCCTCCTGCTGCTGGGCTCCAGCCGCCGCTTGCACGCGCGCCGTTTGCCGGGCGCTGACGGATGGAATTTGCCCGGGAACCACGCGCTGCAACTGCTGAACGGCAGACTCTGTGCGTTGCGCGGCTTCAGTGCCTGTACGTCCTGATTCTTGCAGGGCCGATACCATTGAGCCCTGCTTTTGCTGCCTGCGCGGCACCAGCGCATTCATCACTCGCTGGGCTTCGTTCGCCGCAGCAAGTTCCGTTTCGCGCATCGGCGACGTAATATCGGTCAGCTGCTGTTTGCCTGCTTCCGCAGTCTCGCGTGCCGCAGTGGCAGATGGGCCGCCCGCTAGGCCGGCCAATTGAGACTGAGACAGAGCCTTCTGCCGGCGCGCAACGTCCGCAGCAAAGTCTGTGGGCTCAAAGGCCAACAGCGCTTGCCAAGCCTGCCGAGGCGACCCCGCCGTCGCTTGGGCCGGCGTCATGCCGGGTTCTGCGCCTTGCAGTGCGGCGCGAATGTTTTTTGCTTCCGGCCCTGCCGCCTGCCGAGCGATGTTGACAGCTTTGTTCTGCGGCAGCGATCGCAAATAGTCCAGTCCACGCGCGCCGGTGCGAATCGCAGACGCGGCACCTCGCCCAATCAGTTCGCCGGCAACCGCTTCTTGCACCGCGCCTTGCACGTCAGGCTGCTGGCCTTGCAGCAATTCAGCCCCAGTACGCGCCCCAGTAAAGCCGGCGATGCCGCCAGCAACGCCGCCTGCAGCCGCTGCTACCGGACCAGCGGGGGCCATCGCAGCGGCTCCGCGAACGGCGCCTCCTGCAGCTGCAAGCATTTCTGCGGATGGTTGAAGCGCGCTGACGATCTGACCGACGTTACGTTGCACACCTTGCGCAACCCTGCGCCCAACAGAAATCTCGGCCGCAGGCGGCGCCTGATGCGGCCCAGCGCCAGGAATTTGGCCCGGCGGTGTTGTAGAAGTTTCTGCTCTGCGGCGACGCGCACGCGCAACCGCAAGTGCGCGCTGCTGCTCAACAGTCATTTCCACAGCGATTTCTCCTCGTCGGTCATGTACTTCCAGTCTTCGGCGTCAACGCCAGCAGGAACTGCGGATGACTGGGGTGTTGCGGCGCGAACCGCAGGCTGTGCGGCTGCGGCCTGCGCCTGAGTCTTAGACTTTTCCATCAGGCGAATTATGGTTTGCGCTGCCTCTTTGCGAATTTTTGTAGGGACAGTCGGATCTGCCAAGCGGCCAGCGGCCTCTTTGTACGATTGCGTGTCTTTGTCAGACTGCGGGCCCTCAAAACGCGGAACGCTTTTCAACACCAAGTCTGCAATTGGTTGCAACTTGCCAATAGCAATCGCACCAGGCGTTGCAATACCAACCATGCCGGCAGCAACGTCCGTTGCGGCGCCGACGCCACTTCCTGTGGACTGGTCAATTAGACCGCCAGGCGCGCTAATGTCCCGAAGCTCTTTGATTGTGGTTTCAAGGTTAGTCACCCGTTGCCTTGCATCCATTTGCGCTTTTTCCGCCGCTGGCGTAGGACGCCCTTCGGCCAACTCCACGCGCCTGCGCTCAAGCTGTAAACGCTCCGCATTTTGCGCAAGTTGTTGGTCAAGCCTTGCGGTAGCCTGCGCATCTCTGCTCGCCTGCGCTTGAACGCGCTGACGCTCAAGGTCTAGCCGCTGCGCCTCTAACTCGGCGCGTTGCCGGTTAATCCCTCGCGCCTCTGCCGCTCCCGGCGCTTCCGGCGCCGCGCCCATCGCTTGCGACACAACCTCTTGCCGGAACGTCGGACTGGATGGGTTCATGTCAATAAACGCCACCCTGTCTCCAAGCTGCACCTTCTCCAGCTTTGGCTTTTGATCCGCTTGCGCACGGTACAACTCCTGCCCTGCCGGCGACACAAGAGCTTCTCCCGGCCTAACCACTGACGGTCGCTGATCAGCTCTCCCGGCGCGGGCCGCTTGCACCATTTTGACACCCAGCTCCATCTGCGCTTGTGTCTTGCCGTGCATCTGCAAAAGCGTGCCAATCTCCTCTGGATCGTAGCCGCGCTGGCGAATCTCTTGCAGCGCTTGCTGTTCCGCCATGCTTTGCTGCGACTGCATCTCCTCCTGCCGCATCTGGCGCATCGCATTCAGCGTCGGCTGGATTTTGGCGAACGACTCAAACTGCGACTCCGGCTGATACCGGATCTGCGGGATGTTTCGCGCTTGCGAGATGATGCTTGCGTCAATTGGCATGTCAGCCCCCAGCGCCGACGGAGCGGCCGTAGATGTCTAGAAACCTTCCAAACAGCTGGTTCTGCTGCTGCTGGTTCTGGTAGTTCTGATAGGCGCCTACAGCGCCACCGATGCCACCCATGTAGCCGCTGGTGCGGCCCACGCGCCCCGCCGCCAGTGCATTCGCGCCCTGAGACATCGTTTCCCCTGCCGTCTGGCCAAACTGCTGGGCCGCAGAGCCCAACTGACCGCCGACAGTTTGCCCCAATCCGGCGATGTTGGCTAGGCGGTTGTACGCGTTACCGTACTCGCCCGAGGCAAAGTCCTGCGCGTACCGCTGGCCTGCCTTGATCGCCCCGCCAGACAGCATGTTGCCCCGCGCGGCCTGCACGCGCTCCAGCGCTTTCATGCCCTCGCCCAAGCGGAAAGCGTAGCCGGGGTCCATGTCCAGCAGTTGCTGGGGCTGGGCGGGTTGGCCGTCGAGGCCCATCACGCCGCTTAGTCTGCCCAGCGCCGATTCGCCCGCCTTGCGATACGGCTCCAGCAAGCCCTTTTGGTACTCAAACTGCTCGCGTTGCAGCGCCAACGCGTTCTGCGCCGACTGCGCCTGGATGTTCGCCGCGTCCTTCGCCGCTTGGCCCGTTAGATACCCGCCTGCCAGGCTGCCGAACGCACCCAGCGCCGCAGCGCCTGCGGGCGTGCCGATGTAGTTGAGGAAGTCGTCTACGGCTTTGATGCCGGTGAGGCCGGCAGTAGCGCCACCCGCAGTGAGAGCGCCCGCACCAGCGCCGCCTGCTGCGCCCGTGATGATTGCGCCTGTGCCGCCGCCGACATCAGTGCCGCCTAGCACGTCAGAGCCGCCGCCTAGCGTGAGGTTGGGGTCTAGTCCTGCCAGATCCGCTTCGGTAATCACGCCGCCTGCGCCAGCAGCACCTGCTGCACCGGCAGCACCTGCTGCACCGGCAGCCACACCCGCACCCGCTACGCCTGCGGCAGTGCCTGCGGCACCAAGGCCCAATGCTGCGTCGGCAGCAGCGTTACCCCCAGTGTAGGCGCCGGTCCGGCCGAGTTCTTCCTGCATTCCGGTGGATAGCGTGTCGGCGACACCTCCAGCGTTGACGGGAACAACCGTTCCGCCAGCCAAGGCATTTGTTACGCCCGTTGTTGCGCCCACTCCTGCAACATCCATGGCTTGAAAGTCGCCTGCGTTACCATAGCCAGACACAGACGTTCCACCACTAGGCGGCGGAGTAACGGGCGTCGCAGCCCCGCCCGTCGCCAGCGCGTTGCCGGTCGTCGGAAAGTTCAGCGACTCTGCCCGAAACGCACTGATCAGCGCAGCATCTGGAGACTTGCCCAGCGCAAGTTCTCCCGCGTAAACGTCCTTGCCATAGTCCGTCAGGCTGCTGTAGCTCTGCGCCGTGTTGAACCCGGTATATGCGCCGCCGTACAGCGGGTCAGCGCCAAGAGCCACATCTTGAATGCTTACGTCGCCCGCGCCGCCATAGCCAGACACAGACGTTCCGCCACCCACATCCACGTCGCCCAAGTCGACAGCAACGTCTGTCGCCGCAACATCGGTGCTGGCCAACCGCGCGACTTCTTCGCCGGTCAGATTGGATAGCGCGTTTGCGGCGTCTTTGATGTATGGCTGCGCCAACTCCGCCGCAGCACCCAACGCGCCGCCAGTCAGTGCGCCTTTGATGGCGGACTCAAAATCGCCGCCGCTGGTAATCAGTTCTTTTGCGCCGCCAATAATCGCGCCGCCGACCGCGTTGTTTAACAGAGCGTTGGACGTTTGCCCTGTGATAGACGCGCCAAGACTACCGGCGGTAATGCCCGCCATGCCGAGAATTCCGGGCAGCACAAGCCCAAGGTACGGAGCAACTTGCTCGTACCATGCGCCACCGGTGTATTCCCAAGTCTTTTGAAACTTGCCGTCTGGCGTCTTGAACGCAAACTCGGTTACGCTTTTACTGCCAGAATCAATCTTATTGGGATTGATGACAACATCGTAACCTTGCGCCTTGAACTGCTGGATTGCAGCAGCAGCCTCGTCGGAAATCGTCGTCGTTCTTTCTTCGTTTTCCGTGCCGGGGAAGTTGACAACCTCTTTGGTAGTCGGCCCAGTAAACCCAAGTTGCGGCAAAAACTGGAGCCAGTAGCCGCTCTCTAGGTTCTTGAATTGCGTGTAGGCGTCATTCTGGTAGGTGACGTCAGAGTCTTCCGCGCCAGTCCCCATCCGCGTCTTTGGGAACAGGGCGTCAACGTTCGACCAGTCAGAAACGGCGTAAGTGCCTTTTGACGTTAGCTTTGCCATGATTCACCTCACCCAATCCGCCAGTTAGTGCCGTCGCTGAACACCGGCACGACGTTTGCGGCGCCGGCCGCCACAATCGAGTGGAACGTGGTTGCGTTGGCGTCGGTCACCACGGCCCGTGCGCCTGCGCCAACAGTAGCGGCTGGAGCATTTGCAAGCAAGTCCGCAACAGTGTGCGTGCCGTTGTTGATCCATTTCAAGCCGACAGTCAGCGTCAGGCCTGGCGCGCGCAGCGAGGTAACGCTGCTGTTGCCGATGGTGACTTCGTTGCTAACGCCTGCCGCCGACACATCGGCTTCGTAGCCGATGACCGTGTTGTTGCTGCCGGTTGTGAGCGAGTCGCCGGCCTGAAAGCCCAGAGCCACGTTGTTTGCGCCAGAGGTCAGCGCCCCCAGTGCCGACGCGCCCACCGCCGTGTTGTTGCTGGTGGTGGCCGCATCTAGCGCAGTCCACCCGATGGCAACGTTGTACGCGCCCGTAACCACCAGCAGAGCCGCATCCTTGCCCACCGCAGTGTTGCCGGTGCCGCTGGTATTTGCCCCCAGCGCCGAGCGGCCTACGGCCACGGCATCGCTGCCGGTGTAGGCGTCCAGCGCCGCGTAGCCCACCGCCACGTTGTCCGCTCCCGTGGACACCAGCAACAGCGCATCGCTGCCCAGCGCCGTGTTTCCTGCGCCAGACGTTGCCGCATTCAACGTCCGGTAACCTACCCCGGTGTTGTAGTTCGCCGTGCTCGCTGCCGTCAGCGCCTGATAGCCCACCGCAGTGTTGTAGTCGCCCGAGGTGTTCGCATCCAGCGCCTCGGAGCCAACGGCGGTGTTCTGGAAGCCGTCCGTGTTGGCCGTCAGGGCGTTGTAGCCCACGGCAGTGTTGTTCGACCCCGTGGTGTTGCTGTCCAGCGCAGTCAACCCGACGGCGATGTTCTCGTTGACTCCGCTGCCACCTTTACCAACCGGCACGCCAACCGCCACCGCCAGCTCAAACGACGCAAAAATGTTGTCGTCGGTCTTGATCGTGACGCCAAGAGCCGTTTCCAGCACGAATTTGTACGACGATCCCTCTGTCAGCCAGATCTGCGCGGGCGTTCGGCCGGCGCTGTCCAGCACGATGCCCACCGGATACACGGGATTAGCCGTGTTGCCCGTGTAATCCGTGTAGGTTGCTAGCGGCGTCGTCGTGCCGGCGGCATAAGTAAAAATTTTACCCCCGGCCAACGGGTTGCCGTTGTTGTCGAAGAACTGCGCCCCGGCGCCAGCGTATGGGGAAAGCGAAACGCTCATGGTGCTCTCACTGTTGAATCTGGCTCACCGCCAGCACGACGGCAGGTGCTGCTGGCGCAAAAGCCGTGGCTGCGACATTATCCACCGTGATGGCCGTAGCGTCTGCGGCAAACATGATCTCGATGTAATCGTTGGCGGCAAGCGAAAAAAACTCGCTCATGGACACAGCGGTGTACCCGTTGTTGATGTTGATTGTCACCAGCCTGGCAGAGTTGGCAACGTCCGTGCCGTTTTTGCGGAACCACAGCCAAACCGTCTTGGCGCTGCTGCTACTGCTGCCGATCTGAACGGTGGCGTCAAATTGGTATAGGCCAGACTGCACCACCACAATGCGCGACGCAGGCGAGCCGATGCTGATGCCTTCGGCGATTTCGGTGTTGTCGAACGTCAGCGCGTAAGCCGTGTTGATGACTGCGGGCGATTGGTCGCTGGTTTTGGTGAACTCGCCGTAATACTTCTGCTGCTCAATCGTCGGCCGCACGAAGATCACGCCGTCAGTGGCGCTTTTGATCAGCACCGCCGCCACCGGGATCACGTTGTCAGGCGCCGTGGGCTTTACGTTGGTGAACGCACCCGCCACCGTGGGGCTGGCGTACAGGATGTCGCCCACGTTGAACGCGCTGGTGTCGATGCCCGTTACCGGCCCCCAGACGCTACACAGGCCCGTGGCGCCGCTGTCGGGGATGGTTTCATCCAGCACGCCAAGGATGTACAGCGAGGGCGTAGAGCCGTCAGCAAGGTACTTGGACACCGACAGCAGGTTTGCCGCGCCGACGCCGGCAAAGCCCACCACAGTGCCCTTGAACAGAGTTGCGCCAGTGGAGTTCTGCACCAGCGTAAACGTCTCTCTGCTGGCCTGGCCGATGCTGTCTTGCAGCAGTGAAAAGAACCGAAACCACGCGCGCGTGGTGATTGCCCCACGGTCCACCAGCGGGTCGCGGGATGCTGGGACGCGGGGCAGCGTTTGCATCTCAGGCGCTCGTCGGCGTTGCCGTCAGTTCAGCGCCCATGATGGCAATCTTCACCGGATCTGTGCCGCTGATCTCGTACACCCGATCCCGCAGTTTGGTCGTCATGCCAAGGCGGCGCCAGATAACGCGCTTGCCGTACTCGCCAATTTTCCCAGTGCTGGCCCAGTGCTCATTGCTCCAGGTGTGGCCGCCGTCGTCGGACCAGCGGAGCATGACTTGGGGGTCAATGTTTGGAATTCTAACCGCCGTAGCAGACCCAAAAACAAGATCAGAACTGCCAACACTTGTCGGCTGCCCGAATGTTGCGTATATTGTTCCACCTGGCGACACAAAAGAATTTGTTATTACTCCAGTGTCGGAAGTTGAGTTTGCAAACGAATACAGCCCTGCTGAATTTGGCGAAGTGCCAAATCGGAAAACTGTTGCAGCAGACCCTTGTCTTTGCATCCTAAAAGAAATGCTTACAAGCTCGCCAACTCCGCTTTCAAAGCTCGCGTAAGCGTAAGGCGCAGTTGAAGACAATGCTGTAATTTGCAAATTTTTGCCGTTAATACTTATGGAAGTATTTGGCCCAGCAGTCCACCCCACTGGGCTTGAGAATGGACCGCCGGGGTTTGGTATCAGTTCTACATCAGTTGGTTTTGAGACAGATCCCGCCTCAACATCCAACTGCAGCGTGTGATGCGCCGTGCGCTTCAGCGAGTTTTGCCCCGTAGGCAGCGCCCGCCACGACCGCAGCCACCGTTGCGTGTCGCCGCCGTCCTGGTACACCTCGGGGTCAAACGCATAAATGCGCCCATTTTCCCAGTCGCCAACAACTACCTGCCCCGCAAAATTCGCCTGGCAGTTACTCCGGTGCCGCCGGTACTGCACTCCGTCCCACGCCGCACGCTCATGCCACGCGCCGGTAGCAACGTCAAACACCCACGTAGCTTGCGCCGTCGGGAACGTCAACACGTAGAACAAGTGCCCGTCCTGCTGGTACGAGTAGCCGATGGCATTGTTCAGCACGGCGTACTGCTGGATTTGCCACTCCACAGCGTGCGTGCTAACGCGCTGGGCGTTGTAGCCCTGATTGCGGTACACGATGCCGTTGCCGCGAGCGTCAGAGCCCAGCCAGAACACGCTGTTGTCGAGCTTGGCAACACTGTACGGCGCAAGGCAACCGGTTTCCATGAACGCGCCTTCAATGCGCGCCAACGGGAAGTCCGCGGCCCCGGCGTTGTACCAAACCTCGATGGTGTTGTTGCCGAACAGCCAGACCTCGCGGTGGTCAACCATCAGCGACACGATGTTGTCCGGGTTGCCCTCAGCGCTGGCAAAGTCCAGCGGGTCAATCTGCGTGCCGTCGTTTAGCGATGTAACCCAGAAGCGCTGGCTGTTGGGTTCGTTGAACACGAAGTACCCGTCGAGGTAGCCCACCGTCACCGCGCCAGGAAAATCGACGTCAGTGATCTGCGCGAACACGCCCGTGCTGGCGTTGTAGATGAACGCGTCAGGGTTGCAGGCCACAAACAGCTGCGTGCCGTTGTCCGACATGCTCACCGGCCCGCTGCCGTTGATCAGCCCCAGTTCCGTCACGGCAAAGTTGCCGTCTACGCGGTACAGTTTGCCGCCGGACGCGACGTACAAAAAGTCGCCGAACTTCCACATCCCACGGATCGGGCCTTGCCCCACTGTCGCCACTAGGCGCAACCCAGGGCACCGCTGCAAGAACGCAGGCTCTTTGCCCGCTTCCGGCACGATTTCCGGGAACAGGTTGACCATGCGGCTGTCCGCAGCATTGACGCTGCGGGCCACATAGGATGATCCGAGGATGGGCGTCTTCACGTCGGCGTACCCGCGTACACGTTGAACCGGCGCAGCCTGCGGTTGACGAGGTTGTACGGGATGCTCATCAGGTCATCCGGGTTGTTGATGCGCTTCAGATTGCGCTTGGACGACATGGCGATGCGCTGCACCGTGGGTGGAGCTTCAACGCCGAACTCGGCCGCGATTTCGCTGGCTAGGTTGTACTTGAAGCACCGCAGGTAGCCCGGCGGAAACGACAGCGTGGTGTTCAGCAGCGCCGGCTGCGACAGTTCCTGCACGCTGATGATGTGCCACTCTAGATCCTTGCTGGGCACCGGGTACAGCGTCATCGTGATGTCGGGGAACGTCATGTTGGTGAACATGACCTGCGGGTACGTCGACCCCACGGTCTTCAGCGCAATACCGTTGTACTGCTGCTGGTTGATCATGGCGATGCCGAACGACACACCAGATTCGGTGTCGCGAAAGTACGTCGAGTCGTCCAGCAGCACCGGCCGGTTGCCGACAAAGTTGCCCGTCGGCCCCAGCGTGCGCGTGGCGGTGTTGGCCGGCCAAGTGAACACCTGATCCTGCGTGGCGTACACCGCTAGGCGCTCAATGCTCCACGAATCGAGCATCTGGTTCAAAGCCGCCAGTGCATCCTGTGACGTGGCGGCGGAGGGCGTTTCGCCCTCGGCAAGCTGGCCGATCAGCCGCAGTGCGGCGTTGATCTGGTCACCGGCTGTGGTAGACATCGGCGGACTCCCGTCGCCGCCTGCGCGCAGTCAGTTCGTTGACGGCAACCTGGGGCGATTCCTCGCCCGGAGTATACCGCTCCCACCCGTTGCGTTCATCTTCTTCGGCCTCCAGATCCATCGTGGCAACCTTGGTGCCGTGGATCGGGTGCTTCATGTAGATGACGGGCATAGGTCGCCTCCGGGCCTGCGGCGCAGGTACATGTGATAGTTGCCGGGATACGCCTTGTCGGCGCTGTGGTGCGTGATGTCCGCGTCGGGGATCAGCCAGATAGATCCACCGCAGTCGTTCCAATTGCGGCTGAAAGAGTAATCCTCGCCGTACCAGATGCCTTTGTGCGCGCCGTGGTTGAACAGGTCAACGTGCGGCTTGTGCGCCTTGCCGTACATGAGGTGCGGGTAC
>Ga0164292_10000283_pt1 | contig 37646 bp, 42 predicted proteins | sample GEODES117metaG_FD_111486 | JGI IMG/M metagenome (GOLD analysis project Ga0164292, IMG submission 111486) | Eutrophic lake water microbial communities from Lake Mendota, Wisconsin, USA - GEODES117 metaG | ecosystem: Environmental > Aquatic > Freshwater > Lake | place: USA: Lake Mendota...
ACATCCGCCCGAGGCATCAGCATCTGATCAAGATCGAGGACTTCCCCTACTCGTTGCTGAATGTCCATCACCTTGTATTCAAAGTCGTTGCCCCACTGGTTGACGAGTGCCTCTTCCGCCCGTGTCATCTCAGCGATCTGAGCGGACTCGATGCGAGCTTGCGCGGCAACAAGTCCCTCAAACTGTTGAGCGGAAAGGCCAAGGGAATGCGCGGCTTCCTTGATCGGGCCGAGTGCTTCGGGATCAAAACCGGGAAGGTTGATTGCCTCCTCCGCTGAGATCTCGTAGCCGGATGGATCTTCGGGAACTCCGATAGCCTGGTGATATGCAGCGATGTCGTCCTCGCTCGCGTTCTCGCCGGGAATTCTGACGTATCCTTCCATCTTGCGGGAGAGTGCGCTCTTCGTTTCCTTGGCGGATCGCATGAACGACTCCTGATCCTTGAACTGATCGAAGAACTTCTGGTCGCCTGCGAGGCTTTCGGGCAATTGCCCATACCATGCCGTCGATGCCGCCGTTGTGGCCGATGTATCGACAGGCGATACGGTTGTGCCGTATGCTGCCGAAGATTCGACTGCTGCCGGGGCGGAAAGTGTTGCTTCTTCGCTCATTTGCTGACCCTCCCATTGTAGTGCGAGTTGAACTGTTCTTCGGTGAGGTTCCGCCGCGCCCATTCGATAACGATGGGAGTCTTGTCGCCAGACATTTTGCTGCCGTTCGCGAGCATGAATCTGTAGAACTCAGCCATGCTATCGTCGCCGGAACTAGTTACCGCAACCCTCACTGGCGCGATCTCTTCGACAGGCTCGATGTCGTCAGTGACAATCGGCCCATGCTCCTCGACCATAGCCTGGTATTCGGCGTAAAGGTCGTCTACTCTGGCAGGCGAGGCATTGGTTCGGACTTTGATGCCTGCCGCTTCAAGCTCCGTTCGTTTTTCTTCGGTTGTCATTGGTTGTGGTAGTTGTCTGGTTTGGACATCCCGAGGTTCGTCCCACGGGTTAAAAGCGTTGCGATGACATCCGCCTGCCCATCGCGGAATGCTGCCATCTCAGGGGACACTCCTGCGCCGAATCGAGGTTTGATTGGGTTTATTGCCTGCGTGAGGAGTGCGATAAGCTTATGCCCCTCAAGGCTTGCGAGAACGTTGCGGAATGCTCGCTGAATCTCATCGACTCGCGAAGCGTAGGCATCGTCTGCCTCGCCGGGATGGCGCCCAAAGATAATATCGTCGATGCTCATTTAGCCGCGCCTGCGAGCTTCGCCACCGCATCGCTCTCTTCAAGCATTGCCGCCTCTTGTTCCGCTTGTGCTTGCGCCTGCGCCCGTTGCTGCCGCATCTGATCCCGCGACCGTTCCGGCACAAGGGAGGACTCTAGGATGCCAGCATTGCGAGCGTAGTTGCGGAACCCGTCGTCGAGATCCAGGTTGTCGAGGATGTCCGGTCGAGCCTGCGCGATGTTGCTCGCGAGGTTGAGCGTTTCCAAGAATGCGTCGTTGTGGATCGACTGCAACGCCAGTGCCATCTTGGAGCTGTAGACGATGTTCGGTGGCGGAATAAATACGTCACCGTTAGCCAAAGGTTGAACCAGTTGTCGAGGTGCTGGCGGGAATGCCCCAAGTCGCAGCAATGTCGAGAAGACCTGCCGCATGATCGGATCGCTGAGTTCCCTAGTCTTGCGAGCGAAGGTAGGAGAGAAGTTGGGAACACGGTCGAACCTGCGTTGCCGGACCTCCTCTGCCGTCATCTGCTTGCCAACCGGAACGGATGCGAGTGCTTGGAACAGCTCGACATGGAAGCAGTTGTTGATCTGCCGCTTGCGGAATTCAGTGCGGTCCTCGCCCACCAGGTAGTTGCCGGGATTGCCGAAATACTGCGGACGGTTAGCCATGTCCGTTGTAAATGTCACGCCCGAAGCTCGCAGATCGATCACGCCCTCAAACTCAGCCGGGGCAACGACAGGAGGAGTGACTTGCTTCTCGACAAGCGTGTCCAACTGCTGCTGCATGTAGTTCAACTGCCGCGCATCATACAGTGCCTCGATGCCGGGAGATCGTCCGTAAGGGCAACGTCCCCACTTCAAGTGTCGGTGAATGGCGAATGGACTCTCGTAGTAACCGGATTCCTTTAGGATGGTCTGGCTAGCTTTCTCGATCCAAACGGATGCGATGGAAGCGTTCTGGATCGTCCTGCTGAACCTGTCCCGCTCATTGCGCGGACCAATGAACTGAAGCATCTCGATGGTTTCATCGTCTGCCGTCAGGGGATCTTCCAGTTTCTTGAGGATGCTTTCGGTGAGTTTCTTCTCGCCAAACTCCTGCAAGCACTGCCGAGGACTGAACTTCTTGACCTGGAAAACCGTGTCGATGTCGCCCAGATTGTTCTCAAGGATCGAGTATTCTCCGATCTGGAAGGACTCAAAGTGCAATCCGTAGGTGGAGTTCTCGCGGATGAACAAACCGGAGGTTCCGTATGGACCGTCCTGCGCGTAGACATCGTGGATCTCCGAGTAGAAGTTCGTTCCCACCAGGATCTCAGACGCGATGTCGGTGCATTCGGAATACCATGACTTGATGACATCGTCCTGTCTGAACATGCGGGGCGCGTTGAACGCGAACCACTTGCTCTCGCTAGGCGTCATCCATGACATGCATCCCGCAGCATAGACCCTTGCCGCTTCCTTGATTGTCGAGTCGAAGATCGCGGCTTGGCCCGTAACAGATGGAGTCCAGCCTGTAGCGGTATCGACTCCGATCTCCCGGTTGAGCGGATCGGCATGAACGGCAACATCCCTCCAAATGCTGTGCATAGCCAACCGAATAGATTCGGCGGCTTTGTAGCGTTGGAGGATCTGCTTCGCGTCAGTCATCCCAGTCGGGTATCGCCACCGCCGAGCATGGTAGACATGGGCCTGCCGAATGAGTATGCCCCTTTTCGACCTCCCTGTCGGCGCATCATCTCATCGTCCTCGATGAACTCAGTCTGCACATTGCCCTGATCAAGAGCGGCAAGAGCGGCAGCACTATCCCGTTCGGCGGCAATCAGTGCAGCATTCTGTCGCGCCCCGACTCGACGGTCCTGTGATGCGGTTCGGACTGCAACGCGGTTAGCAGCGCGTGCTGCCTTCGCTTGTTTCATCGCAGTCTGTTGAGCGATCTGTGCCGCTTTCGACTGCGCATCTGCGAGTTTCTGTTTTCCACCCATGAAGAAATCGTGTTTGCGTCAAAGGTCGAACGCGCAACTGATTTTTTCGCACATAGGATATAAACGGCAAGAAATAGGGGATATATCGACCGAATTGGGACAGATCGCCCGAGGCTAGGTAGCAGTGCCAGCAGTCAGGATTGTCGAACATATAGCCTGGATCATCGAACTTTTCGCGCCTGCCTGCGGTATTTACTGGTCGCATCAGCAGGAAAACCTCCGGTGTCGAGATGACAACCCCATGCGCTAGATGTGCGGCGAGTGCCTGGTGGAACGGTTCAACGCCATACCGCTCATGCGTTTCCCTTGCCGTTTCGAGCGGAGTCATGATAGGACTCTTGCCTGTTTTCGTTGTGGTTGTGCCGCACCTCGAAAGCCACTAACTACCTGCGCGGCAGCAACTCGTTGGACGTTCCCGCGCACCAATCCCCTCGACAGTGCTTCGGCGTAAGTGCGGACAGAATCGGCGTAGTGCGAGCAAAGATCGTGAACCGGGACATCCCTGACGATCCCGGTCGAGGAGTCGAGTTTCTTCCGGTAGCCTTCCAGCCTTCCCACTAGGGACGGGAGCTTTGCGCCGGACTCCGAGAAAATCGGCTCATCCATGCGGGAATGGAACCAGCAGTTCGGGAGGATGCGCCTGACCTCGTCGATGCCTACCCATAGATCGGGAATGCGCGGGACAACGGCAATGTTTTTGCGCGGGATTCCGCACTCGACCAATTGCTGGAGGTAAGTCTTCCCACTCCCCTTGTCGGTGATTTCGCAATCATGCGGGAGGAAGTGCGTGAGGATCGGGCCAAATTCCTCCTCCCATTTGCGGATCACCTCCGCGACTCCTGCCGCTCCTGCGCCCTCCCCTACGCATCCGGCAAGGAAATTGTGTGCCTTCCCGGCTGGCTGGATCAGCGACCCTGCCATGTTGTCGGAGCTTCCCAGATCCCATGCCGTGAAAATCGGATAGCCCTTCTCCTGCGCGAACTCAGACACCCGCTTGGTCGAGCGCAACGTCTTCATCTCAGGATAGATCTGGCCGGGAACAATCTGGCGATCCACCTCCTCAATGACAGACGGGAACTGTTGCCACATCTCCTCGCCCTGCTCTGCTTTCCTGCGCTCGTAGAATGCCTGACGGTCGAGCGGGATCTCGATGCCGTACTTCGCCTTCAGTCCTTCGAAATATTCGAAGGTCTCCGCTCTACCAGGCTTGACCCCCGGCAGGACGTAGGAAGGATGCCCCCACCAAGGGAAAAAGTGGAGTCGCCAATCCAATGGCGTGAGCGCATCGAACTTTGCTGCCTCAAGGGATAGCTGGAAAATGCTGTAGCACTCGCCCCACTGTCCACCTTCCATCGTTGTCTCGATGTCGATGATCCCGCCGGGAGGAAGCGAATTGAATGCGCCTCGCTTGATCCCTGTAGCTTTGGCCGGGAACTTCGCTGAGATCGGCCCGAATTCCGATATGTGCAGGCGTTGCGGAGTGCGTCCGGTGAACGCTACACCTGCCGTGATCCGCGATCCATTGCGCCAGACCATCTCGCCCCCGGCATCCTTTTCAAGCGGATTGGCTTTGTGTAATGACTTCCAAAGCGCACCGATAGCGGGATCTGGATGCAACGGTCCAGACGCCCATGCGAACCTTGCCATCGACAGCTTCGCGAACGCGTCATCCTTGGTTAGATCGATGATCCCTGCCGCGAGATTGCCGTTAAAAATACAGTCATCGAGGTTCGCTAGCACGATGGCAGTAGACATCCCAAGCTTTCGAGCTTTCGGAATGAAGTTCCGGTTGTGCCGCTCCCGCAGGAACTGCTCCTGCTCGCCCCGCATCACAAACGGAACGGTCCTGCCTTCCTCGTCGAGGATCAGATACAGGTGGCGCATCCGCCAATCCTTGTTAGACAGGCGATCCTTCAATGCCTGGATCTCAGGCGACATGGTCAAAACGGAATGTCCTCACCATCCGGCCCATCCGGCGCTCCTCGATACCGATCAGCGGTAGCAGGCGCAGGGGCATCCCGCTTCTCGACCGCATAGAGCGAGATCCAGCCAGACCATTCCGGCGAGACCGGGATCGTGTCCAGCTTGATCGACATCCGGCCTGAGTCATCGAGGAATGCGGAGCCGCAGTTGACGTATCGTTTCTTTTCCTTGCCGTCCCGGTCCTTGTAGACTCCGACAGTGGCTACTACATCGTGCGTTCTTTTGATTGCCATAATTAATCGTTTTTCGATTGTGTCAAAGCCGCGAGCATCCCGAGGAACTCGTTCTCAGCGGAGATCTCGACCTTCTGCGGTGAGTCCATACCAGTGAGTCGAGCGATCTCCCGCGAGGATGCGACCTTTGAAACCATCTTCACCTTGACCGTGCCGTCTGGCTTGACCTCATACTCCTCGCAAAATGGCGAATCCGGCCCAACCTCGCCAACCGGAGTCCTCACAACGGTTGCGTGAAAATCGAGCAGTTCGTCCACGGTCATCGACGCAAGAGCTTGCGCGTCTCCAATGAGCCGATTGATCTCTTCCTTAACGTTGGGATTTCTGAGGAGACGATGCGCCTCGACCGTTACCCATGAAGGGTAGTTGCCTTCGTCAGTTTTTGCGATGTTCCCGGCTTCCCCATACGCCCGAGTTCCATTGCCGTATCGATGGTAGAGTTCGGCGAATCGCGCCTGCCTCACGGTGAGGTTGCTGTCGCCGGGAATGCTCATACCAGTTCTTCCATCGCTCCCCAGAGTTTCGAGAGGATCTCCTCGACAACGTCCTCATCATCGCCAAACTCAGTGGCGAACTCCGTAAACTCCTTCTTATTCTCAACGAGGTAGTAACGGATCAGATCCAGTTCCTCCCAAGTAAACTTGTTGCTGTCGTCGCTCATTTCTTTCATGCTTACCGTCAAACGCAACCTGTCAAGTCAGTAAATTCGCTTCCCGCTTCGCACCAAGAGCGGAGCATCCGGCTTAGTATTCGTCCCGAGTCGCTTGTAGATGCGGCTCTCCTCGCGCAACCGCAGACCGCAGGGCTGGCATCTTGATCCGCCATTGTAGGCAGGGTCCATGCAGTCAACGCACTTGCCTTCGGCGCGAAGCCTTCGCCTTCTCAAGGTCTCGCGATGCACTGGTCCTGGTTCAAGATGTCTTCCCATGTTGTCCTCCCGTTCACTTGTAATTCGCCAAGGACCAATCGGGACAATCCCTAAACTCAAACACGCGATTCCCATCCCGCACCATCCGAGAGGCAACGCGAACATCGACCTGCTCCGCGATCTGCTGGAGCGTCAGGTTAGAAGTCCAAAATGTCGCCTTCCCCATGCGACGTTCCGCGATCTCCAAGATCTTCGCCTTCGACAACGCGCTCTCATAAGCCGCGCCGATATCGTCGATAAACGCCACCTGGGCATCGCAGACGTGATCGATCACTCCGAAGTCACCTCTCCTCATGTAGTCCACGATAGTGATCCACCGCAGGAAGTTGGACCGAATTCCCCTCTTTTTCAGAAACTGGTGCGCTGATCGAGCCAGCATTGTCTTCCCCACCCCTGAGACCCCCGTTAACGCGCACCATTTGCCGTCTCCTGCGTTTGTAGAGTCGAGGAAGGTCAGGACAGCGGACACTGCTCCCGCGCTCTCAGAATGAAAGCTAGGGTCATAGTTCGGGCAGACGCTTTCCAAGGTCACCGAAGGCACTCGCTCGACCTGCGTTAGCTGTGCCATCGTTGCGGTTGTGAGATGAATGATTTTTTCCATTGTTCGTTTTTGTAAATGTTTCAGCAACAGTTGTGAAGTTTTCTAGATCAAGCCTCCAGTTGTCAGCGTTGATTGCGACTTTGTTCTTAGTTTTCCATCCGTTGACAACGCGGGAGGATGCCCAAGTCCTAACGATCTTTTCTGGGATCATGTTCTCCTTGGCGAATTTCAGCATCTCGTTCGGATCGAGGTTGATGCGAGCGGCAAGGCTTTCGAGTCCCTTTCCTTCGCGAGCAAGGACTTGGGAATCCGACAAATCGAATTCCTCCGCAGAATAAGAATTGAGAGAGCCTTGCTCGATCATATTCTTATTCTCTGCTTCTGCTTCTGCTATGTCCCTGTCATGCGTTACTGTAGCGTTATTAGGCGTTACGGGAGCGTTACTAAGCGTTACGCGACCGTTACGCTTTTGACGCTCGCGATGTCGGCGTTGACGCTCCGCGTTGGAGGTTTTGGACTCGTCCTTCGATGCCATCGCCCGATACTTCGCATGATTGAGAAGCGACCATCCACCGTCGATCTTTTCGATCCTACGCCCCTCATCGTCAGGAGTTCGCGAGTGTTCGTCTGGCGCAAGGAACTTCTTGATCGCGACCTCGACATCAGGAACCGGGACTCCCGCGATGCGAGCAAGGCCGGGAATCGATGCCTGGATCTCTCCGTTCTTGTCGGCGATTGCGAGCATGGTGATCCAGACGATGCGCGTCTTGTCGTCTTCCATCCAGATTGTGGACGTTACGAGCGAGGAAAAGAGCTTTATGTATGACATGGCGTTACGGTGCGTTACGGTGCGTTACGGTGCGTTACGGTGCGTTAGTTTGCGTTAGTTTGCGTACGGGTAACGTAACGGTAGTAAATCTTCCCGCAGATCCTCCTCGACCGCAGGCGATACGGGTATCTCCGTTGGCTGGCGAACGTGAGCATCTCCGAAAGAATGTGATGCATTCGCGCCCCGGCTGGAGCGTCAACTGCCTTGCGGATCTCCTCGACCGTGCGCTCCAGACCGTCAGACAGGAGATCGAGGATTTGATCGTGGTAGAGGCTTTTGCTCATAATGAAGGTCTCCATGCGATGATCGCGTCATTTGGGTTTTCTTCGCACTTGCTCCAGTTCCCAACGGGGTTTTTAGGGTCGCGCCCGTCGCCGCGCCAATATCCAACCGTGCCACTTAGGATTTCCCCATCAGGAAACATGACTTCAACATTCGTGAACTCATTACTAGGCACGGGATCACCTGGGGCGCGATGAACCCACCCATCATCGTCTGGAGCTACTGAGGATTCCTCGTTAGATGGGTATTTGGCAAGAGCTTCCAGCAAGCAGTCTGCGGCATCTACCGCCGCTTCGGCAATAACGTCCCAGTGGCATCTGTCCCATCGCGAGTTTAGGACAATGGACTGCATTGCCGCCTTCGCCGCCTCAAATCGCATTTGTTCTTGTGTCATTTCACCCTCCCCTCTTCAAAGCGTGACCATTCCGCCATCACCCTGACCTCAGTCAGTTCCGCAATGGCCCGATCTTTCTCGTCCCGCTGCTCGCCCATTTCGAGGGCGAAGTAGAAGGCAAGTCCGTAGCCAAGTCCCGTGATCAGGCAGAGAATTCCGATAAGGTAGTCTTTCATGTAAATTGGTTTTAAGTTTAGTTATACTCCGCACATTCCGGCGCATTCGTTTTGAATTGTGTTCCAAAGCTGCATTTGACCCATTTCCTCGTCAGTGCGAAAATCGACCTCACCAAGCGGAATCAACGAGGGATGAAGAAACGGTTTTGAAGTCGCGGTCTCGTCCTTGGCTGACGCTGCTTGCATCCGCTTCTCAAACTCAATCGCTTTTTCAAACTCTTCCGGCTCATCGTCCCGCAGTCTTCTCCACTCGTTATCATCGTGAAATGGACAGAATGAACATGCGGACCGGGGAGGCTCAGGGTAACCGTTAGCGGCCATCCATGCCTTACAGTCGCGCCGTGTCATCTTCCTCTCAATCAAAGGCCATCGACCTTGCTGCCAAAACTCGCGAAGAGGTTTCATCCTCTGCGTTTCATCCCAGCTAATTCCAATCCATTGCGTGACTGTGACCGCTTTTTGCCCGTGCGTAATCTTGGCGGCCCCTCGCACCCATGATGTGATCGGACGAATCTTGAAGTCCGCAGTGCATTTCCTGCTGATGATCCCCTTCGTCCCATCAGGCTTGAGCGCAAAGGCCGGGATGTGCGATTTGCGATAGGTCTTGCCTGATCGGCCTGAGACCTTCATCACAAGTTCCATTTCAGCGAGGTTGCCATGCGTAACCCTGATTACTGGGAAGGGCAGTTGCCCCTCAAGCCAATCCAGCCACTCATAAACGCTCGCAGGTTCCGCTTGAGTGTCAGCAAAGATTGCGGCATCCGGCATAGGACCGATCTCTCCTTTTGCTGCCATTAACGCCAAGGTTGACGATTGGACTCCTGCGCCAAGGGAAAGAAAGTTGTATTCAGTTGGTGGTGGTGGGTCAAAAATGCTCATGATATGTCGATTTCTTTAAGTTCGTATCTTCCGTTTTTGTTCTTCCGCCACCCGTGAACCAGCAAGATCCATCCGGCGGCTCGTAAATGCTCCAAGGCATCCGATTCGTTGATCTTGTTGATGCGGCTTTTTGTATTCGACCAACTGGTGCTTTGCACTGCAACGGTCTCGCCATCGCGGATCGCGAGGATGTCGATGATTCCGAAGAGATCGTGACGGGTTTTGGTGAAGGAATTCCACCGCTCAACAACCTGGACCAACTGGCAGGTCTTCCGCAGGTGAGCCAGACTGCGAGCGGTGGGGGATTGTTTCATCGCTTGTTTGCTGCGATCTCCTGCTCCCATGCCTCTTCGTATTGCTCCGAGAACAAGATCAGTGCGGCCTTGAGCTTTTCGGTAAACTCATCCCGCTCGACGAGGATGCGGAGCGGAGCGAGACCGGGATTCCAGCTTTGGAACCACCATCCTCCTGTGGCTCCTGTCACGGCGAGCGAACCATAAATTTGAAAACGATATTCTTCCGGCAGTTCGTTTGCGCGACGGTATCGGATATGCGTTTCGGGAACTGGGACTTTGCCCTCGAAACCGACAGACTGACCAACGATCAGACCATCCGGTGAGCATCCGAAGCGCCCGAATTTTGAGAGGCAGAATCCGACATCCGCGACCTTGATCCCGGTCTCGCCTTCGAAAGCAGCAACTGCCTGAGGTTCCAGTTCAGTGCCTCGCTGCATGGCCCAGTTTTCGTAGTTAGGCGCGGACTCGCAGTTCGCTCTCTCAGCGATCAGTTTGCAGATCGCACGTTCGCGAGCTTGCTCTGCGACCTTGCCCGAGTTGAGCAACCAAGGACCGAAGTTGCTTGCGGTCAGCACTCCCTTGCGAGCGGCGAACCATGCGTCAGATCGTTGCGCCATGTGGAGGATATGGCAGTCAGGGAAGAATTCGTTCATAGTTGTTCAAGTGTTGGGAAGCTTTCATCGAATGCCCATTTAAGAATGGTTGTGGGCTTGTTTTCTGCATGGGCCTTGAGTGCCTTGATTCCGAGTGCGGCGATCTCATGTTGCGAGAATTTACCTCGCGTCTTGTTGCTCTCGCGAATCAAGATCTTTCGGAATGCCACTGCACCAGGACTCCCGATTCCGGTCTCGACTCCGTTGAAGAACGATTCGGTTTTATCCTGCCCAATTCGCTCAAGAGCGAGAGATGCGAAGAAGGTTTTGCGCGTTTTGCTGACCAGACCCTCTAGCACATTCCACCGTTCGATTGCCCACTCGATGGATTGGTAATGATGGTAATACGCATCAAGAACTTCGGTCTTTGAGAATCGACGGTTGCCGAGATTCTTGCCGTCTGAGTAACTCATCCACATTTTAGCGACACTCGACTTCGTAGTGTAGTTGGCGATCTCGTCGTATTTAAATGCGTCAGCATAGGTGCGTGGAGTTCCGCCATCGATTAATGGATAGCACCTCACATCAAGTCCGCGAACGACGAGGACCATTGGAAAAAACCCGGCTTCCAAAAACGCTTTGATTCGATGTTGCCCGTCGATCAACGATCCATTGCAATCGAACCGAATTGCATCTCCCGTAAACAACCATCTATCGTTGGTCATGTCGCGGACTGCCATCTTGACGAATTCCGGCTTGAGGTTCCGTTGGAAATCCGGCAAAGCGGAAAGCCACTTCTCGCAAATCTCGCGTGAGGTTTGCTCAAACGACACTTCGATGCCGTTGTAGGAAAGTTTGTCGATCATGCTGCACCTCCCTCTTCGATGACTTCGGCCTGCGCCTCGATGGCGGGAGCGATGGGGGCGGCAGGAGCAAACGAAACTTTCGCGGCTTCCTGCTCTGCGCGATCCCGAGGAGACTCTGCCGTCCACTGGCGCATCCGTTCTGCGTCTTCGGGGTCCATAAAGGACAAACCGAATGCAACGCGAGCGCACTGGACGAACGCTCGATGCCGAAGCATTCGGACGGGCTGATTGTTCCATGGCGGCGTATTACGCTTGCACTCGTCAAGGTATTCGGTGACCTCGACGGCGCGTGCGCGGTCTTTGCGGTAGATCCGGCAGGTGATGCTTTCGAGCTTGCCGCTAGCCTGGTTCACGTCGAACTCGCAACCGTCGAAGGCAGGATTGTCGTTGACGATGCGATACCAACCGTCAACGCCGATAATGGGGACGATGCCTCCGCTCTTGCTGTCAGGGAAGGCGTAGATCTCCTTCGTAAAGGGATTCAAACCATACTCGTTGGCAACGACGCAGAGTGCCATCATCTGGCTATCGGTCGCGCCCTTGAAGGCAGTTTCCTTTAGGGTTGTGAGGAGCGCAGCAGGCTCGACGTTGTATTTGGTCGCCATAGTGGCGAGGGCGGATTGGCGAGACCTTGGAGTCTCAGTAGTAGCGATTTCGTTTTTCATTTTCGTTTTTTGGGTTAGTCCCTCACTGAGGGAAGAGTTCGTCAGAGAGTTTCTTGAGTTCGGATTGGAGTTCCTCGACCGCATACAGACGCAGGCCTAGGTTCTCCAGCATTCGGATCTGCGCATCGAACCCGTCGTAGACGAGCGCATCGCAGGACGTGCGGCGGGATTGGCGGAACTGGCGGATCTCAGCGAGGAGCTTCTCCGTTTCCATCCCGTGCCGGGCCATAAGGTGGTCGAGTGTCATACAAGTGCTTTCTGTAAAAGTTCGTCAATCGCGTAATCGTAATCCTCCCGCAGGATGGACTCGACCGGGAGTTCCTCGCCCGTCTCGTTGCAGACAACTGCGACCACTTCGCCCCGCTCGATCTCAAGCGTAACAAACCTTTCGGCGTGCGGCCCCTCAAGAAGGTAGCGTTGGACTACACCGGAGGAACTCATGCGCCCTCCTTTCGGAGCAGAGCGATCATGCCACCAGGTTTGACGTTCATCGCGACAGGGCGAGCTTGATGGATCGCAGAGATCATCTCAGCGATGTCAGCTTGGTGCATCCGTTGCGCAAAGTCAGCGTCGGACTTGGCGGCGACTCCCGCTTCAAAGGCGCGGTCAATGATGTCGCGGAGTTCATCCGAAGTGCCATGCAGGCAATGCCAGCGGAGGAACTCGATGAGTCTCGACTCACGGTTGTCGAGCTTACGGTTGTGGAGAATGTCGATCATAGAATTTCAAGGATTTCGGACCAAAGGAGGATGAAGGGATCTCCCGTAGGAGTAACAACGCGGACTCCGGTTGCGGAGATCCCGCGAACGATGCCGCGACGAACGCGCATGGATTTGGGCGACAAGAACTTGATCTTGGTCCCAATGACATCCCTTGCGGACATATCGAGGAGCAGATCGGCGACTGCGGTCATGCTTGCTCCTCCTCCTGTTGCGGCTGGGGTTGAGGTTGGGCAACTGCCTCGCGGATTGCCTTGAGGAGCAAGTGTCGAGCTTGCCCTGTTCGGCTCCTGCTTTGTTCTGCGGCGAGAGCGTCAAGCACCTCGCCCTCCGTATCATCAATGTCGATTAGGATCTTCATGCTTTGGGTTTAACGTAAAATTCCGCGACTGCGCGGCGTTGAATCTCAGAGGATTGATCAGGGGTGATTTCAATCGAGAGTCGCTCGCGCTCTTTGGGACTAACCGCGACCTTGCCGATAGCAACCAAGAACCAATCAGAGGCTCCCCTCTCAACACGAACGACGGTCGAGGTGGCGTTGAATTTGTAGGATCGCGCAGTTGGTCCGGCGGGAACGTAAGAAAAGACGATCCCCTGCCACTGCGACTTCGGGAGGACGGCAAGCTTTTCCTCCGCCTTCTTGATCGCCTCAAGGATTTGCTTGGTGCAGGAGATCGTAAACGATTCCGCCCTGCCGTTGATTTTGAGGAGTTCCGCGTTGATCGCGGAGTTGTTTTGTATGTTGAGTTTGATTCTCATGCTAATTTATTAGTCGAGGTTGATAGTGACTCCCTTGTCAAAGTTGCGGAAGGTGCGGAAGTTTTCGGGAAATGTGCAGCAAGACAGAAACTTACTCAGGCTGGTCGTGGTGCTAAAGTAGTGGTGATCTCCATCCACAATCACGGTGTATGGTTTGCGGTTGCCTTGAAGCTTGTGGCCTTTGCGGAGATTCCGGCATTCGGTCATCAGACTTTCCATTTGGCTTTCGGTGAGGTAACTCGTTGTCATGGTCGTTTTGTTTTCGTCGGCGGATCATCCGCTCGACATGGGCATGATATCGCCTCACTTAAACTTCGCAAGGGATTTTTTTAATGTCGAGGGAGAAAAGCTTAAAGCCCTTCTGCCACCTCGATCTCGACCGCATCAAGGAGAACGCGAGTCGCCTCGATCATCTGAGCCTCAAGATCCTCCTGCGGCGTGACCCACTCCTCGCCATCGTAACCGTCCTGATCGGCTCCGCGATGCCCGTATCCTCGCAGGCGTTCCGGCAAATCATCAGGATTCCAAGGACAGTCAACGCCCAATTTGCTGCTAGGGGCGGGAGGATCAGCAGGTGCGTCCTTGTGTAAGGAGCAAACAAAATCGACTTGGGGGCAACAGAGGCAGGCAGGAAGCGGCATCACCTGTGACCGTCAGGGAAGTCTGGGAAGTCATCGTCATTGTCCTTCGCGCATTTTAGCACAAGGACGAATGCCGCGATCATGAGCAAGCTACCGAAGATAGCGGACGGGATCATGCAAACAAGCGAATGTGCGACCGAATCAGCGAAGTCTTCCTATCTTGGATGTAAACTCCTCCACCTTCCCGAGATCCGCTTGTCGAGGTATTCCCTTCGACCGTCTTGACCATCCCGTTCTTCTCGTCCTCGATGGCGAGACCAATGTGGGAAAAGGTAAAGATCACGATGTCGCCTGCCTTGATCTCCTGCTGCGGTTTAAACAGCTTGACGGTTGGACCTGCGTCCTCCTTTGCCCAACGCTCAAAATCCCATGCGCCTGCGGTCAAAGGTCGCGGGAACGGCAGGTCTGCGAGCTTTTCGAGTTCGCGGATGCCCCAGCAGATGAATGCAGCGCACCATGCCCAACCGGAGCCGGGAAGCCAGGTCGCGGATTGATACTCTTGAACTCTCGCGCCCCGGTTGCTATTGACGGGTTGCTCGCGGACTCCCTCCTCGCGTTTAAGAATTCCGACAAGCTTTGCCGCCAAACTGTTCCCCGGTTGCTCTACAACCAGCAAGCTCTTGAGGTAGCGACTGTAGGCATCCTGCGTTAGTGGACCGGGATTGCCGTTGGTAGTGCCGTCATAAAAGCCCAACGCCTTGAGACCATGCTGAACGATGACAGCATCCGGTTGCGAGAGGCTTTTGATGTCGATCATTGGCGGCGCTTTTTTTCCATTGCGGACCAAGCAATCCCGGCAAGAGCGGCAACTGCACCAACGGTGATCTCAATCTCGTTGTGGCCGATCACGCCGCGAGAAGCGAGCGCACCTGCGCCAATGGTGAGGATGTGGCGAACAAGACCGAGGATAATGGGAGCGTTCATAGATCAAGGGATTTGCGTCAAACTGCGAACCGTCAACTGGATTATTCAAGTGCGTCGAGTCGAGTGTCGATGGCAACATCCGCCGCAAGGTAGTCACGCTCGATCTCCTGCAAGATCATTGTCATTTTGTCGAGCGCGGACTCCAGTGCTTCGGCGGAAAAGCGGGAGCCTTGGACAACGTCGAAGGTCTGCGTTCGCGGAGTCACGCGGCGGAAGCGGATGGTCGAGGTAATTGGGATCGCCGGATTGGTCGTTGCAGTGCCTCCGGTGATTCTGCCGGAAGTGATCGTTGGGGTGAACGTGAACTGACCGGATGTCAATGTTGCCTCGACTCCTGTAGCGGTAACCCTAGTGATTGCTTGGATGTCTGCTGCATCCGCAAGCGGAAAGCCAATCGCGTAGGTTATGCTGGTGGATGCGTTGCCAGTGAGTTGTCCGGTCTGGGTTGTTGTGGATGAGAGCATGGTTAGTCTTGGGTAAAGTTACGAATAAGAGCTTCGGCATCGCGAACGATATGCGCGAGGGAAGAGACTGCTGCGATGTTGTCGTTGAACAGACCTCCCGCCATTAGGAGAGTTTCGAGATCCCTGAGAGGTTGCTCAAGGTCGCCCTCGAGGAGCATCTGGAAATTTTCTGGTGCGCGAACAATTGCTGTCGGAATTTTCTTCGGTGCGTCGAGAATCGAACCGGATGGTGTGTATTCACCTGCTGCGGCGAAGATCGCATCCTGCGCGATTTCACCAAAGCCTGGGAATCCGTAAAGCGGTTCGGTGGCCACGCTCAAAAGGATTCGTTGAAGGCTCCACTCGTCCTCGTCCTCGTCGTCATCGCGCAGGTCTTTCCATGCCGTCCTGATCAACGAAGAGAGAACTCCATTGAAAACAATGACGTAAAGCAATGCGCGGGAAAGCTCGCCAACTGGACGCTTTGCCCCGGTGTAGGCAACCAGTGCCATGTTCTTCCTAGCTTCGGATGCAAACGCCCACGCTACTCGACCAAGGGGATTGGTTGTAGTGGACTCAAAAAGACTGCGCGTTCCCTGCCTTGTAGGTTGCGCGATCTCATCGACAATGCGCTCCGCTTCGTTTCGAGCGACCTCTGCTGCGGTAACGGGATCGACTCCAGCCTTGAGCGACTTTGTCAGTTGATAGTCGTAAACGATGGCAAAGGTTCCTGCGGTGAAGAGCGCATCCGTTCCCGCCAACAGGCGACCGATCCGTTGCACTGCGTGTTTAACTGCGTTCGGCTTTCCTGCGCGAAGTCCTTCCATTGCGATTTGAACGGATGGCGGCATCTGCGCAAGTCGTCGCTGAATGTAGGGAGAGTTCAACGCGTCTGCCCATGACAACCTCCCGGTAAGGAGCTTTGACAGGCGAGAAGCGTAGGAAATGAAAGGCATCTTCGCAGACGCCGCCCCTAGCTGAGTTGTTTGAATTGCGAGAGTCCCGAGTCGCCCGACAAGCTGGATGGCAGAGGCTCGCCCCATTGCGCCACTCAGAGCCTTAGTGAGAGCAAGGTGCGCTCCAGCATCGCGAACTCCGCCCTGAGCGAACAGATCCAGCCATGACCGAATCACGCGCACAGCTTCCTGTCCGCTTGACGCTTCGATTGAGTTGCTGACCTCACGATTCCCAAGAACTCCCTGCGCATCGCGTATAAAGACGGCATACGCTTTCCAGTGCGCCAGTTGCTTTTTATGCCCAACGAAGACCTCGATGGCGTTGCGGAAGTCCGGTTCGGCAACAACCTGCGCCCGAGTCCTCAAACTGCCGGGAGTCATGCTGCCGTTGCTCATGGTCGATCCAGTGACGGGATCTGTTGTCTGGCCGTTCGGAGCTTGCTGCGGCTTGACCGACAACGGAGAGTATTTGTCGTTGCGCGGGAGATTGATCCCGTTGATCTCGCGGAAGATCGGATTCAGCGTTTCGTATTCCCCTGCATATTGATCAACAAGGTAGTCCATCACCTCCAAAGCTTCGGCAGAAAGCTTGCTCTGGATCTCATCGACAAACGCTTGATCGTAGGCCCAGGTGGAGGTGATCTTTCCGTTCTCATCTCGCTTGCCTGCCATGTGCCGCTTGCCGTCCTCCTGCCGCCACATCAGGATTGCGGTGATGCCTTCTAGCTCCGACATCTTCCCGCCCTTCTTGGTTTCAAACGACGGTTGCGAGAGTTTCCATTGAAGCTTTTCCCCACCTAGTCGCGATCCGCCTAGCTTGCGGAACAGGGCATCCAGCCCATCGAGGACGGTTTGAATTTCATCGAGCTTCTGATTCTCCGCAGTTCTTTGCTGATCCGAGAACCACTGATTCCACTTGGAATTATCACCGAAGGCAAATCCGAGAACCTGTTCAAAATTAAAGAGCGACAGGAACCACTCCTTCCACTGTCCCGAGAGACCAGCGTCCTTCTGCGACTTTGCCACTCGCTCAGGACGGCTCCCAAGCTTCCCGGTTCCGGCGATGATATCCGCCCGAATTTGCGCTCGACGCTCCCGCTCCTTTGCGATGCGCGTTTGCTCTGCCAGATATCCCGCTTTCCACACTTCTTCTGCCGCTTCAACCGCAGCAGTGCGTCGAGCGGCACCTGCCCCCCGACTGTTGAGCTTGACGATGCGCCTGCCGTTCTTCCCTTTCTTCCCCGTATCAATGTAGGTATCGTTCCAATCGGAGAACAACCGGACCAGGTTAGCCTCGATCTTGGCATGAGCTTCAGCTTCCGGCGAAAGGTCTCCACTGGCAATCTGAGCCTCAAGCGTTGTTGCCCATCCCTCTGCTTTAGTGCCATCCCAAAGCATTGCCTCCGCGAGACGGTCGAACAGGTCATGGATATCCGCCCCGGCCTTGCCCTTGGGTTTCTTCCCGGCTTCCCGTTTTGGCTTTGTCAGCTTGAAGAGTTTCTTCCTGCGAACCTCTGCTTCTTTCTTGAGGTATTTCTCAAGCTCTGAGTCGATCCGCTCAACTCGACGCTCGATCTCATCAAGCATCGCGGCAGGAGTTGTAAGTTTCGCGAGCGCAACGAACCCACCGATCTTCCCGCGCACCTCGACCGGGAGCGTTCTCTGGATGGCATCGAGCGTGCGCAAGAATCCGATCAGCGTTGCGCGATCACTACCAATAGTGCTGCGTTCTTTCAGTGCTTGCGTTGCCCATGCTCTCGCCTCAGTCCTAGCTTCGCGAGTGATGTCCGCGATCTCGCGACTAATTCTCTCGCTGATTGCTTCAACGTTTTTCCAAGAAGCGATTTCATTTTCAAGTGCGGACCAAAAATCCGCAATTGAATCAAACCCAAACATGCTTGCCGCCTGATCTGGGGCTAGCCCTCCACCGTAAACGTAGCTAGGTAGACCCTCTGGTATGTCGTCCCATTCGCCGGAGGTTGTATCCATGCCGCGCCTTTTTGCTTCCGCCTTGGACATCAACGATCCAGCCCAATACTCTACCGTCCTGCCGTCCTTTCGCCTGTAAGTCTTCTTGCGAAGCAACTCCGAAAGGATTGGTCTTGTGGATGCATCGTCGAGCTTCCCGGCCTCGATGGCAGTTAGCTCCGAGGGGGAAATCCTTGCCTCCATCTTCTCCTGCCACAGTGCATCGAAGCGTTGCTTGCGCTCCTCATCAATGCTTTTAGCAGTGCGGTTTGCCCGAAGGATCGGCGCAAGCACCTTGCTGATTTCCAAGGCTCGCCTCCGCATCTCCTCACCAAGCTTCGCCCTCAGTTCTGGCGAGCGTTGAAAGGGCGAGAACATCGCGGTGAAGCGGGAGTCGATGTCGCCGATTGGGCGGATTACGGAGAGGGTTGTTTCACCAGGAGTTGTGCTAGCTGGAGCAAATCTCCCCCGTCCTCCACCGTCTGCATTGCGGCCTGCGCCTGCTCCAGCAATATCTCCAATTCGTTTTGCGAGAGTTCTTTTTGATTCAAGTTTTGTGAGGTAGGCTCCATATGATTCAGGTGTTTTTCCGCTTTTGTAAATTGAGTGCGCCCATAGAGCAGCTTGAACTTGTCTGGCAGTCCACCCAATTTCTTTGGCAATTTGTGATAGAACTTTTTGTGCTTTTGCAAACTGCGCAGCAGAAGGTGTTTCAACGCCAAACAATAAGCGAGAAATATGTCGATCAATTACAGCTTGATCCACTGCTCCATCGTTGCTCGCTTTGTAAGCTTTAATCTTTTGCCCTTGGATTTGCTTGTCGCTTCTCAAGCGATCAAGGTTCATAATGACGCCAGCCAAAAAGCCAGGAGTTTCTTCGCCTCGCTTTGTGCCATCAAAGGCTTCACCTCGCACATAATAGCCAAACGCTCTCAGTGCCAAAGAAACATTGGCTTTAACGCTTGCCGCTTGTGAGGTAATCGAAAGAATGTCTTGAAACAATGGCGCATAGTCCCCAAAGAAATCATCAAGAACTTCTTGGTGTTCGTCATACCAATCGCGCCAGCTTGCTTGATTCAATGCCGCATCAGTCAAGGCACTGCGTGACATTTGAATGCGCAAGGAATTCTTTTTCTTAATTTTCGCGGCCCTGCTATCTGCTGCTGGCGTGACGGTCGAAAACGAAGTAATATCAACGCCCTCCTCGCCTTTAGGATTTGGCTTTGTGAATACTAGCGTCCCATAAGATTTAGACGAAACGCCTGACGTTGGATATACTTTTGTGTAGTTCTCTTTTGCGACGTATCCCTTTTGGCCTTTGATGCCCACAACGTCATGCCATTTCCTGGCTTTATCGATCAGGTGAACGGTTGGTTTCTTCTTGGATGTAGACCGAATTGCGAAGGGATACGATTTGTGAAGATCGCTTGGAACTGCCTCGACCTCCCCGTCCATTTCGATCACCGCATAAACATATCCTCCCGTCTTGACGTTTTGAAAGGTTTTCAAAAATGGTTCTGAAAGCAGATCGCCTAGACCTTGAAGAATTGCCACCTCGCTAAGTTTGCCTTTGCGCATTGGGCCTTTCGCAAACTCGTTGGTTTCGCCAACTAGAAGATTAGCAAATCGTTTGGATTGCTCCGGCTTATCAGCTAGGGCTTTGGCAATTTGTGCCGCAATTGACTTGACGAACTTATGCCGAATATCAAACGTCGATTTATCAGCGGCAAGTTCCGCTTTGATAAGTTTAACGGCTTTTGGAAGTGATACGTTTTCGGGAACTGAATTAGTGAATGACTTGACTACCGTCCTAGTTACCCCGGTCTTTTTATTTTTAAGCTTCTTCTCAAGCTTCAGCGAGCTTGCGACCGAAATGATTTTAACAACATCATCTGGAGTTAGGCCATATCGTTTTGGATACTTGGCTACCTTCGCCAAAATATCCACCACTCCGCTAGACATGGTGGTCGAGCTGAAAAGCTTAGTGATTGGCGCGGATGTCAACGCCATGTAAATCTTGCCTCCGTTAGCTCTGGAAATTTCGTTAAGACGTTCCGCCATTCCCTTTGCGGCATTTTCAGTAGACGCCCAGAAATAGTTTAGAGCATCAAACAAAAGCGGGTAATAGACCCCGCCTTGCCCAACGACAACCTCCTCGCCTGCAAAGGCGACCGATCCAGAAACTGCCGTGTCCGGTTGGTGCAGCAGAACTGCTTTCTTAATGAACTGCTCAATCGAAACTCCTAACCTGGCTCGACCATCGCGAATTGCTTTTTTAAACCGTTTCTCATGTTTGAGATATACAGCTTCAAAAACATGCTCGCTAGGATCTGGCGTGATGGTCGAGAAGGTCGAACCCTCATCTACACGCACGCCATTTTCCTCAATGATCTTGATCAGCTTATCGTCGAAGATGACGTAGTTGTAAGTGCCTTCACCAGTATTGCGAGAATTGCCGTCGAGGTAGCGGATGCCGGGGATGCCTGCGGCAAGGAGTCGCTCAGATGCTTTTTGAGGATCACCTATGGTTGCGTATGCGGCAGAGCCTTTGGCCGATGGAATCATTCCCATCATCATCATGCCATCTGGCGACAGATCCAAAATCGCCTCCAAGTCCTGATCGCCGCCAGCCATGATCTTGAGAATCGCCGCCTTCACTTTTTCGCTTTGCTCACTCAAAGGCTTGTCCCAATCCAACAAATCCTCTTCATTTGGCAAGAGTTCGACGGTGTAGAGGTTGCCTGGATCATAAGCAACAATCTGCGCGCCTTCTGAAAACACGTCATTTTCGTTTGCTTGTTCAAATCCATTGTTTCCATATAAAGCCAATTTTGCATTGGAGGTTATCCACTTTTTATTTTTTGCCCAATCTAAAGCTTCTGACAATGAATCAAAACCAGATTTATATATTTCTACAGCAAGTCCAGTTTGCCTAGACATGCGCTCACTTTTGCGGAATCCAATAGCAAAATCGCCATATTGCTCCTCAATAACTATATACTTGCCCTCACCTTGCACTCCCAAGCTGCGATTGTTTGCTCCTGCAAGAATTTCTTGATATTCTTTAGCGACAGCTATTGAATCAGCAAAATAAAGCCCCCACCCGTAGGCTTGCGCCCCCTCCCCGGTCCCGATTTTGTCCATGCGGAACCCTTCACGCGGATCGATCTTGTGCGGAGTCCCGTGGAAGGACATGATCGAGAAGGTCGTCGGACCAACTAGGCGCGCACCGTCTGGCAGGACGGTGACAGTGTCGGCATTGGCTGGGATTGCGCGGGAGTTGGAGAAGTCTGAGATGGTCGAGAACGTGATCTCATCCCTCGTCTGGTCAAACCGTTGATCGAGCGGGACTCCGGTGAAGGGATCTGCGGATTTGATTTGGTTGGGGTTGAAGGCAATAATTTCCGCGTAATCCATGCCACCGTCTTCGCGGGAAACGATAGCCCCATCAAAACCCTGTTGAATCAGTTTGTTGCGTTGGCGGATTCCAGCGTCGTCAGTTTCGGCTGGGGAGAAACCCTCTACCGCCTGAGCGTATGTCGCGGGATTTTCTAATTTTAGATAAACGTGATATTCATTCCGCCCGTACTCTTTATTCGGATCTTTGACATCCTTGAAAAAGAAAGCCTGAATGTCGCTAGCCGTTCTGGCGAAATCAATATCAAAGGCTTTAAACTTCCGCTCGCTATAATGCCAAGCTTCTTGATTATATCCCGCATTCTTCGCACGCTCATCCACCAACCGTTGCGCCTCCGCAGTCTCCTCCTCGGTGATCGTCCCTGCGTTGAACTTGTCCTCAAGCTCCGCGTGACGCTTGCCTTGTGGGGTTACCTGGGCGGGAGTCATGGTCGAGAAGGTCTCCTCATCCACAAACTCAACACCCATGTCCTCGGCGATACCTTCGCCCTCCTTGACCACCTCGCGCTCAAAGACTTTCTGTGGACTCATCCCTGCGGACTTCGCGAGGAAGCTTTCGAGATCGGCGGGAAGCGTTCCTTCTTTTCGCGCCTTCTCGATCATCGCGGCTCGACGGTAGACCGCTTCATAGAAACTACCGTATCCAGACATGACCGCACCCATGTCGCCACGCAAAGCATCAGCGATTTCCTTGCGGAATTCTTTGGAGAAGATCCGGCCCTGATCCCCGGCCTTTGCCCGTCCCGCAAAATAACTGACCACCATTTTCGAGTAAGCCTCAACGATATCCTGGTTCTCGACCTGCGTGTCGTCAGTAATGCTTTTGCGGAAAAGCGCATCGCCAGTGGTGGATTCCCATTGTCGCAGTGCGCTAATCAGCCACTTTCGCGGAATTCCTCCTTCTTGAAGCATGAACTTTACATCTCCTTCTGCGGTTTCCTCGATGACCGTAAACGCAGTCGCCCCAGCGTAAAGCCGAGCGGTGGTTCTGATGACGCGATCCCCAAAGGAATCCGGCGCCGCCTCAGTATTTTGGGAGCTTCCAAGAACGTAGGATGAAGCGACTCGCGCCTCAGAGGAATTTGCTGCCATTCCCGCAAGCACCTGCGCCCTTCGCTCTTCGTCCTTTGGCGTGATACCCTTGTCCAACTCCTCGATCTCTTTCCGCTTCGCCAACTGCTCCTCAGTTGCAACGCCCTGCGCCTGTATTTCCTCAGTCGTTGGTCGAAGTGGCGAAAGGATGAATTTAATCTCGCGCCCTTCCTCAATCTGCGAAGTCGTCAACCGAGCGGCAGCAACCTGGTCGATGTGCATCGAGACAAGCGCAGAAGACGCAATCGCATCAAACCGTTCCATCGCTTCCTTGTGCGTTTCGTATTGAGTTGTCTCTCCGTTCTTGTATCGCAGGGTCCACTTGCCGCGCTCATTCAGAATTGCTGGCAGGATGTCTATGTCAATGCCGTCCTGCATTGCCTTGAGTGCCGCCTTCTGCTCTGCGACCAGTTTCGGAATCGCCTCTGCTCGCGCCTCTTGAACGGACTTTTGGTCCTGCCCCAAAGTCTTGAACTCCTCGCGCAGGAGCGATTGCGCACCGTCCAGATCGCCACGCACTGCGAGCGAACGAATCTCTGCCGCCCTTGCTTCAGAGACGCCTTGCGCCCGAAGTTCGTCGTAGGAAGAGAGCAACTCTCGACCGTTGCGGAAATCCGAATACGCTCCCGCGCCACCTCCCATGATCGCGAGCGGCAGAACTGCGAAGAACAGTTCCGGTTGTTGGGCAAGCATCTCCTTGTAGAGCAGTTCGACCGGGACGTTCGGCATGTCCTCGCTGAGCGCGGAAAGTGCGCCTTGAACCACAAACGGAGTAATATCCTGCACGTTCTCCTGCACCATCTCCGCGCCCAAGATCGCAGGAGTTCTCGCGAGAAAACGAGCGGGAATAGATCCCGTGGTCCCAATGATTTGGTTGAAGTAACGGTTGAAGGCAGGGAGCCTTGACGTGAGTAGCTTCCCACTGATTTGCTCGACGTAGGCTTGCGCAGGCCCAGCAATCATTGAGATCGTCTGCGCCTGCTCTGCGGTCATCGTGGGATTCCGTTCGCGCAGGGAGCGATAGGAGTCCCCTGCCAGTGCCATCGAGTTGAGCGCAAAGCCTCCTCTTGCTAGGGAGGTTGCAAGATATGGGAGCGATTGCGCGGCGGAATACAATCCGCGAACAGCAATGAAATCGGAAGTGATCGGATCGATCTGGTTTTGTGCGGCAGATCGCAGTTCGTCCGCAAGCTCCCCCACTTCAAACTCGTCCTTTGCGAACTTCAAAGCCTGTTGCTTGACCTCTTCGGATGGCGTTGCGAACTGCTTACCGGCAACCGCACCCATTACTCCTGCTTGCAGTTCGTAAGCCTCTCCCCCAAGGACTCGCAGGCGAACTGCCTCCAAGTATTCCTCTGGGGATGCTTCCTTGCCAACCGGAACCTCGACTCCGTTCTCGATGTCCCGCTGAATCGCGATTGAGACACTGCGGCTTGCCGTCCCCTTGATGTTCGCAACGCCGCCCTCGACGCCGCGATCAAAGCTTTCTAGGAGACCCTGTAGAACAGACTTCCTGCCTGCTTCATCGTTTGCGCTCTCAGCGATTGCTGCCGCGATGACCAGCTTCCGGTCTTCGGCGGGAACTCCCATGACTAGCTGAGTCATTTCCTCAAAGCTTGGAGCGGCGAGCATTTCCTCCCGTGCCGTTGTTGCCGCCTCAAGCGTCGATCTGTCTGCTCCTACGCCCTCGCGTTGCTTGAGGGAAGCGGACAGTAGCTTGACGGTTGTGCGATGCGGATCAAGGCGTGACTCAAAGGAATCCTTGATTCTGAAGAACTCATGCCCCCACTTCGCCTCGCGCCCAGCATAGCCTGGAACGCTTTCCATCCGTTCGCGGAACTGCGCTTCCGAATCGAGCGGACCCATCTTGGCTAGGGTAAATTCCCGCGCCATTGCGGCAACTTGATCTTCTGCAAGAAAGTCTCCTTTGATGGCATCGTGGAACTCCTTGTGCGTAGAGATCGGCTTTTTAAATTCTTGCACGCCGTAAGCGTTGATCAGTTGGTCGATGTTGAGATCGACTTGATCTTTTGGAAGTCCTCCAAATTCTTCAAAGTAACGCTTGTTAAAGAGTTTGTATTTCCTCTCTTCGTCACCGTTGACCATGTTTGTCAGATCCGAAAGCTGGTCGCTAGACAAGCCATGATTCGGATCAGTGAATAGAGTTCGCGTTACATCCTGCCGTTGTTGCTTTTCAAATTTAAAAGCGTCTGAAATAGTGATCGCCGCTTCAGCAAGCTCAAGGTCGTTGGGATTTTGTTCGGACAACGCAATCGCTTCGTCTAGTTCTAGTTGAGAAATGGGCATGTCAAAAAGTGGCGGATGCTTTCAATTGCTTTGCGCGTTCTTTAATTGCTTGAATCTTGTCGTCAGTTTCAGACTGCGCGTTGGGAAAAGCGGTTTCTGGAAAAAGAGAGCTTTCCAGCATTTTGTCGGATGCTGCTTCTTGGTAGGGTAATTGAAGTCCTTGGATGGTTGTCTGAATGTTGTCTGGCGTTACCTCCCCAACGTCAATGCGACGTTGCAGTTCGGCCGTATCTTTTGCAACCTTGGCAGCAACGTCCTGTTCCTTGGTCATGTCGGTGACATAAACATCCTTTCCAGCAAGTGCCGCTTCGTAATCTTGTTGATTCAGTTGAATGACTCGACCAACATTTTGCGTGGGGTTTTTAAACCAATGCGCTCGCTCTTCTTCAAACCTTAGCGGATCACCAAGCTCTGGCTTTTGCGTAAAATCCACAAACACAACCCTGCCATTCACTTCGCGCTTGTCTAAGTCCTTCGCCCTAACGCTTAGGGTTTCCGCTGCACGGTAGGTTTGGTCCAATGTTTTTTTTGCGGTCGCGGCTTGCTCCTCTGATAACGTCAACGATTCCCCACGCTTGAGTTTTTCAAGCACCTCCACTGCCTTCACTGCCATTGGATTGTATTCGTTTTTAAATGGAGGTTTTGCGAAATGCGACGGGAAGGTTTGAACAATTGCTGCCTCGTAAGCCTTTGCCTGCGCCCCGCCAATATCCTTGCTAACATCGTAGGTAACAATTTTCGACATCAGATCCATTTGGGATGCTTGCGTCTCCTTGAACGTCTTGTCGATCTTTGACACAAGGATGTTGCGGTTCACTGCATCAATCGGCTTGCCTTGGAAAAAATCGTTTAGTTCCTCTTCGGAGTTGATTCTCCCCGCTGCAACGTATTGCTCCGCTAGCTCAACCTGAGTTTTGTATTGTTCGTTCTGGAATTGACGCAAAGGTATCAATGCTTCCTCGCGCATCATGGGAGAAAGAATGCCGTCATGGTTTTTAAACGTGCCGTCCTCGTTTGTTGCGGTGAGTTCCTCCATGAGAACGTCAACGTCTTCGCCATTCTGTGCGCGTTTTAAAATCTCAAACTGGATTCCTCGCGAGGTGACATCCTTGTCGTAGCGAGCGAGTTCATACTGCTTCTGCTCCTCCGTTTCCCAAGGAGCGTCTGCGATCAATTGTCTGCCTTCCGAGAACATGCCGCGAATTGCGTAGGTATCGCTTTGCATTCTGGCACTGTCGATTGCGTCCTTGCGAATCGACTCAGACGCTCGCCAGTTGGTCTGCTCCGCCCAATCCGCGCCCTGCCATCCTTCATTCACTGCGAGTTGCGTCAACTCTTTGACCAAAGGCATGTCCCCTGCCTGCATCGCTCGCATGATCTCTGCGGAGTTCGATTCGTTGGCGAGATCGACAACCTTCTTCGCCGCTTCGACTCCGACTTGGAAACCATGCCGCGTTCCGAAACTCATTACCCGTGTCCCGATCTGCTCCTTTGCGGCAGGGGAAAGATCCTCACCGGAGATCAGATCGTTCTTCATCCGCTCCATGCGACCGTTCCATTCGGCTTCCCACTTGGTTGGGTTTGGCTCAGATAGCTTCCACTTCTCGAAATTCGCCACCTCGCCATACATGGCATCCTGTGCCTCCGATACCTTGCGGTAGTTCCAAGCATCCGCCAGACGCTTGCGGATGTCGAACATCACCTCGCCTACATTGCCGATCCCTTCACCGATTGCCTGCATCCCGCGAGCGACTCCTTGCCCGAGATCGGCAGGAGCGTTCGGCATGTCCTGCGTGACGTTGCCCAGCGAATCCGCGAGCGTTGCGATCCCGCGAAGTGCGGTTGTAGCGTTTACGCGGAGTCCTGCTGGCGACTCCATGCCGGGAGCCACAGGTTGTGCTGGTCCCTCTGCTCTAAATTGTGGGATGATTGGCATTACGGTCTCGCTTCAAGTTTCTTGACTGACTCAAGGATCATTTCAGTCTGCTCGCGGATGTCGAGCAACTGGACCTCAGTGCGGTCGAGCCGTTTGTCGATATCGTGAAATTGTGCCTGCGATGGAGGAGGTGCGGCATCGAATCGGACTGCTCGCGTTTCAAGTTGGACTACCTTCGGCTTGAGTTCGCGGATCTCCTCGCCATGCTCAGTCTGAACCTGGTTCACGGTAAAAACCCATCCGGCAACTGAGATCCCGGCAACTGCCATCCCTGTCATCGCCCATGCGATCACCTTCACCGCATTGCCTGCGTGATTGATCCGCTCCAGTGCCTCGAAAAATTCAGTGTTCTCCTGCTCGCTCATCGCCTCAATGTGAATGCTCATCTGAAGATTCCAGCTCCCGCTGGTTTCGCGTAGGACTGCGGAATGTTCATGCCGAGGTGGTTGGAAACGGATGTCTGTTGGATTGCGCCACCGATCCCGGTCATAACAGATCCCAACGCCGACATCGAGGCTCCCTGCGCAGCATCCATTCCCGAGAGCCTGCGCATCTCTGCCTGCTGGATCGCGGATTGATATGCCGTCTGCGCCCCGATTCGACCAAGCTTGTTTGCTGCCATCGACAGTGCCGCCCCGCGTTGGGACATTCCGTAGTCTGCGCGAGCCTTTGCTGCCCCGAGGATGCTGGCGGATTCCGCCATGCCTGCCCGTGCGAGGATGTCCTGACGCTCGTAGTTAGCCTCGTCCTGCTGGTCCTGTAGCTGTAGCGCAAACTGCGATGCGGACTCTGCCATGACTGCTAGGGGACTTCCTGACATCTCGACGCCACTTGCTGCGGTAGCGGAGATTTGTTTGCTGCGGAACTCGTCGAAGATCGTGAGGTTCCGCTGAATCGCTTTCCGGCCTGCCGCCGATTTGGTTTCGGCGAACTGCCGCATCCGTTCCGCATTGCGAGCAGACGCATCCGCATCCGCAAGGGCAAGCGTGAGGTTCGTCCTGCTCGCTCCTCGCTCCATGCCGATCCCGATCCGCCCCAGGCGCAACTGGTCCATCGAGGAGGATCTCGCCAAGGTAGCGTTGGACCTGTCGATTCCGTAGTTGATCTCCGCCATTTTGGCGTAGCTACCTGCGCTACCGAACAGTCCCAGTGCGCCCAATCCGCTCCCAATGGCGGAAATCAATGTCGGTAAGATCATCATTTTCCAAGAACCTCAATTTTCGGGATGATAGCCAGCACATTGCACGGCAAAGGCAAGGTCTGCCGAATCGTCAAATCGACACTTGTTCTATGTGCGTCAAGGTTGTTAATGTCAACAAGTCCGGTGAACAATTGCTCTGGTGAACCGGAGTTGGTTTCAGTAGAGCGGTTGAGAATCTCAAACCAGTTGTTCTCATCTGCGGTAGGACTGTCGGCATATTGCGCCCCATAGGTTTTCCACAGATTAACCGTTGCCCGTTTGGACGTATGCTTCCGGCCTTGCGAAGTGCCATCCGCCATGCCCACCTCGATCTTCGACGGTTGCAGTCGGGAGGTGAATGGCAATCCTGCGATAATGACGCTTGCCGCAGGGATTCCGGTCACTTGGTTGGACGTAACGGTCTGCAAAGGCTCGACTCCTCCTCCTGCGAGGATCGCGACTGATTGCCCGTTGAGATGGTTTAGTCCGGTGAGTGAGGTCAGGTTCGTCCCTTCTGCCATTTTGGCGCAATCAACGTAGACGAGTTTGTCGAACGTCCCTTGCTCTAGCTTGGAAAAATGGGATGGATCGAATCTCTCAATGCTGCGAGTGCCGCCGCGATTGACAACGAACCAGACCTGATCCGCATCACCGTCCGCACCATAGATGACTGCGACCGATTCAAACAGTCCACTCCCTGACGTATGCCGTGCCCATGCGATGACGCTTTGGTCCGGCTCGTAGGTCATCGAAATCAGAACCCCATCGTTGCGGATCATCCAAACAATAGGGTCCGGTTGCTGTTGGAACGCGAGTTGCTTGATCCCTCCGATTGTAATGTGTTCCGCCAAGACAGAAAGATCGGACGCTTGCTCTTCCCCTCCTGCTGCTCCATGCGTGAACTGCCGAAGCTTTCGGTTTCCGCGTTGCAGGAATAGCAGGTTGTTTGCGGCGATGAACGCTTGCTTGTGGGCAGATCCGAATCGGGATTGTCGGCGAACGAAGATGTTGGAAGGCGTAATGATCGTCTGTTGCGACGTTGCTGCCGTCCACTCTTCGGACTGCGTAAAGATTACAAGCGACTCATGCGAAACCATGCTCTGGATCGCGCTCCCCTCTTGTGCCGCGAGCGTGAACGCAAGAGAATCGGAATCGAATGCGCCTAGCCGGAAATTTTCGTAGTCGCCTACTGCGCTTGCCCAGATTGTGTTCGGTTGTAGCTTTGTTCCTCCAAACCACAGGCGTTGCTCATGGAAACATACAGATCGCGGATATCCTGCGTATTCTGCCCATGAGGAAATCGCCCATTCGGTTGTAGGGCTTGTAGAGTTAAACGCAAGCTCAACTGCACAATCAACGACCGGGGATTCACCAACCTGGTTGATGCCGTCAATAATTCTGGCGTATCCTATTACGTTTGCGTCTCCTGCTTCTAGGTATGCGATTTGCGCTGGGGTTGAAGCAACTGTTGATGTTACAACGCGCAACCGAAGCACTAAAGGTTCCTTAGTTGAGGACGAATACACGATCTGACGCCCGTTTGTTTCATTGGCAAACTGAAACGTTTTAATTGGAAGCCAATCTCCAGACAAGGATTTTTGCTCAACGTATAAGGTTCCTACAAATGTTCCGTAGGTATATACTTGGTAATCTCCAAGAATTTTGATTTCTGAAGAGAGGTTACCTGTTGAGTTCAAGGCCAATGAAACGTGACTCTCAGTTCGCTTATGGCGAAGCATAATCCTCGCGTCTTTGTAGTCGGTGGGGCTTAAAGATTCAGTAAATGGATTTCCCGTGAAGGCAATTTGCGTAAATCCAGAAGAAGAATTCAATAGCCTTGCCGTTACGTTGCTGATATTTAAGTCGCGAAATGCCGGGAATGACCATTCCACCTCAGACCAAGTAAAAGTTTCTTTTTGGATGGTGGCATCGAATAAACGCTCAAGTTTTTGTGGTGGATGATTTGGATGGCAAAGGTAAGCTATGTTGCCCAACTGCGCGATTTGCACCTCAAACAAGTCCGTCTCAAGATATGGGGTGGTAAGTTCCAACGGTTCGCTATCGCTAAGCCTTGGAACAAGTGTTCCTCCATCTTTCCAAAACCGGACAGACCCTTCGCGAAGTTCAACAACTCGTCTTTCTGTTGCGCTGAAATTAAAGTCGATAAGCCTGCCGGGGGTAGTCGATGCCGCGCCGCGAACCCAACCTGTTTTGGTGCTTGCATTTATCCAATAGTTTTCAACGTCAGATCCAATGGGATCTCTTGTGGCGTTGAGTTCATTTGCATCCGTATCAATTACCCACACCGCAGAGTTTGCCGTTGCGCTATTGCAAACATACAAAGTCCGAATGTTTTGCACCCAAATTGATTCAACCGAAAATCCGTCCAATGTGTCGTCGGTGGAAATTGGGTTACGTTCTTCTTCGGTCGAATGCTTCACCAATTGCTGTGTCCACGTTGCGCTCCCTGGGCCTAAACTCGTCAACTTCCAAGCAAATCCTTTGTATATCGCAAAGTCTCCCACGTCGAAACCTTTTGTGGCAACATGAACAGTGCTTTGTGGGATCTCTTTAAGAACCGGGGCGGTGCGCCTTACCCAAGTCGCAGTAGTCCCTGTCGGTCGAGCAGTGCATTCCCACAAGGCTCCAGTATCTGGGATGAGCCACAAAGACCCGACAACGATGCTGACGTAGTTGCTAGTCGTTGGAGCAAGCGTTGCAGTAAGGTTGCAGAATACGGTTACTTGTGACCAAGTTGCACTATTAGCAGTTACTGCGGTGCATTTGTAAATTGTTCCGCCAGCTACCCAAAGTGAGTGGACTCCGTATCCAACGCTTGAGTTTTGGTCGTTCCCTGGAGTTCCTACTTGGACAAGATCATGCCTCACTCCTAGTTGTCCCCAAACTGCGCTTGCGGCAGTTGCGTTTGAGCAACGGTAGGGAATCTGGACATTTCGCAACCACAGGCTGCCAATCTGGTAAGTAGGAGTGTCGTCAGTTGCGCTTGGCACAGTGTTTGTGCCGTCTAAGTTGTTTGGCGCAATGGTTTGACTCCAATTCTCAACCGTTGGCAACGTCCCCAGATACATAGTTCCCGGCCTACGAAACGCTCCTCCGTAAATCTTCGGTAGGAAGTTCTCCATGATCCGGCAGGAGAACGGATGCTTCGCATCGTCCACGCGAGCATCCATGAGCGGAGATAGCTCGCCTGCGTTGAAGCTGTTGCGGTGAACGTGTAGGCTCATTTGTAATTACTCGTAGGACATTGCTTCCGTAAACCAAAGGTCAACGTCATCCGCATCGATCATCAACTGCTGGCGGATCGCCTCGACTTTTGGAGAAGTCCTGCGAACGGTGGGGGCATACTCAAACCATTCGGTCATAATGTCGCGAGTGGTCTGATCTGGGATCGCGGCAATGGCGGCAAGGACGGTGGCTTTGATCCCACGGCGGATCAGCATCTCACCAAATTGCGCGCGGGTCAGGATCAAGTTCGCCCGTGTATTTGCAAGGGTAGCTGCTGCCAGGTGCGCGGCATGGAGGATCTCAGCAGCAGGTCGTGCCGCTTCGATCTCCTCCATCGTTGGGACGGGTCCACCGTCTCCTGCGGTGATCTCTTCGCCGTAGACGCGCCAACCCCCACGGTCAGGCCACGCAATCGAAAGGATGTCGTGGATTGTCGCGATCATGGGATTCTGAGGACTTGCATCGTGAAACCTTTATAAAGCGTGAAAGTGGAGCCATTGACCTCTCCGCTCATTTGCAATTGAACAGTGCCGGGAGTTGACCCATTGTTAACAAAAATCTGAATCATGATCGGCATGGCACTGTTTAACAGAGTGCCACCTCCTTGAGTTGCGACAGTGCCGAATGCGGTCATGCCGGATTCTGTCCTACCCGCAGTCGCGGACGTAAGGCAAAAATCGCCAATCTGCACGGCAGTCGGTGAACTTGGGCCAGTGAACGCATATTTGAATCCAGACCCAGAGGTGTTTGTAGCCCAGAAACCTTTAAAAATTGCCGTAACCTTTTCGTTAGCAGCAATAGAAAAGGACATTCCGGTAATATTGGAAACAGTGTTTGTGTTGTCTGTGATGTTAGATGTTGTTGCAGCGGGGGGTGTAATTGTAATAAAATCAGAGATGTCGCATTCCTCAAAATTGCCAGCCCCTGCGGTTTTTCTTCCGATAATTTTCCCTTTGGCAGTTGCGGCAACAAGCGTGTCAAGCTGTAAGGAGTTTTGATTTACGCTCCATGCGGTTCCTGATGCAGAGACGGTAATATTGCCCTTGTTCCCATCTGTTAGCTTGTCAGGAGAAAAGACTCCAGCCTCAAGGATTGCGTTTTTGTAAATCGTTGAGCCTTGAAGTGCCCCCGTGACGATGGTCGTGAACTCAGCACCAGAAGAGGTTGCTTGAGTTCCGCTTGTTCCACCGTTGCATCCTGCGCCTTGCGTAAGTGACAATGTGCTAATGTAGCAATTAGAAAAATAATGATTGGCGACGTTTCCACCGTTATATGGGTCTGATACGGCGGATGTTCCGTCCCCGCCCTCAATGGCGACTATCAAGTAGACGCTTTTATCTGATGAAAGATTTAAATCCGGCGCGGTAAATCCGTTCTGCTCTACTCCATCCTCCCCTCTCCATGTAAATGTAAGAGTGGAGGCCGAAATACCTGCGCCTTGCACATAAATCGGCAAAGAATACCCACCGCTACCAAAAGCCGCATCAATTGAAAATGAGCCGGGACCAAAATCGAAACTAGTCGCGTTCGCGTTCCACGCAGCCTGTCCGGTTGAATAAGGCTTTGAGGGATTGCCGATCACTGCGGTTGAGTTATCGCCTCCCGTGCGAACGTAAGCAAGTCCCGTCCCCGTTATGGGCGCTCCCGAAACTTCCCATGCCGCTCCTCCTGCGCCATCTGCGGTGAGGACGTAGTTATCGGCTGCTGCGCCAGACCCAAAGTCGGCTGCGTTGATCGCGCCAAGGGAAGTTTGCCCAGTGCCACCGTTCGCGACAGGGAGAGTCCCGGTAACGTGGGAACCCAGATTTACGTTGTTACGGGTGATGACTTGGTTCGCGATAGTCAGGTAGTTCGGGGTTCCGGTTAGCGTAACGTCACCGGAGTTGGACCCAGCCAAAGTGCCTGTAGCCCCGTCAGCGATGGTGATGCCACCAGTTTGGATCAACTTCCCGGTCGTCCCGTCGAATCTAGCGATGGCGTTATCGGTCGCGCTCGACGGTCCAAAGACATCCGCAGTGAAATAATTCGGGCGAACAAAAACAATCCCAGCGTTAGCGTGGGATCGGATTACTGCCATCACCTCAACTATGGGATTTGGCGCAGAAGGTTTTGTATTTGTCAGTTTTACTGCGTTGGTCCCTGCATAAATAATTTCTCCATTTGCCCACGTTTGACTGTAGTTCGCGCCGTTGGTCTGGATGTCTCTGAGTTTTCCAAAAGCCACTACGCTACCTTGATGTCCATTTGCAAATGTTTCTCCGGTTATCCCCATGAATAGGGTTGCCGGACCTGTCCCATCCCAGGGCTTGATGAGAAGTTTTCCGCTACCTCCATCCGTTCCATCGAACATGACCGGAGTGCCCTTGGCAATTGGCGATCCCGATTGATTTTGCGCATGGTAGATCAGGTGCTGCCCGATATGCATCAAAAACCCGTCTAACTGTAGATCGAGCGTCTCTTCCTCGACATTCCAGATCAAATCCCCAACGGTTGTAGCAACTCCCGTGGGAGTCGTATCGAACTGAATCTTCTCAACAAATCCGAGTGTATCCCCATCGTGAGTGTGTTCTGCGGCAGCATAATCGGTTCCGGCAGTAGCCGCAGAGACGACATTGCCATTACCTTTCAGAAGTCCCGAGATATTAGTGGTTGTGGACGTAGTGACGGAGTTGGGTCCATTAGTTCCACGAATGCTAACCGCATCCGCGATGTTTGAAACAATCCCGTATCTGCCAACGTAGCCGATTCCCGGTTTCGGTGCGATGCCGTCGCCGCCCGTCCAATCGTAGACGTAGACAACCTCCCTGCCTGCGTCATTGACGAGGCTAATCAGCGGAGTCCAGCCGTCCCCCCCCTTGATCCCAACGGACGGTCCCCATGCGTCGAATGCTACTGCCTGCGGTCGATAGTAGCGGGATGCCGCGCCCATCGACGTTGTCGAGATCATCGAGCGGTTTTCGCTCGCGTCTGCGAAGGCGGCATCCCTTAGCCTGCTAGCGGACAGTCCCTCCATCGCGCTCTTCTCAGTGGGATCTGCGATGCTGGGAGCGATTGCTGCGGCAAGCTTAAGAACGAATGCCTCGACGAACAGAGGATCGAACAGGGTAGTGTCCTCGATCTGCTTGACGTAGGTAACCTGGAGCGTGTCCGCGTTGCTGTAGATCGTTCTAAACGTCAGGGAGTAGTCTGCCTCGCACCTCGATGCCTCGACTCCGTTGACGGTATTGAGTCGCAGGAAGTCATCCGGCAGGGTAAAGGATCTGCTCCAGCCGTATTCGGGAGTCGCACCTTCAGCAAGATCCGCCCTAACGGTCGCGAAGTTCCAAGGATGTCCGCGCAGGAGAGCATCCCGAACTGGTTCAAAGTGATCGCGGCAAGCGATTGCTGCCGCTGAGTTCTCGCCGATATCGTTGATCTTCGGTTGCCCCAACCGTGAGATCGCCATGTTGCAGATGTCGGTAGGTGTAGCCATTAATAGTGCCTCCCGAATGCTGCGTCAGACGGTCCCGAGATCACGGTCGAGCGTCCTTGTGCGGCGTTGACATGTCCTGCCTTTTTCTGCTTCTCTGCCGCCATTGCCTCCATCATGTTGCGGAGATCGGCGGACTGCGTGATCTCCATCGCGATTGCTGCCGCGAGACGGTAGGCAAGCACCTCGACGAAGTTGGAATCGAAGCGATCTGCGGAAACTCCTCGCTGAACGTAGGTGATCTGCGCCTCATCAGCGTCAGTCAGTAGCGTGAGTCCCTCGATGCGGAACTCTGAGGCGCGGAGATCGACCTCGAAACCGTTGAACGTAGCGACACGCAGGAAATCGTGCGGGAGGACGAATGCGTTGCTCCAGCCGAAGATGGGAGCATCCGCAAGCTTCGACAGTTTGACCGGGACGATGGCGAATTTCCAAAGCCTGGTTCTGAGTAGCGAGTCGCGAACCGTGTCGTAATGCAGGCGGCAGGCGATAGCGTTCTTGCTGGTATCAGACAGTGACGCGATCCTTTGCGCTCCCAGATGGGAGAGGGCTAGGTTCGCGATGTCTACATCAGCCATGTTCGCAGTAGATTGCGGGAACGGGAATCGAACCCGTGTTTGGAGAATATGAACCTCCCGTCATACCTCTAGACTATCCCGCGATTCAAAGAAAACCCGCTCACCCCGAAGGATGAGCGGGATGTTGAAGTGGATCAGGAAGCTTCGTCTGACGAGTAAGCCAGATAAAGCTCAACAGTGTCGCCAGCAGCAAGTGCGGTCGCAGTGCCGATTGTCAACTGAAGGTAATCAGTTGCTTCAAAATCGGCAAGCGTGCGCGCACCGGACCTCTTGAGGAACGGAACTGCCGTTTCATCAGTGGCAAGCGTAGCAAGGCCAGTGACATCAGTAGCAGTTCCTTCGGAATTGACCTTCTGAACCTTGACGGTTCCTTGAACGCTTCCGCCCGTGCCGACAATCCGGCAATGCTCTGGGATGATTCGCCCGCCACAACCAAGCGTTCCGAGGACGATAGTGTCGCCTGCGGTAACGGAGCTTGCGGTGAGAGTGATCGTTTCATAGCTCGCGATTCTCAAGGGAGCTTGAAGCTGCCGATAAGAAGGAGAGACCTCACGCTTGTAAAGCGTTTCGAGTTGTGCGGTTCGTTCTGCGGTATTAATAGATGCCATGAGATGGTTTTCCTTTCAGTGGTGGAATTGATTAGGCAGGACTGCGGTCGCAGGGGATCATAACGACACCCTTCTCGAAACGTCGCATAAAGCCTAGTGTCGCATATGCGCTGATTTGCAAGGCATGTTGTTGAGTTGGAAGGACATCCATGTGGATCTCAAGCTTTTCGGGAGCCATGTAGAGTCCACGTTTGGCCGAGTAAGCGAAGCAACTGTCGATGTCAGTAGCGGTAGTGTTCACGATCCGGTTGGTGCAGATCACGGTGAAACCAAACAGCTTGGTCGATCCGCCGGATTCCAACCAACGGGAGATCATCGCTGCATATACGTCATTGCTTGAGTTTTTGACGTAGGTATACAGGTCTTGCTCTGCCTTCGGATTGATGGCAAGGATCAACTCTTCCTCTTCGGGATAGATGTCGTTCTCCTTGAAGATCTGCATTGCCTTGACCAGTTTGTCGGGAGTGAGTCCGATATTGGCAGCAGGGCTTGATCCAAGTTGAACGCTAACCTTCTGCGTGTCCGGCAGATCGATAGCGGTGACATACGGTTCCTGACCTCCGTAAACGGTGGCGTCTGCGGCTTTGCAGACTTCGGTGTCGATGAGACGAGCGTAGGCAGCCTTCATCGCCTGGATCGTTTCCGAGTCAGGGAGGGCGAGCTTGCCAAGGAACTCCTTGTCCCACTTGTCGAAGATCGCCTGATCGTAGAACGGAACCTTCGTGAGTTTGCGAGCGTGAAGTTCGGCTTCCGTAGGAGCGGACTGTTGAAGTCGCCCGTTGCGGTTCTTGAACGAACGCGGCTCAAGGGAGTTGTAGATGTTTTCCTTGCCTTCAAAGCCTTCAACCTTGATGCGGCTGGAGAACTTGGAGAGGAGCTGTTGAACCTCATGCTCGAGGTTGTTGGTGAATTCGCGGCGGAATTCTTCTGGGATGCCGTGGGCAATAGATAGTGCCATGATTTTGAAATGGGTTTAGAAGTTTAGGTGTTGCACCTGCCGTCCGGTAATCCCTCGCGGGGCCATTCGTTGGTTGCTCGCCTTCTCCCGGTAGTCCCATTTCATGGGGCCATTTGAAGAACTATCTTAATGCCTTTGCGTCAAAGTCTAGTTGTGCAAGTAAAAAAATATCCCCACCCCAGAAAAACGACAAACCGGGGTGGGGACTCCATTGCTAGGTAGCGATTCCTTGCGGTGGAAATTATCTTCGCGTTGCTGCTTCTCTTGCTGCTTGCTCGCGATATAGACCGTGCAATCGCTCCCGTGCTGCCTTGTCGGTCCCGTTTCGGTAGGCGGGACTTTGCAGGATGGAGCCGATCTGCTCTTCGATGCTCGACACGCTAGTCGATGCGCGACCAGTTGCGGTTGTGTCCTGCCGGAAATCTGCGGCAAGGAAGTCTAGGGCGCGAAGGACATCCGCCCGAGGCATCAGCATCTGATCAAGATCGAGGACTTCCCCTACTCGTTGCTGAATGTCCATCACCTTGTATTCAAAGTCGTTGCCCCACTGGTTGACGAGTGCCTCTTCCGCCCGT
>Ga0164292_10000284_pt1 | contig 37603 bp, 67 predicted proteins | sample GEODES117metaG_FD_111486 | JGI IMG/M metagenome (GOLD analysis project Ga0164292, IMG submission 111486) | Eutrophic lake water microbial communities from Lake Mendota, Wisconsin, USA - GEODES117 metaG | ecosystem: Environmental > Aquatic > Freshwater > Lake | place: USA: Lake Mendota...
GGCCCCCGCAAAGGTCGAGGTGTTACCGAACGTCGCCGCGCCGGTAGCGCGAAACGTGCCGGATACGTCGAGCTTCGCGGACGGAGATGTACACCCGACGCAAACCGAGCCACCAGAATTCACCAGAGCGATGTCCCGCCAAGCCACACCCTGCGAAAGTGCATTGATGGAAAAGTACGGCGTCGCGGCTGAAGCAACGAACGCCAGAAATGCACCTTGGCCGGGGGCTCCGGTGTCTCCGTTTCCGATGTGGAGCGTCGTATCGGCGGTATTCGTCCCGCTGTAAACCTTCGCAGTGGCTCCGATCACTTCGAGCGCGTGCGCTGGAGTCGACGTATTGATGCCCAGGGAGCCTGCCACGGTCGCGCCTGATGCGCGGGCAACTACCGATGCTGTCCGCGTCGCCGCGCCGTTGGCGGTGGTTTCCAAGCGCAGTTCGGTGCCTTGCGCCGAACCAAGCGTCCAGGTTTGGGTCGTGAAGGCAGTCACCGACGCGCCGTTGTAGCGGGTGCCGGAGACGAAGCTGCCGAAGCTGTAGAACGCGAGCCGATCCCCGCTGGAAGGCGTCGATTCCATCGCCGCCTGAATCCCAGCGCCAGCCGTGCTCGATGACGTTCCACTGTTGTGGATGGCGAGGACGTTGACGTCGGAAGTTCGCGCCAGCAGACGAGCGATTGATGTCGTCGTGTCGCCAATTGCGACGTTTCCGGTGTTGTAGTAGAGGTCGCTCCCGCTCACCACCCACGGCGACGTAGCAGGCGTGGCCCAGTCGCCGCTGCCATCGGTGCCGGTGGCGGTCCAGACTTGGCCTACGGTCGAGGAAGTCCCGAGTTTCACGGTGCCCGCGAAATCCACGTCATAGCCCCAGATCTTCCCCATGCGAACCGACGAGGAGCCGATCGGCGTCCCGCCGTCCGTGCCGCCCGCAAATGCAGTCGTCGCCGTGATGGTTCCGGCCGTCGCGGAGCCCGCGCTCAATGCGTTCGTGATGGTGGCAGCATCGCCCCAGATGGACAACCAACGCGCGGAGGTATTGCCAAGCGTCGGCATTGCCGAGTCGTTCACCGCGTCGCCGTCTGCCGTGGCGCGCTGAGCGGGCCGGAGTTCGCCGAACACGCGAACATAGTTCGCCGCGCTGGATGCCTCTTGCCGTACCGCTTGCAATGCACGAGAGCCGCCATTGTCGCGGAGAGTCCACGCGCTCGTTACGGTCGTCGCGTTTGCCCGTTGGTCCCAGAATGCCGTGCCGCCGAGGATGTCCGAGATCTCCAGCTTGCGGACCTTCGTGTAGGCGGCCGCCACGCCACCGGGGGCCGCGTTGATGTTTTCGACGTTGAGAGTCTGGAAATAGTTCGTCGCGTCCCCGATATCCGCCGTCGAAGGCGACGTCGTGAGCATGTGCGAGGAGATCGTAGCCGTCCCCGCAACAGCAAGCGTACTCCCCAACGTCACCGCCCCAGTCGCTCGAAACGTCCCGCCCACGTTGAACAGGAACGATGTATCGATTGCGCCCACGCCCACGACACCTTCACGCGGCTGTAGAAGCAACTGATTATTGACGCCCCCGTAGGCGTACGTCGTTGGGTCCGTCTGCCCGTCAAGCATCGTCTGGATGCCCATCTGGTTATCGGCAATTCGATACATCACGAGCCGATCAGCGCCGGCGACACCGAAGTACTTGTACCCTTCGACCTCCTGGTTGGTCGTCGTTAGGACCGCGCCCACACCAGGGCAGGCCGCGAAAGACAACACTCCCGCCGTGGTGCCTGTAAGGCAGTGGCCGTTCGATGCGGGCGCGGCGCTGGGCAGGGTGAGGGTGTAGGAGGCGGTGGCCGTAGTGGGCGCTTGGATCGTCACCAGCTTGCCGTCTGCCCGCCGAGTCAAAAATTGCAGTTGCCCGGTGCTGACGTCGTTGGATGACGGATAGATGGCTATGTCACTAACGCGGAACTGCGCCAGCGCTGGGAGCGAGAATGCAAGTAGGGCAAGGAGTCTCATTAGATCAGTCCGAAGGCTGGAGTATTGCAGCGGACGTGCTTTCCGTCGCGCATTGTCATGAACTGAAAGACGTTGAGCAGATTCGGGGTCGAGTCGATCCCGACAGCTCCAACGCCGCGAAAATTGCCGCCCCAAACAAGCACTCTCCCGTCTGTACCATCGTTCTCGATGATCACGGTGAACATCGTTCCGGGCGTCGATGGGTCGGTGCCAAAAACGGCATCGCTGATCGTGGTGGTGGCGCGGTCGAGTAGGATTTCCTGAGTGAGCCCGTTCGACAGGTCAAGCGTGATCGTCGTAGCCCCGCCAACGTAATAGATGCCGCCTGAAGTGCTGTAAGGAGCCGCAGGCGTCAGAACTCCGCCCGAGATAACGCCGCTCGACGTTCCGCCGCCGATCATGGCTTTCCAGTACTCCTGGATGCCAATGATGGATGTTCCACTGATAGCCCGCACGCGCGCCTTGAGATACTGGCCAGCGACGTCCGTCAGGTAGACCTCATTTACCAGATACGTGGCCGAACTCACCCCGCGCGGGGTATTCGCTACGGTCTGGAGTTGCCCCGGTTTGACCGTAGCGCAAAGCGGCTCAATAATCTGGTCGGTCTCATACTCGACCTCGACAACCGGGTTCTTCCGCGCCGCGATCACGGCCTCAGCCGCTAAGAATGCTTGGACTTGCCCGATCTCCCGCTCTGTGTAACGCTCATATCGTCCGCTGCCGCCGTCTTCCTGCGTGATCGTTGCCGCGATATCAGTGGCGTCCTCGGCAGTCACCACGTCGGCCCCGAGTTTCTGGTAGATGACCTGAAGCGTGTTATCGGTCGTAAGGACGTCGTTTGCGCTGTTCTGCCGGATCTTCGTTGATCCGTATTCCCAGTACCAGTCCCGGTCGGTATCGGCGAGGAACTGCCCGATTTCGGCAACCTGTCCATCTACGCTGATGCTGACGATCTGGGCGACTTGGTTGGTCAGTGTGAACGTCCGCGCAGATCCGTCGCCCGGGAACGATTCAGTCTCGCTGACGATCTGGTTCCAAGGCACCCGGGTCAGGATCGCGTTTACCTTGTCTTCGCGGGTACGCCGGATGCGGAGTGAGCGATAATTGGCGCTGCTGGTCGAGATACTGAACGGTGCCGCTGCAAACGTGCGCGGCTTGAAGTACAGTTCCAGCTCCTCGTCCATCCACACAGCGAAGCCGCATACTTGGGCGAGTTCGTTGATCGCTTCCATAACGCTGGTGTTGGCGTCGAACGTCACCACGTCGAGCACAGCGCCCGCGTCGACGTTCGTGGTGCCGATGCCCTCGTTCGATGCGTAGTTAGTCACTAGGTCCACCACGACATCGCCCGCGCGGGTGGTGAGCAGGACCTGGTCCAGCGTGCCGTCGTCCAGGATGTTTACCGCACTGCCGCCGCTCGTCAGGGATAGCTGGAGCGTGCTCCCGGATGCGCCGATGACAAAGTACTCGATGGTTGCATCGAGCCCGTCGCAAAGCGTTCCCTGCGCGTGCGCCTTTACACGTACCCGGTCCCCGTTGCTACGGCCGTGCGCGGATACCGTCGTCAGCGTGTCCGTTGCCGGATTGGCGGTGAAAAGAAACGTTCCGTTGTAGTGCGCCGGAACAGACGTGCTCGGGTTGTAGCAGCGCCGCCGATCCAAGCGCTGCTCCCAGGTGATGCCCCGGATATCATAAAACGCGCCTGCGGCTGAGCCCGCCTCAGTGATCGAAACCTCGGATACCTCATCGACCGATCCGGCCCATAGCTTCGTTGCTCCGTCGAACAGTTCGATTTCGTGGCCCTGCTCAGGTCGATACGCGCCGCTCGTTGAGATCACGCGCATATTGAACGATCCACGCTGACCGGCCGTCGCCGCGATGTTTAGCGAGTAGTGAGCGATTTCCCGGACGGCGCCGTCGATGTAGACGTCTAGGCTCACTTCGGGATGACTCCAAGTTGCTTCAGTTCGCGCGTGATGGCTTCGAGCATCTGCCGCGGATCGCCGCCGTGGACATTGATGTTCACCGTTGCGCCGCCGCCACCAGCAACGCTCATCTGGCGCGTCTCCATGCGGATCAGCGAGTCCCAAATGTCCTTCAGTTTTGGCAGGTATTCGTTATGCTTTTCGAGGATGTGCAGCAGGTGAATCTGGGAAAACCGGACTTCCTTCTCGATCAGGTCAAGCGTCTTGTTCATGCCAGCCATCTGGAAATTGCCGATTACTCCAGACACCAGCGAGCCGATGCTGGTGACCATGCCGAGGATGCCGCCCGACGCAGCAGACACGGCAGAGCCTACGCCGCCTTGAGCGCCACCACCGCCCGACGTGCCACCGCCACCGGAGCCGCCGAGGATGCCGCCAATCTTCGCGCCCACGCCGCCAAGCTTGGTCAGCAGCTTGCCGAGAAGCTTGATGCCTTCGTTGACCGCGAACTCGATGCCGGTCCGCAGTAGGCCATCGACCGCCGCGTTGCCAACCTTCCGCATCGCTTCGCCGATACTCTCTGTTCCACGGATGATATTGACGATGGCGCGGGAGAAGTCGGTTTGGATCGTGGAGACTTGGCGCGAGATACCCGTTCGGACGTTCTTCCATGAGTCTTGCGCGCCCTTCGCCGTCTGCCGGATGATTTCAAGATTGCGTTGGGAGGAGCGGGCCGCGTCGGCAGAGTTGAGCGTAGCGCCCGCGCCTGTCGGGTCGCCGGTGACGATCATCTGACCCAGCGCCAAATTCCGCGCCGATTGCGCTGCGGTCTGGATGTCGCCAATCGCCATCATAGCCCGCTCAGCCGCGAAGTCGAAAGAGTCGGCAACATCGACCATTGCGGGGCGGATGCCGCCCACGCCGTCGATGAATTTCAGGTACTCTTGTCCGAGTGATTCCGTAGCACGTTGCAGATCGATCGTGCTAACCTTGCCATCCTTGAAGGCTTGCTCGATGACACCGAGCGCCTGCCGCGCCCGCGCAAAGCCGCCGATGGCGTCGGAGGTATTCGAGACTCCGAGGCGCGTGAACGCTTGCGCCAGTTGGTCGACGGCTTCTTTGGCTGCAGTGATCGCGGGCTTCAGCTTGCCATTGGCCGCGCCGTTCTTATCCGTTGCCGCCGTCGCTTCGTCCAACTTGCCGCGAACGCGCCCGAGTTGGCTTTCCAGTTCACCGCGCCTAAGAATGGCCTCGTTCTCGTTGACGGCAGCTTTTAGGCTGGTAGACAGGTTCGACCGAATCGCCTCGTCCATCGCACGGGATTCGCCGTTCCACTTGCGGAGCGCATCGGCCCCGGACTCGAACACCTTTGCGAACGCAAAAATAGGCGAAAGCATTCGGGCTGTTTCCGCTGCCAAGTTGTAGATATTGCGCAGGATATCGAATATCTGCTTATGGATAACGATAGAAGCGTTGAAAACGGCGCTAGCACTTTTCCACGATGCCTCGAACCCTTTTAGGCCGCCAGTTGCAAACATTAATTCTTTTGAAAACTCGCCGAACGACTTAGTCAATCTGGCAACATCCTCAGCCGTGCGAATTGCCAAAACAACGACGCCAAATGCAGCCCCCAAGGCGTTACTCGCTTGGCTAGTGATATCAAACGCAACCTTGACACGCTTGAGCGCTGAGGTTATTGCGGCTGTCTTTTCGACCAGAGTTCCAACTACTACCAGCACCAACGGGAGCGCAGCAGACAGCGCCGTAATTCCGACCACAGCGTCCTGGGCTCCGGGATTCATTGCTGAAAATGCCTTGGCCAATTCCTTGGCCTTCTCAATCGCAGGATTTAGAAACTCATTCAGTACCCGCTGGCCATACGGCAACAACGACTTTCCAAACTCAGCCGCCGTCTCGAATGCGGATTCCTTCAGGTTTTCGAGCGAGTTCGCAAACGTCGCGCCGGCGCGTTCGCCCTTGCCGAGTTCGGCGACGATGATATCGATGAACTGCTTCGAACTAATCCCGAGCCGCTCGAACGTCTTCGCGGGGTCGCCCAACGACTCCGGCCCGAACTTCTCGCGCATGATCGCCGCGATCTGCGGGATGCGCTCGATGATAGGGTCGAGATTTTCTTTGGTGACTTTGCCCACTGCCGAAAGCTGCGACAATTGCCGGATGACTTCGCGGAAGTCCTCTTTCCCGCCGCCAACCGTCGCTAGGGCGTTCCCCAGCTCCATCATCACCTTGCGGGATTCGTCGGCGCTGCTGCCGAGGGTCTGGAGCCGGATGGAACCCTGTACCGCTTCCTGGAGGCCAAGGCCGGGGAGCTTCGAGACAACCTTCAGCCGCTCCAGTTCCTTGCCCGCCGCCGTGGTCGATTTCATCGTCGCGGCGAGGCCCTTTTCGAGCTTCTCCATGTCCGCAGCCGCAGCGAGAGCGCCAGCGCCCGCCGCGATCAGCGGGGCGCTGAAGCCGATAGAAAGAGCCTGACCAGCCTGCGACATCGACGCGCCGAAGCGCTGGATCTTGCCTAGTGAGGCGTTCAGCTTCTTGTCGAAGTCGTCGGTCGACGCGCCGATCCGAACGATGAGATTAGACAGTACACCCATTAGCCTTTAGCCCTTGCCTGCTGCATTGCCTTTTCTTGTTCGTCGTTCTTGATCTTTAGGTACGCGGCCCATTCGGCGAACTCTGACGACGGCATTTCGTCGAGTAGTCGCCATACGGGCATGTGGAGGATTTCGGCGAGCGCAAAGGCGAACCTGCGCTCGCCCTCTAGTTTTTTTCGAGGTCCTTGGCGGTGTCCTCGGTCATGCCGGAGAGCTTCAGAATCTCCGTAACGACACGGTCAAGAACTGCGCCGGACTTCTGCAGCAGCGCGTCCTGGTGCGCGGGCTCGAACACCTTCGCGCCGTTCTCGTCGGTCAGCGTGGCGATACCCAGCCGCACCACGGCGAGCGCGGGAGTCCTCTTGGCGTCCTCGCCGAACTTCACGCGCTCGGCCGCCGTGATCTCACGGATGCCCACCGTAACGCCCCATTCGGGGACTTCCACCGTCGCCGTCTTCAGTGGCGTGGCGAGGATCTTATCTGCAATTCCCATGTGTCTCCTTTAGCTCGCCGCGTAGTCCACCACTCCATGCGCGGAGAACTGGACATTCTGTTTGACGGTTTCGTTGACGCCGCTGGTCGTGCCTTGGCTCGACAGCATCGCGCCGAACAGGTAGCGATCCGCGCCGCTCACGTTGAGATAACACGCCAGCACGAAATAGCGCGTGCCGTTGGTGAAAAAATACTCGTCCTCGTAGAACCGCTGAAACGAACACGTCGCCTCGCGCATAACGCAGGTGCGCTCCTTCCACGAGTCCCCGAAGGTCTGGGTTTCCTCGAGCATCGGTTGAACGTCGAGCGTCCACTCGAAGCCCTGCGCGGCCTGGGCTAACGTCAGGTACTCACCAGTGACGGTGATGGTGCCCGCGGGCGTATAGTCCTGGAAGTAAACCTTCCCTGTTCCGTAGGCTACCTGATACCGGCTGGATGGAACCGTCGAGACGCCATCTAAGACAGTCAACGCAGCGTTAGGGTTGATCGCTCTTTTCGCCGCGTCGGTGATCTGATAGACACCAGAGCCGAGCGAGGTGGTGGCCTCGCCCGTCATGCTGGTGCCGGAAACACTGGCGATGTAAATGTCGGCGTTACGCCCTGCGAGTACGGCCATGGTGCCTCCTTAGGCGTAGGTCAGTGCGCCGGTCCCGGTCACGGTGTAGTTCACCGTAATCAGCCCGTTCTCGGCAGCGGCGATGGATGCCTGAACGAATGCCGTACCGCTGTAATAGTTGGTGCCGTCGATGTAGAACCGCGCGGCTACACTGGTGCCGCCGAGAAACGCCGTCTGCATGGCCACATGCCCGTTGGTGTCGGTGTCATCGAATCGCCCGGATGCCGAGCCGCTCCATTCGCGAATCGTTGCGGATCGCTCTTTCCAGACGTCGCCAAAAGCCTGCGTCTCTTCCAATCCGGTCGAGACATCCAGAGTCCAGTTGTCGATTTCTGCTACTACGTTCGTGCTGAGCCGGAAAGAACCGGCATTTCCTGCCATGATTGCCATAAGGCCTCCTAGATGTCGTGGATAAAGTCGAACTCCAGCACGGTGGCGTAGAGCTTGGAATCGGTTTCGAGGGCGTCTTCGTACTCGTTCCGTCGCCCGTTTAAGTGCGTGCTTTTGACGCCGAGGCCGGAGACGTCGGCGATGGCCTGCTCTTGGCCGATGATGGCCGTGTAGACGAGGTCCGCCAGGTCGTCGGATGCCTTCGGGTTGCCCTGCGCCATGCAGTACAACGACACCGGGCGGCGTGTTGCGGTCGGAATCTGCCGCCCGATGGAGTGGAACGGCTGGTCGTCCATCGTCTCGATGATGATGGCCGGATACTTCGTCACTCGCCCCTGATCGGCGTGGGCATCGAAGACGCGATCGGCCACGATGGTCACCACGTCGGGCACGGTTTGCAGGTAGCGGAAGAGAGCCTGATAGATCCTCATGCGGCCCTTCCGATGGCATCAAACGCGGCTTTAACGCGCTGCTCCAATAACCGCTTGATCCGCAAGCGTTGGGACTTGATCGCGTTTTGAAAGAACGGGTTTGGCCGGCTGCCGGGGTGTTGGATCTTCGTCCGCACCTGATCGCCAACCCGCGCAAGCCACTGGAACGCCCGCGCCGCTATCCGCATTTTCTTGCCAGCAATCGTGTGCGGCTTCGTCCCGAACTCGACTAGATGCGCGTGGGGTGCCGCATCTTTCAACGTGAAAGCGAACGCCTGCAAGAAGTTTTTGTATTTGCGCCCAGAGGCGGCCCTGAGCGATTCCCGCAACCCGCCCGGCTGATACGTCTTTCCGCGCTGGCGCGTCGCGTAGGGCGCGATGGGTGCGCGGCGGGCGGCCTCGTCGCGGATCATCTGCGCCGATTCGAGAAGCGCCTGCCTAATCGGTTCGCCGGTCGCCGTCGCCTGCAGCTTGCGAAGCTGCTGCGTCAGGTCGTCAATCCCGGAAACGGTGATCGCCCGAACTTGTCGCGCCATTAGATCAGCACCTCAGTCGCCTGCATCGTGAGCATTTCGTCGCGTTCGTCAGGGTTCAGGATGCTCTTGATGTCGAAGTACCGGGTCCGGCCAGTCTTGAGGTCGTCGTAAGCGATACGCATATCCGGGGCGAGTCCAGGCAGGTAGCGTAGGCGTATCGTGTGGGTCAGGTCCGCGATGACTTGCCGCGCCGCGAAGAACTCGCGCCCGTTTCCAGTCTCGACGGAGGCCCATACCTCGGCGAACGTGCCCCAGGTCTCCGTCCGGTCCCCGTCGCCCGACACGTCGATGGCCTTCTGCTCGATGCGGATCTGGTGCCGCATCGCTCCGGCCCTCACAGCCACACCCGCCACGGCGCAATGAGTGCGGAGACGGCGAAGGGCAGTTCGGCCTCATCGACTGCGGCCGTCGTGCCCACGATGACCGCTTCGCGGTTCTCGTAGAAGTGCGAGGCCAGCATTCGGATAGCTTGCTTCAGTGGCAGCGGGACAGATGCCGCGTTATTCCAGCCGCAAACGAACTGAACTTCGATGGGGTCGGTGGTTTCAAGCGTGTCCGTGGGCCAGGTCTTGTTGTATTTGAGCCGCAGAAGTCCAGGAGTGCGAAGCGACACGGCGTACTCGGTCGTCGGTAGCGTGGTCTGGGTTCCCGCCGTGTTGGTGTACTTGAGGTGAGTGACCGAAACGAGCGGAGAGTAGGGGAGTGCGATCTCCCCAGAGGCCGGGAAGCCGTCCAAGAACAGCTTCCAGGTCTGCTGGAGAAATCGACGGTTACAGATCGTTTCCAAGTGTGACGCCGCCGCGTGGATGTATGGCTGTAGCTGGTCGAGAGGCTGGCCCTTAGCGCGTGCGTGCGCCTCGAACTCAGCTTCATACAGCGGCCATTCAGTTGGCGGCGTTACGAGTTGGAGGTTCATGGTTCAGGCGATTTCAGTTGCGGTCGTCGAGCCACCGAAGCGCGGGCCAGCCAGGGCGATAGCGATGCCGCCGAGAACCGGCGAGTCCACCACTTCCACGGCCTTGAGGCGCACGAACTGGTAACCAGTCGCCGCCAACTGTTCCGTCGCCACCTGGATCACGTAAATCTGACTCGAACCGGCCGTGGTCGCAAAACCAGCCGCCGCGCGGGCCGTCATCGCGCCCTGAATGTCGGTCGAAGTGATCGACTTCGAGAAGAACGGAACCGCCGTAGCGTTGGTGCCGCTAACGTCGTCGCAGGCCTCAACCGTGATCGTCGAGGTGCCGGTGGTACCGACACCCTTGTACACGATGAAGATGGCCGATTGGTGATTCGCCATGTCCACAATGTCCGAAGTGACCGTACCCGAAAAGGCATCGGCCACCGGGTCAAGGCCCTTGATGAAGTGCAGATTGTTCAGAAGTTCGTAGGGAATCATCTCGTGTCCTCCTTAGGCGCGAGCGTCAACCGTGACAAACGGCGACAGGGTGCTGGAGCCCTTGAAGGGCGTAATGGGTTGCTTGATGGCAGACTGCCCATTCACGTCGATGGACCACTTGAATGTCATTTCGTCGTAAATGAAACGGAAGTGCATAGACTGCGCCGCCCGCACGCCGCCCTTGGTGATGGTGACGTACTTGGACAGGTTCGCCAGAACCACGTCGCCCTTGTCGCCGAGGGTTTCGGCCTGCTCCACCGGGATCACCGGGAAGCCGAGGAACGTGCCGTACTGAATCGCACCGGCGACGCTGCCGTTCGGCAGGAACACCGGCTGCTGGCCGATGGTCATCAAAGGGAACTGGCCGATGACATCGGGGTTGCAAAGCCACACGATCCGATCGCCCGGTTCGCGGTAGAGGCGGGACAGCATCGACGTCGCGTTTTCGATCACGAACGTGTCAGCCGCCTGGCCGCTCTTCTTCGCCACGCTGACCATCAGGGCGCCGCCGAAGTTCTGAACGCTGAAGCCGAGGGGTTTGCCGACGCCGTCGCCGCGCCAGATGGCATCGTCCAACTTGAAGGCGATTTCGGAAGCGAAAGCGTTCTCGAAGACAGCAGCCATCGCCGGGGCGTTCCGCAGAAGTCGCTCGGTCGCATACGCCAAGCACTTCAGCGATTCAAGCCGGATTTCGTGGCGTGAGAGCTTCGGCTTCGTCGCGGTCGGGGCGTCGGCCTCGCCGGTCCAGTAAGCCTGCACGCCGCCGAAACGGGAACCGTTCGCGCGGCTGGTCTCGTCGATGTACGGCAGTTCGAGTGAGTCACTGCCTTCGCCAATCGGGATCTGATTCGTCAGCGGGAAGATCCGCGCCGTCTCGCGAGCGCGATTCAGAAGCGCCGTCGAAAAGTCGGTGCCGACAGCGAAGCCGCCGTCAGCCGGAACGGCCGAGGATGCGCCGGTCGGGCTCAGTTGCTCATACAGCCGCTTGTCAACGTTGCCGCCGAGACCCTGGAATGCGTCGCGCGGGGACATCGCGCAGGCGATGGCGAAAAGATTCTCGCCGAGGCTGGCAAATGGCCGCTTGGCTTCGTTGTCGCTCGTCACCCGGCCGGGTTCGCGCGAAGCGTTGGCTTTCGCCCGGTTTTCGAGGTTTTCGACAGCCGCAAGCTGTTCCTTGACGGTCTCCAGTTCGGCCTCTTTGGCATCGACAGCCGCGAGGTGCGCAACCGGATCGGCAGCGCCAGCGGAAGCCGACAAAAGCGCACTGTACTCAGTTTCCAGCGCGGAAATGCTCGACAGAAGTTCTCGTTTGTTCTTCATGTCTACTCCTTAAATTCGCCCCAACACACGCCAACGCCGCTCGCGCAACGCCAACTGATGCAGGGCTTTGTTTTTCTCCGCGCTGTACGCGGTAGAAGCTTCGGCGGCCAGTCGCTGACTAGCCATCAAAAATTGGGCGTTCGGGTCAGCCCCCAGCGGGACAACGCTGATTTCGTAGGGCTTCCACTTCGTCGCCATGTAGTGCTTGCGATCCTTCGGCGAATCCTTCGACAGTTCGATGTCGAGGATCTGCACGCCCATGGACACGTTGCGGAGCGTGCCCTCCTGGATGCGCTGCCAGATCGGCTCGACGTCTTCGGCTTCGGAGATCCGCAGCGTTGCCTCGTAGCCGCGCCCGGTGCGCTCGGCCGACTCCACCGAACCGATAACATTCTTGGCTTCGTAGGACTGGTGACCGTCGAGAACCGGCGCGCCAATCACGCTCGACAAGTCAGCTCCGCCGAGGTCGAAAGACAAGTCGTACTCTTCGCCCGTGAACCAGTTGAAGCGGTCAACCTTCGCGCCGGAGTAGAACAGAACGCGCCGCAGTCGAGGCGCGGTTTCGTCCGCGTCCATCGGGGCGAGCACCGCCGTAGGGCACTGTAATAGTTGCTCGATTGTCTTCATTGCTGCACGCCTCCTGCGAACTGCCCCGCTTGCTCAACCGGCACCATCGCGCCTTGAATCAGGTACTTCTCGCCGCCGTCGTAAGGGTTCAGGTTTTCCTTGGCGCGAATCTCGTTCGCGTTCAGCACGCCAATATTTCGCAGCGTGCTGTAGAACGTGCCGCGGCTCGCTGCATCGCCGCGCAACAGCGCGTCCATGTTGAACTCGGCGTAGTACAGCGCCGCTTCGCGCGGGCCGAAGAGCTGCATCTTGATCCGCTTCTCGATGCGCGTCAGCCAAGGCCGGATCGTGTGGGTCGCAAAGTCAATTCCCTGATGCTCGATGTTGTTATTGGTCGAGCGTGTCAGGTCCTGGATCATGTGCGGCGGGACGCGATAGATAGAGCAGATATCAGACTTCTGGTACTGTCTGAGCTCCAGGAACTGCATGTCCCTGTGATTGATCGAAACCGTCTTGATCTCCCCGCCCTGCTCAAGCACGCCGATCTTGCCCGCGTTCTTCACGCCGCCGAACTCCTGGAGAAACCACGTTTGAAGGTTTTTCCTCGCCTCATTCGACAGCGCCTGCGGAACCGTCAGATAGGCCGGGGGCGTGGCGTTATTGCGGAAGAAGTTCGCCCCATACGATTCAGCGTCAAGCGTCATCCCGATGCTCTGCGCCATGTAGGTGACGGGCGAAAACCCAGTCAGGTAGTCTTCGCCGTCGTAGCCTAGGCCGGGGATGTGAAAGATATCCGAGGCCGTGTACTGATCTTGGCCGTAGGTGTACACCAGAATGCCGGTTTGCTTGTCGCGCTTTACCGACATCTTCGAAGGGTCCATCGGCACAAGCCGCGTCACGTCGCCGCGCATGTTCGTGTAAATGCGCGCGTAGAAGTTGCCCTGCAGGCAGAGGCACTTCGCGGCGAGCTCCCAGAACTCAAACGCGCTCATGTCGTCGTTCGGCGAGTCGTGGAGCAGATAGTATAGAGCGTGGTTGCGGTCGATCTCCCGGCCGTCCCGCGTGCGCCGGTAGACGCCACACGGCAAGCTTCCAATGGTCTCGGCAATCACACGGACGCAGGCCCAGACAGCCGACAGGCGCATCGCCGAATCAGCAGACACACCGAAGGTGTACCCGCTCACCGGCTTGTACCAGAAGTCGTTATCAGGAGGGGGTGTTGCCCCCAGCTTGACCATCATTCGTCCGAAAAGATTCATGCTCACCAAGAAACTGAAACCGGCATCCGGTCTTCGTACACTGAGCGGTCCGAGTCGGGACCCATGACCATGATTCCCGTCGCCATAACTGCTGCAATTACAAGGTCGTTTCGAGTGCTGTCGCGATTGACCTCAGCGTGAACTGGCTTAATATTTCCGGCTGGATCAAAAGCCACCTCGGTGCAGTCAATACACCAGCGGAATATCTGACTGCCGCTGTGGACCAAGCGCCTTCCGTAAACCAGCGCCTCGAATCGCTTCGCGGCTGGCGACATCGAAATAAAACCTTGGCCGAACTCGATAACTTTTAGGCCCGCTCGCTGAAGCGCTTGCGCTGTATCATTGGCACCGTAGCGATCAAAGGCAATCGCCTCGATTCGGTACTTCTCGTAAAGCTCTAGAATGTGGGCGACTATAAAAGCCCCATCAACCACATTGCCCGACGTGAGAATTACATCCCCATCGTTCGCCCATATGTCATAGCGAACGCCGTCATGCCTTGATTTTTGGTGAACAACACCATCGGGCAGATAAGCCCACGCTCTGTAATAGACCTTGCCCTGGTACGGCCAGCACAGGCAAAAAGCGTTAAGGTCCCTTGTCGATGCAAGGTCTAGCCCGCCGTAACACGGAACGCCTGTCAAATCGGGAATGTCTCCCGCGCACTCATCCCATTCGTGTAGAGAGATCCATTGCGAGCGAACAGATGTCCACTGGTTCAAGTACAGCCGTCTGAATTTGTTTTGCAGTTCGGGGCGAGCTAATGCCTGCTGGAACTCTTCTTCGTAATCGTCTAACGACTGAAGAATCCCAAGCGTGGGCAATGCCTGCGGCCATAGCGATTTATCTGTCCAGTCCGCATCTGGCGCGACTTCGTAAATCAGCGGAAAATACGATTCGTCTATTACTTGCCCAGACAATACCCGTTTTGCATACTTGTACTCTTCATAGCAAATGCTTTGTTGGTTCTGCCCAGCGGTTGTGATGGCAACCCACAACGGATTCCGGCGCGACTTGCTGCCGGTCGTCAGGGCGTCGTATAGCTCCCTCTCTGCCGTTCCCCAAACGTGGAGCTCGTCGAAGACGACCAGCGAGGGGTTGTAACCGTGCTTACCAGCGCCGTCGCTGCTCAGTGCGCGGATCGTGCTGCCGGTTTCCTTGTGCCGGATCAGCTTTCGTGATTCGGTAATCTGTACCAGCGGTTCTAGATCCGGGTGAATCCGGATCATCGAAGCCACCGCATCGAAGCAGATGCTGGCCTGGTCGCGGTCCTTCGCCGCCATGTAGATTTCTTGGTTTGGCTCCGGGCTCAGGAAGAACTCGGCTATGACCAGCGCCGCTACCGTCTGAGTCTTTGCCTGCTTGCGGCCCATCGAGCAGTACGACTTGCGGTATACGCGCCGGCCGTCTGACCGCTTCCAGCCGAGGAGGTTGGCAATCAGCTTACGCGAGTGCGGCAGGAGCACGAACGGCTCTGGCTCGCCGCTCTTGGTTGACTTCGTCAGCGTCAACGTGCCGATCAGCGTCTCTGCCAGCGATACCGCGTCCTGGTCGAACCAGATACTACGCTCGCTGTTTCGCAAGCTCTAACACCGTTGCGGCCGCGCTCTTGGCCTTTTGTTTCTTCACGTCTCGAACCCCAGCCCGAGCCCGATTACGCGGACCCATGTTCAACTGCGCCCGAAGCTCATCTATCTCCCGCTGAATGGCCAGCCACTCACGGTTATCTGTCACCGCGTCGCGCCGAATCATCGCGTTCGCGAGGTCCGCGTACTGCTCGGAGTCAACCTGAAGGATCGAAACATTCGAGCGCCGGTTCTGATCGACGAGGCGCGCGAACAGCTTTTTGGCCTTCGGCGTCAATCCGGGCGGAGGCGTGATTTCCTCCTGGATCAACTGCACCTCTTTGGCCGGGTCGATGCGCGGCTGGAATCCTCTGGCTCCCATATTTCTACTTCTGTAGTACCTTTTCGGAAAGTTTCGACTTTATCGCACGCGATGGCGAACTTGGTGCTGCGTAAGAACTTGTAAGGATTAGGGTTACCCCTCCCTTCTGATCCTCACCTCTGCCGCCGTCTTCCGTGCATGGCATCGCAGGCACAGCGCTTGCAGGTTCGACCGGTCAAGCCTCGTCCCACCATCAGCCAGCGCGACGATGTGGTCTACCATCTGCGAGGCGTTTATCTGGCAGTGTCGGCAGATTGGCTCTTCTGCGCGAACCATGCGGGACAGCCGTTCCCATGTGGCATCGTATCCACGCCGGGTAGAGTCTGGTCTTAGGTCAGGTGCTCGCTGTTGCTCGGGGCATCTACCCTGGTGCGCTGCTCTGCAGCGTGGGCACCAGACGGGCGGGGCGGTGGGCATTCACTCAACCAGCTTTAATCGAGCGTCTACTAAGGCCGTCACGGGGACAAGCACGCCTTTGTAGTTGTTGTTATCGCCGCCGCTTTTGACCTCGCCCATCTTGAAATACTGCCTCGCTACTCTCTTTAGCTTGGCGGTGGGTACGATTAACCATTCATCGTCGTTGTACTCAAAGGCGTAGTAACCGGCTTTCGTAACGGCAATACCACTAGGCCTGCCCTTTTGCTCGAATTCAATGAAGAGATTGCCAGTGCTTCTGCACTTGCCATCCGATTTGACTTCGACGAGCTTTTCCCCACGGAGAATCGCCGAGATTGCATCCTCTCGTGATTGGCCGTGTTTAAGGTCGAGGTCAAAGCCTTCTCTGGCTTTGCCTATGGACAATGGTTTCTATTTCTGCCAGCGAACCCAGATGTCGCCTAACGGAGAAAATGCCTCATAGAACTTGTCGATATCACCGCCGAGGTAGACCACGGCGGAAGGAAACGGAGCGGCGTTCTCGTGACCGCTGAACCTCAAGCGGCCATCAATAAAGCAGATGGCGTAGTCACGGAACTTCCGAAACCAATCCGTGTCAACTCTCGCCGGGACGAGCGCAATAGCTTCACTGACGTTCCCAGACATGTACTCAGCCACCAACTTCTCAACCCAGACTTCAATACCACGACCGTAAGGCGGGTTCATGTAAACGCGCCCATTCCAGTCAGCGCTTAGGCCATTATCGGCCTGCTTGAAGTGGTTCACCGCGTTTACGTTGGGCTCGCCAATGCTATTACAGCAAGGGTCAAGGTCAATAACGCCAAGCGTCTTTTCGACAAGCGCCAAAACCTCAGGAGGCGTATACCACTCCGGCGAATCGCTAGAGAAGTGAACCGCCATTTTGCTTTGCTCAACCGGTTTAGGCTCGGGGGTTATAACTGGCGTTGTTGGTTGTTTCGCTTCCTGGACGGCTTGCCTTACCTCGCGAACGGTGGCCGTGCTGAAGTCGATGGCAGCGGCTACCTCTACCTGTTTGGACGGCGAGAGGGAGGTTAGCTGTACCGCTTGCGTTAATGACGGAGGCGTTTGTGTATTTGAATACACATTCTGAGTAACGCCAGAAGCCTGGATGTACTTGTATGCATTCTCGCGACTCCATCCCCAGCGGTCGCGGCAGTACTCCTCGAACGTCGAGTAACCGGACTGCCGGTAAAGCCGGTCGGATGAAATCTCCGCTAGTTCTCGTCCGATAGTGACGTATGCCAGCCCAACAGAGTCGATGCTGGATTGAATGACCGACTCTTTCAATTCAAGTGTCGATTGAGCGGCAGTGTAATTCGCTTCCAGTGTCATCGCTTCCATTTCACTCACTGCCGATACCCCGCACAAACGTCCATCCGGTGCTCGTAGTACGAGCCAATCGGCGCCTTCACCCGTCGCACCGTGTGGTTGTCCTGAGCATCCAATCGGCCACGCTCAGCCTTCAGAATCGTGCGGACTTGCTGGATGGGCTTGATGAGCTTCCAGGCCTTGAGCTTGCCGTTTGCCATCCGCACCGGCTGCAGCGCCTTGTACGCCAGCATCGTCAGAATCTGACGTTCCGTCGCCCGCAAAAAAATAGGGCCGTCTTTCCGCCGAACCTCGAATACAGGTTCAGCAAGAAAGACGGCATGCAAGTCGGAGATGGAGAGAACCGAAGAAGACAAGAAAGCCCTCCGGAGGAGATCGGCATGAAGCCGGTCAGGCTGGACTCTTTTGCGCTGTCCCAGGCAAGCGCCGGTAAGGATACCGGAATCAAGTCGGTCGCCAAACTAACTCGATTCCCAGTTTGAAGCCAAACCAAAACCGGCGCAAGATGTTTCCGGGGGCACTCCTAAGGAAAACCACAAGTAAGTTATCGAGGCTCGCATCCCGGAGGGTAGAGCGTCTCATTGCGAACGCATACCGCGCACTTTGGCGCCCGGTTGAACCGATAGCCCGTTGCGGCCGTGAAGTTGTCGAGCGGGAGCCACTTGCCGCAGCCCTTGCATTTTTTGCGCCTCATGTCGAAGCGGTCCCGGACCCACTTTTCGAGCTTCGCCGCAGAGCAGTAGCCATTCCGAACGCGGATGGACTCAAGCGCTTCGAGGATCTCGACGCCGATTCTTTCGTCCTGCGTCACGCTACACCTCCGCACGCCGAACAACTCGCGCCCCTCGACGCCAGCCAGTCTAAACGCGCCTCGCCGTGCAATTCAGGCGGCGGGTCAGGGTAAACCATGCCAGCGCCTCCGCAAACGCCACAGGCAGGCTCCGCGGCCGCAACGACGGCCAATCCTTGCCCTGGGGGGCGGCGTGAATAGTCGCCGTCGTAAAACCAGCGCTCTAGATGCGGTATGAAGTGCTTCCGGTCCCGGAACCGCTTGGTCGCATGGTGTTCTGACCAGCGATCAAACGACACTTGGATTTTTCCTAGCCACTCGACAACGGGAGAGTTTGACTTCACGAACTCTCGCTCTGCAGCCGCTGCCGCCCTTGGCACGTTCCCCGGCTCCAGCCATGCCTCCGCGAACTGCTCAACCTTCGCCCGTATCAGTTGGGTCGGGTCCGGCTCGCTCCAATCGAACTCAGGCTGCTGCCGTGCGGTTGCCCTCTTCGGTTCCGGTGGCTTCTCGGGAAACGGCGGAACGCTCGATCCGGTATCCGGCATCAGGTATCCGGTATCCGGTATCCGGTATCCGGTATCAGAGCGTGCTGACCCTGGATTTTGGGGTCTATCATAGGGGGTAAAACCCTGGGTTTTGGGGTCTATCATAGGGGGTAAAACCCGGTGCTCGCCCTGGGTCAACCCTGGGTTTTGGGGTCTATCATATAAATCGGCCTCAGTACTACCTAAAATGGGGTAGTTTTGCGGCGGTGGGATAGTACTCGGCCCTTCTTTGTAGTGTGGTCGCTGGTGCTTGTGCCAAGCGAGGATTTGCACGTATTGGGCACCATCGGCGGCGTAGCGGAGGATGAAACCGGAAGACTGGAGGTCATCCATAGCCTGCTCTGCGTTGAACTCGTCGCATGGGAATAGGCGCATTTTGAGACGGCGCGGCCGGTCTTCGAGCCGCCCTTCGCGGTCGGCCTCGGTCCACAAGCCGATGAATAGTAGTCGCGTCAGCGGGGGCAGTTCGGCGAGGACTTCGTTGGTGAAAAAGCCGGGCTTGATGTTACGGGCGCGGGGCATCGTCATCCTCCCCGAGCACCTTCCGCGCCCAAATTTCGTTTACGCTTCCCTTCGGGTATGCCGTTGGGTTCTTGATGATGACCAGCGCCGCCACGCGGTTCTCGCGCTTGTAGTGCTCGGTCATGGCGGGGATGTTGGGCTTTTCAGGCCTGCGGGGCTTCAAAACAGCACCTCCTGCGCCAGCCGCTTCGCAGCCACCTCGCAGTACTTCTCTTCGCGTTCGATGCCGATGCACCGAATCCCGGCCTGCTTGCAGGCGACTAGGGTGGTGCCGGAGCCCATAAAGGGGTCAAGGACCATGCCTAACTCGCCAGGACATTTAGCGAGCGACCATGACATAACCGCAATTGGCTTCATCGTTGGATGGAGCTTTTGCTCGCCTGCCCAATGGTGGGATAAGTGCCTGACCTGTCTCCCGTAGTCAGTCCAAGCCAACTCACACTCGGAGAAGGAAACCCCATCTATTACCTTGTGCCAAACAAGCCAATGATTCGACGGAGGCAAAACATCGGTAAAGTAGTTGCCGCCCCATATGCAATGGCGCTCACCAATTGATAATAGACACTGGATGTCTGGGCGCTCTTTGTCCCAGTCACCACGATGAAACTTTTTCTTTCCGTTACCGAGTGTCATATTGCAGGCGTCAATCCCGTACGGCGGGTCCGTCAAAACCAGATCCACCTTCGACAGAGTCGGCAGAATCTCCCGGCAGTCCCCGTGATAAATCGTGATCCCGGCGTGCTCGTAGTAGGGCTTCATGCCGCCACCGCCCGCAGATGAATCACACAGCCCGGAACGTCCAGTGCGTCAATCCCTTCGCCGGGAAACACCTTCGACGCCGTAAGGCTGACAATTCGAGCATCATCCTCATACACTCCTGCCGTGGTCAGCGCGTCGCAAGTCGAGCGAACGAGCTTGTCGATGTCTGGCTTCCGGTCGGGAAGCGTGCGGCGTGTCTTCGGTGCGCTCTTGGGTTTTGGCAGCGTGAAGACCATCTCGGCCCACAATGGCCCGACGATCTTCCCACCAACCTCCCGCGCCGCCCAAACCACAGCCTCCCGCCACGGCTTGACCTTCTTCGACGATTCCACCATCCGTCCGCCGCCAACGTGGCGTTTCGATCCCTGGGGTCCAGGTGTGCCGATCACCGTAATGGTGATACTCTCAGAATCCATATGGCCTCCATGTGCCAGAACCTCCCCGACGCGTCGGTCGCCAAACTTTCAGCGGCGGGGAGGGCGATTAAAAACGGTTGAGACGCGCCTGGATGTAGGCGGCCCGGTCTAGTTGCTGTTGGAAGCGCTCGGGCTCGAAGTGCCGCACCGGGCGCACCGGCTTAGTTGGCCGTATGTCGCGGACGGGCTCGGCTTCGGGCGGCTTTTGGTAGCGGATGTTCAGCGGGCGCGGCGGCTTGGGCGGCTTCGCCTTTGGCGTGCGTTGCAAGAAAAATGTGCTATTTTTTCTTGCAGGATCGAGGCGTCGCGCTGCGTTGATGCGGTCCTTCCGCTTGGCCCAGATGTTGCTGACGTATTCGACGGCGTGGGCTTCGCAGAGGGTGTAGCGTTCGATGCGGGGACCTCCGCAGATACGGCAGGTCGTCGCCTTCATTCAGCCGGTTCCACCCGCCGCACGATAAACGACTGCGCCTGCACGTCGGGCCGGGCGGGACGGCGGAGGACTTCGATGTTGTCAACGAACGTGATGATGTCCGCCTGCGTGTCGATGGCCCGCCCGACGTAGCGAGATACGAGGTCCCACGGGATCGTGGGGTCGTGCTGGATGATGAGGCGGGTCATCGACGCCTCCGGATGACGCGCAAATCCTCTGGGAAGGCGCGCTCGATATCCTTCCAGTGGAGCCCGCTGCAAAAGAACACCTGATTCCATGCCAAGTAAGAGCTTGCCTTGTGGTGCTTAAATCCGACGACAGTTCCCTGGAGCCACGGATGCCGCTTGCTCTGCACGATATCCCCCTTCCTGATGTTCATCCCGTCACCGCCTGATACAGCGCGTGGGCGAGGGCGGCGGCGGGCTGCTCGTCATAGCAATGCTTGGTCCGCCAATTCGGATTCCGCCCGTTATGAGCGGTGCCACGCATGACCGTATCTCCATACTCCGGGGAATTGATCGACCAGCTACGGGCGTTCTCGTCTTGCTTTCTCCACGCCTCCGCCGCCCGGACGGTATGCGGCAGGAACTCGCGATACTTGGGCAGGGGTTGCCATTCCACGCGATCGCCCTCGACCCAATACCCGTCGCGGTCAACGACGACGCGCAGGCCCTCGCACTTTTCCGCAATGATGCGGTCGTGTTCTCGCGACCAGGTCATGCCGTCACCTCGTCATAAAGCCGTACCGCCGCCGTCGACGATTGCGTCTCGTGTTTGGTGCCCCGGCCATTGACAACAAACCACGTCGAAACGCCGCCGTATTGGTCGATGCGGATCTCGGCGGTCAGTCGCGCAAATCGCGACGAATCGCTGGCAAGGATTACCTGATATGTGCCCTCAAGGCTCGTGATCTTCATACTTCCTGTCTCCTCAATCTCTCAATCGCTTCAATCAACATCTCCGCCTCCAGGTCGGCGGTGCGAAGATCGCCGCGCAGTACGCGGAGCCCTGCAAGGTCCATCCGGCCATCCCAGCGCCGCACCACCTCTAACGTGTCCTCTAGGTGCTCGCGGCACCGTTCCACCCGCGCCCGCAGCGCCTCGACGGTCATCTCCGGGGCGCGGTCTGCGGCGGTGCGCCGGGAGCGGGGATGGGGTTTGGTGGGGGTCATTGGGGGCCTCGCATGGCGTCGATGGCGGCACGGATGGCCTGCTGCGGGTTCTCGTCGTCCTCGTAGAAGTCGGAGGCGCGGTCCCATACTCCGTCATTGAACCAATCTTCTCCGTTCAGTGACTGATCGATGATGCGCGTCAGCCGCTCCGAGTCCCCCTTTTCCGCCGCAAGTTCGGCTTCGAGTTGGGCGACGCGCTGATTTAGCCGCTTCACGTCGTTCTCGTACATCTCGGTCATCTGGCCCACGGCTCTGGTGCTCATTTCGCACCCCGTGCCGCGTCGATGGCGGCGTTGCGGGTCTTGCCGTGGTGGTAGCGCCTGCGCCACCGGCTTTACCGCAGCCTTGCGCCCCGGCTTCTTTCGCCGCTCGACGCCGAATCGGAACTGATGCGGCATGGTCCCTCGCTGGGCGCGCCGCTTGTTCCGCTCCCTTGCTCGGTAGCAGTCGGAGCAGAGGGCGAATTCACAATTGATATCGCGCGGCTTCCCGCACGCCGGGGTACGGCACACGGTGGCCTTGCCGCGCTTCGGGACACCGGCCTCGCGGCGGGCCTGGTCGGCCTTGGCCGTGGCGTAGGCGTTGTAGCAGGGGCGGCAGAGGGCCAAGTCACATTTTGGGTCGCGCGGGGCTTGGCAGACGCGGCAGTGGGTGAGGGGCTTACGGGGCATCGGTCATCCTCCCCCACGTCGCCCAATCCACCACGAGAACCGGCTGCCCCGGGACCCGCAGCCACGGGCCTTTACTGGTCACGGCCTCGACGGTCACATGGACGTTGCTCCGCGTGACATCGCCGATGGTCGGGTGCCAGGTGATCCGGTGGACGGATCGCAGTTCGGGGCGGGTGAGTTTCTCGATCTCCATTCGTTCCTCCTCTCTGTACTCTTCGATCTGCCATCTCGGCGTGCGCTCGATGGCGGGGTCGTCGTAGTGGATGCGCCTCAGCATCTGGCCCGCTCCCACACGGCAGCGATGGACACGGCCTGCTCCCACGTAAGCGCACCCATGGACCGATACCATTCACCCTTCCGCCAAATGCCGTAGCGCCAGTAGCCATGGACTGACGGGTAGCCCCGGACGATGTATCGGTGCTTATTCATCCGTTCCCTCCGGCCCCCACCCTGGAGCCACATGCGCCTTTGCTGCGCGTAGAGGCTCCATCGGGTAGTACTTGCGCTTGTGGTCCCTAGCGCCCTCTTGGGTCAGAAACAGGAGAGGTATAGGCCGAAAACTTTCAGCCAAAAAGTCACCTGTGATCCTGTGCTTCAGTACCCAGAACTTATTTGGATTAGTCATTGTCCGTCCCCTCCGGCGCGGGCGGCATTGGCAGGGCGTGGGTGGGCTCATCGAAGAGTTGCTCGCGCATCGTGCCACTCTTGCCCCAGTACTCGCCCAACCATCGACACTTCATCCACTGCTGCGATCCGGGGCACCACACCAACCACCAATTCCCATCCCGATGCTTCTCCCCGATGGGCTCCGGCACCGTCAGCCGTACCTCGGCTATCAGGGCGGGGAGGGCGTTGTGGGCGAGGGCGATGAGACGAGAGTCGGCAGCGCTGATAAACCCGGTGAGCCGAAACCCTCTATTTGTGCCGTCGTAGTATCCTTGGCCTGCTTCGATGGCCCAGTATCTTTCGTCTGGTTCGTCGTCAATGCCAGCGTTGGGGACCAGCGTTATCTCTCCCGGCGTCGCGGCCTTCAGTGCCGCCTCCAGGGCGTCGAGGGTGGCGGGGGTTAGGCCGGGCATGGGATATCCTCCAGCTGCAGGACGACGTATCCAGGCTCGATGCCGAACTGGCCGCCTGTCAATATCCAACGGATGCGGCGCGTGAGGATATACATTGGCTCCCCGTTGTAAGTCGCAACGTGTCCGTCGATCATCTTTAGAAGCTTTACTATGTCGCCCCTTTGGAATCCTCGGTCATCTCGTCGCACCTCGAAAGTCTTATCGCCTCGGGCGACAGCGTCCCAGTATTGCGGCAGTGTCTTCAATTCGTGTATCTGTTCCATCTACTTCCCCTCCTGCCCATCCACCCACTGAATCGCGGCGGCTTTCGCGGCGTCGAGGGTGGGACAAAACTTGTACGTGCAATACCGCGAAGCGGCGTAAATCTCTGCCCACCAATGAAGGATTGGCCCAACTTCCCGAATGATTACAAGGTGGTTCTTGTAGATTGCGGTTGTCATCTTAGGCCCGGCATCTGTTTCACGCCATTCGGCATCCCGCCCCCGCCACATCGCGGCGGATTTGCGGAGGAGGGCGGCGTCGGATTCGTGGTCGCGGTAACCAGCATCAAAGGCCAGTTCTTCTAATCGGTCTGCTTTTTCTTGGTTGGTCATAGGTCAAACCTCATAAAAAACAAGACAAACAAAAGGCCAAGACCGGCGAGAGCCACCAATCCCACGACGCCCAATATGTACGCCGTCTCGACTAACCATGTCGGTATGTGTATCGTCATTTCCCCTCCAGCCGCGCCAGGGCGGCTTTGTATGCGGTCGCAACCGCGTGTTGATCCCCTGACAAGATCCGGTAAAACGAATTGCCGTCCATCGTCGGAGTGCCGTTGCCGATCTTCCAGGCTTCCGCTTCCAGCGCCGCCTTCGCCACCTCGACGGCTTCCAGCGCCTCGGCCCCGGCGAGCAGGGCGGCGCGAGTGCGTTGGCCCATGCTCGGCATCTGTTCCGCCATCTCCCGCAGCCGCGCGGCGTGCTGATTATTCGGCATCCCCCGCCCCCTGCCCCGCCCGAAGCGCGGCGGCACGTTCTTCCTTGCAGGGCGGTTCCGGTCGGATGAAAAACAAAGGAGGAGCCCACACAGCAACCAAGAACCCTATGGTCAATAAGGCTGACCTAACATTAATCGTGGACTTCGGTTCGTTACTCATCCATTCCTTCCTTTGGCAGCAGCGCAGCGGCCCCAACCTGCTCAATGACCTTCATCTGTAAGCTCTCGTCTCCGTCTCGCTTGGCTTCGAGAACTCGGATAACCGTGTCGATGCCGTGATGAAACGCCTCGTATTTCTCGCCGGTATGCCCGCCGCCGTAATCGTGGCAGCCGTAGGCCAGCGTGATCGCGCTCCGCCACGCCCCTTCCGCCGCCTCGCGCTTCACTTGGGCGAGCCAGGCGAGGGCGGGTTGGGCGGAGATCGAGAAGTAGTTGTCGCGAATCCGGGAAACAAATTCGATCAAGGCCGATGCCTGATAGGTGTCTCCGTTGTCGATGACCCATTCCAGTTGCTGCTCGATCCGCTTCAGCGCCTCCACGGCCCGAGCTTCCCCGGCGCGGGCGGCGTCGAGGTCGCGGAGAAATCGATCCTCCCAGTCCATGAACTCGGTAAGCTGCTTGTCTTTGACATACACGGCTTCCTGCCAGCCTTCCGCCTCGGCCTTTGCCGCGTCGCGTTCTTTGACTACCTCATCGAAGTGGGTCAGCGTGGCGGCTAGATCAAACCGGAGCTTTTCGCGCTCGGCCTCCAGTTCGGCGATGCGGGCGCGGAGGGCCTGCTCTAGTTCTTCGACCTCGGGAATGTCTAGGGCTTTGCATTGCAAGCATTCCGGCCCGTTGTTGTGAATACACTTGGGTTCGTTCATCGTCCACCTCGCGCCGCTCGAAGGGCGGAGAGAAGGTCGGCGGCCTCGTGCTGCCCGACGCTCCAGTAGTTGTCCTCGTCGCCGTCTTCGGAGTAGCAGTAGTAAATCGTGCTCTCCTGCTCGGCGGCCCAATCCAGCAACTCCGCCTTCTCCCGCCACTCTTTCACCCGCTCGGCGGCGGCCGGCAGGGGGAGGCTGAGGGCGGCGTTGGCCTGCTTAAAGTCGGCGACTGACGGCCAGCCATGAGGCATCCAATGATGCGCCCCGTCCGCCTCGTCGATACCGGGAGCAAAAGGCAACATACTAACTCGGTATGCGCGTGCAAAAACCTCCAGCGCCCCCCGCAACTCGACCACGAGCGCGGCGAGGGCGTCGCGCTCGGCTTCGCAAGCCAGCCAGCCCCGCCGCAGCGAATCAATCTCCGTCATCAGCGATATCTTGTCGTGGTCAATACTCACCGCCCCACCTCCGCCTCTTTCCACGCCGCCACGACCTCACCCCGCGCCGCCGCAGCCGCAGCATCGACGCCGGTACGGAACCGGGCGTAGCCTTCAGCGAGGGCGAACAGCGCACGGGAGACGGCGCCAACCGCCACGCTGAGCCACAGGATGCAGTGATACAGCCCATCGCGTCCGGTGGTGCGGTGGCGGAGGAACGGCAGCATCGCCGCAAAGCACGCGAGGAGGGCTAGGGCGGGGATCATGCGGCCTCCGTGGCGGCAGCGAAGGAAGGCAGCTTCTCTTGCAGCCGTTTCAAGAGATCGTCATGGTCCAGTTTGCGCTCCCGCGACATCGCGGCAAACACCTCCCGCTCGGTGATAATGCCCATCTGGATACAGCGCAACGTGGTCAATGTCTTGAGCGCGCTACAGTCGTGCGCGTCCTTGTAGAGTCGCCACACATTGCTGCCATAGATCCGGTGCGTGTCCAGCGAAAACAACGGCGCAAAGTTCCTAGACCACGATTCCGGATCAACGCTAGGGCTCAATTTGCACAGCTCAAGGATGGCCGTGATTGCGCCGGGGTTGCCCTCGGCAACCTTAATCGCGGCGCTCATAAACGTGTCTTGTAGGGTAATTCTCGATCCGACTTCCATCTTTCTCTCCTCCTTCCTCCACCCCGTCCGCATCGGACGGGGGTTGTGTGTCTGGTTGCCAGAGCCACTGGGGGCTGGCGTAGTTGTGGCGGTCGCTGGTGGGGAGGTCGTCGTCACCAAGCGTGGGGCGGAATGTTGTCATCAGCCACCGCATCGAACGGACTCGCCGCTCCCTCGATCACCACGCCACCGGTCTTCGGCAGATACAGATCCTCCAGCCGCACGCCCTTATCGTTCGCCTTGGCCTTGCAGCGAACATCGACGCCTTCGAGTTTGGCGTTGATCTTCCGCAGCCAATCCGGCCCGGTAAGGTCGGACGGCTGACAGCCAAGATCGACGAGCCGTTCCTTGGTGTACGGCAGAGCGTTGGGGCTCAGGAACTTCATTACGCTGTCCTGCCGCCCATCTGACATCTCCAGTGCAAACTCCAGAGCCTGCGTCTCGCGCTCGCCGAGTTTCTTGTGACGGATGCCGATGATCTTGCCGTCGTAATACTGGCCGTCTTCGTACTTCACGCCGTCACCTTTTCAGCCACCGGAGCCTGCGTCACAGCCGCCAACTTGTCGCGCAGCGCCGCCGCCGCAGTCGCCTCGCCCATGCGGGACTCCGTAGCCGCGACAACCTCATCAATCGGGAGTTCGCCGGGGGCCAGAACCGAAACGTACTCGGTCGCCTCGGGGACGTAGAACTTCTGAAGGCGGCCGAGGGCACGCCAGTAGTACATGGATTCGGGGTCCTGTTTGTACGTCTCTTTCTTGTCGTAGCCGGTGCGCTTGGCGTCCTCTTCGGTGAACGACGCGCGGGCAGGCTTCGCGCCATCCATGACCTTCTCGCCGTTTTTGTTCAGTTCAAGGATGCAGCCCTTCGTGTCGCGCTGGATGAACGTCCAGGTGTAGCCGTGCCGCCGCATCAGCAGCTCCAGGACCGTGCCCATCATCGCCGGGATGCCGTTGATGAAATAGATCCCCCGCGCCGCTTGAAACGCGCTGAGGCCCAATTCACGGCCAAAGCGGATACGCATCGCAATATCGGCCGCGTCGAGTTTCTTGCCACTGCCCGACGTGCCACGGGCGTACATGAGGCCTTGGGCAAAGTCGGTCTTCATCTGAAGAGCTTCGCCGTGTTCGGCGCTGCCTCGATCGGATGCCGAAATGATCTGGTCCAAGATGGACGACATCAGCTCAGGCTGCGGCTGCGCTGCCACTGCCTGCGCCTGTTGAATCTGCTCCACGAGGGGAGCGGTCTGTGTTGCCATGGTTATTCTCCTTCCCTGTTACGCCGGGAACACGCGAAATGGACGGGACACGGACGGCTTGACGACCGCCTCGTACACATCCGGGAACTTGGTCTTGAGCGCCTTGGAATCGACGCGCATTGATGTCTGCGGCTTGTACAGAACACGGAACCCCGGAGCGGTCGCGCCGGCACGATCCTGCAGGAGCCGCGTCGCCTCCTCTTTCACCGACTCCATCGCCTCCTCTGCTTCGTCGCGAACGTCGCGGAGCTGCAAGTACTCCTGCGCCAAGTCGGCCAGCGCCGGGATCTCGGCGTCAGTGTCGTCAGCGTCCACCGCTTCAAGCAGCGCAACGCCTTGGCACGAGTGCCGCCACTCGCAGGACTGGCAGCGCTTATCTGACACCGGCAAGCGGTCGGGCTCGCCTTCGCCCTGGGCCATTGCCCAGAACTGCGCCACCATCTCGCGAACAAGGTCGAACGCTTGCGCGTCGAAAGTGACCTCGAAGTGATCGAACCGCCAGTTACTCGGTTCGAGAATCGCGAACGCGCCCCAGCGGTAACCGGCGTGGCCCATATACCACTGGATCTGAAGTTGGTACGAGAGCGGTAAGCCTTCCTTCTGGAACTTGCGGAAGCTCCGCTCATTGGCCGACTTCGTTTCGAGGATGCCGGGGCCGCGCGGGTCGTTCAGGATGATGCGGTCGGGTTGGCCGATCTCGTATTCCCTCTGCCCTTGGATAGTCTTGCGGCGGCGCACATCGTTGCCGGTCTTCTCGCAGTACTCCTGCACGATGAGAGGTTCCAGCTTTGTGCCGCGAATTAGATGTCCTTTGAACTCGATGGCGTAGTCGGGCTCGATGCCTCGCTTCTGATACCAGAGCTTCCGAGCGCATCCGTATGGCGGGGCGTTGACTACGCTACCGATGTCACTCCCGCCGATGTGTTTCGTTCTGTCCATGTTTCCTCGTTGAGACAATACGGGGCCGCTGCGCTGCGAGAGCGCCGCTTCGTTGGTTTGGCCCCGATGGACCGGCCTAGGGTTCCACGCTTTCCACAGCGCACGAATCCGGTTAGCGACTTAACGGCGAGCGCCTCGTTTTTCGTAAGTTAGGCCGATCTATCCGGACCAAGCCGGATTAGTTCCAGAATTGAAAGATATTGACGCCGATGGACAGCGCCAGCAGGTACGCTTGCACGTCGTTCCAGCGGTCTGCGCGCTTCACGCGGGCTTCAAGATGTTCAATAGTGTTGGTCATAGTTCTCCTCGGGATTCCCCACCCTCCGGCTAGCCGAAGCCAGCCGGGCCGGGTCGGGTGGGGGCTGTTACCTAAACACGTTCGAGCTAAATCCGCCTACTCCTTCTGTGATTTATGCCCTGTTACGCTGGGCGCGTGGCGTGAAGCCAAGCCGGGGCAAGCGGCCCCCGCTTCGGTTCACGGCTTGTGAAACGCCGCGCGAAGTATGGCGTAGGCGAGTAACTGGAGTATTGCGACATCTAAACGAAACCACTGCTTGTGCTTGCACGCCTGATATCCGCTCTGGCCAAACAGAAAGCCTACTGTTGTCACTACCAGCAAATACACCACTTCACTTTGCACGCTTCCCCTCCTTCTGCAACGCCAACCGCAGCTTCTCCTGCTCGTTCCGTTCCTCGACCACCACCGCGCCGATGCGAATGTAGTGCTCGATCATGGCCTTGGCCGTGGCTTGGGAGTCGATGGCGCGGCGGGTCACTGGCGCACCTGCCAGGCGAGTTGCAGGCCCACCGCAGCGTTGAACACCAGCACTGCCGCAACCCCGCCGAACGCCATCCGCTCGAACAGGTACAGGTGCGGGGTCGCTAGAGCGTGATAGCCGCAGGAGACGCCACCGGCAAGCATGGCGAGGGCCATGAGGGCGACTACGATGGCCGCCTTCACCGGGGCCTCCCGATGCCCTGCATGTGGTAATTGATCGTCAAAATAGCTTCCCGCACGCGCCGGTCTATCTGGGCTTCGCTGGCCGTTAGCCCGCAAAAGATGCAGGTGTCGCCCATGAAGCAATACTCGTGCCTGCCTGGGATTCCCAAGTCTTCTTTCTTCTTGCAATCGTCTTCGCTAACCCGTGGTTCGATCACCGGGGCCTCCCGATGTCGCAAATGATCAGATACCCGAAGCCGATCACCAGCGCCATCGTAAACGCAAACTGGATCACCTCGCCGGGTGGGATATTGAGGAGAGCGGAGGTCACGCCGCTACCTCCGCCGCCTGCAACTGAGCGAGCCGCATTCGAATGTACTGCGCCTGGGTGAGCTTCAGTGCAGCAGCCTCGGCCTCTACCCACGGCACCTGATCGGGCTCCAATGACACGCAAATACGTTTTGTACCGTTTTGCGCCGTTTCGTTACGTTCTGCGTTCATATGACAACATTACGTCAGGTGACCGCCGGTTGTCTACAAAAATTACGAAACAAATTTTGACCGGCGAAAATTTTCCCCTGAAACGCAAAAGACCCCGCGCTAGGCGGGGTCATGCGGGCACGGGCGGCGGCGAAGGCGGGCCGATACCACAGCGCCGCACCGCGGGCACGGTGCCAGCTTGGGCGGCTTGCCTGGTGGCCGCTTGCGGCGGGCCAGTTCGGCTTCGAGGGCTTCGCGGGGGATGCGGGAGAGGTCGGGGAGTTTAGGGATAGGCCTCTGTGGGCAATCGCACGCCCCGCTGCGCAAGCATCTCAACCAACAATTCCGCGCTCATCCCGCCGCCGCAGTTAATCGCGGCAAGGCAATCGGCCGATGTGCCACGCGGTTCATCGGTGGCGTGGGTGTAGCCGTCCGTTCCTTCCCAGAAGGTCATGTCCTGTTCGTGGGTGCATTCGTCGCTCATGATTGCAGCGATGCGCTTGATGTCTTCGGTAGTCTTGAGTATCATGGTTCTCCGGCCTCCCAGCCGGTGGATTAAAACATTTTGTTGATTGCTGTTGGACTAGGCCGGGCGGCTAGCCCGGCCTTTTTCATTTACGCCGCTTCGAGCAGCTTTACCGCCAATGCCGTCCAGCGCACAAGCGCTTCGCCGGTGGCCTGATCGTCGCGGCGCCCCTTCAGTATGTCGATGATGGTTCCGGCGGCCAAGGCCTGCGCCTTTGCGGTCGCGGCATCAATGCGGGCGATCAGCGCCGTGGCTTTCGGATTGTCGGCGGGGATCATCGCCTTCCATGTCGCTACGCCTTCGGCATACTGCGCCATCAGGTCGGCTGCATATTCGATTTGCTTAACAGTGCCAGTCATTTGCTTGATCTCCTCTACACCTCCAGAATACACATACTCCACAGTATGTGCAAGGGAAAAACGCACGCCCCAAATAAAAAAAGCCCCTGCCGGTTAGGGCAGGGGCATTTTGCTGACGTCGGGAATATGGTCTACAAACGAAAAAAGCCCCCGCCGGTTAGGGCAGGGGCTCGAGTATCTACGGCAGTGCGGGCTTTACCACGTCTGAATTTGTACGCGCTTCCACGCGCCGCTGGCAGTGCAGAAATACAGATAATCCACATCCCCGGCGATGGTTCCTGCCGTACACGCTGCCGCCGCTGAGGCTGGAGTCGTCGGGCCAACGACCAGAGACCAAGGCACCCAAGCTGCGCCGTTCCATCGGAGCAGTTGCCCCAGAGATGCGCCCTGCTGCCGGATCTGCGACGGCAGAAACAGCACGGTTGGCGTCGGCACGGTCGTGGAGCGGATCGCGCGGATGGTGGTCGCGCCGGTCGGGACCACCCAGGTTTCTGACCAGCCCGCGCCACTCGTGGGCGAATAGCGGGCCGTGTACGACGTCCCGGTGGGCGTGATGGCGTCGTTGGGGTAGAGCGTGATACTGAACGCGCCGTTCGCCACGGTCACAGTCTGCGACCAGCCGGAGAGCGTTTCCGAGCCAGCGTACAGCGGCTGACTCGTCGCCGGGTTGTTCAATGTCACGACGACCGCACCGCTCCAGTTGCCGCCCATGGGCGTTTTGATAGTGTCGGTGATAGTCACGGTCGTCTGCGCGTGCAGCATCGCCCCGGCAAAGGCCAGGTAGAGAAGGTATTTCATGGGTGGGGCTCCTATTTGTTCGTTTCCGCGTTGACCTTAGCCAATGCGTCGGTGAGGAATTTCGGCAAGCGCCAGCCAGCGCGGCCGACGTTCTCGGCGATGCTGATAAGTTCAGTGGCACAGAACCAAGTCGCCATCATGCTTGCGAGGTCGAAGCCGATGGGATGGGCTGCAACAAAGGCATGAATCGCGGCGATCAACAGCAGCGCCACGGCCTTTTTGACGAATCCTCGGCGCGATACGTCCGACGACACCGCGCCGGAGGACCACGCCACGAGAAAGCCCGTAGCAAAGTCGATGGCTTGCAGGATCAGGAGTGCTTGCAGTGCCACGCTCATTGACAGAAACACCCCCATTAATGCGCCCGGTAGGGCCAGGATCATCTTTTTCGCTGCGGTCATTCCGGCTTCCCTCCCACGGCTTTCGTAATCAGCACCTGGAACTCAGCGAGCTTCTGCATCGCGTCGGCCAAGGCTTCCTCGTCGATGATTTCCTTCCCCGTCAGCCGCTCTACTTCGCGGGCCATCAGCGGGGCGGACCATTCGAGCGTGCGCATGGCGTTCTGCAGCTTCTCCGGGCCACTGCCGCCCGCCTGCTCCGCGGCGGTCACCGCGCTGTAGACCGTCTGCGCCAGCGCATTGAGCGGCGGCGGCGTGAACATCAGCGCGATGGGCGCGGCGGTCTTTACCCCGCGCCCCAGTTTTTTCAGCCAGCCCCAAGCCATTACGGCCGCTCCAGGTCGTTGTACACGCGCCGGTAGCCATCCTCGCCATTCACGGCAATCTGGTAGGCGGCGTCGTGGACCTCGATCATGCGCTCGAACGTGCCCATGTCGTAGCGGAGGTGCAGGTGGATTGGCTTGTCAGGCGGGAAGCCTTCGCGGACCATCTCTTCGGCGTCGAAGTACGTCTCGCCGAGCCCGCCACCGTTAGCGATCAGCAACGGCGTCGGCAGGCCCATGCCGTTGCGATACCGCATGGACTTCGCGGAAAGCTCCTCGGCGAGCAACCGGCCCTCCTGCACGGTGGCCGTGTCGGTGTCTAGCTTCCCGGCGAAGGTCGCCTGATATTTCTTCAGAATGTCGGGCTTGCCGACTTTTACGATGCGATCAAACATTTTCAGTCTCCAATGTTTCAATGGTTTCGGGTTCGCCAAACGTAGCCGCCAAGAGCCATATCTGCCGCATGTCGTCATCGGCCACACGCAAGCATCCGAACGTGGGCCGCAGGTATGCCCAAGCCGCAGAGCGTCCCGGTGCCCCGCCGTGCAGCCAGATGCCGGAGCGTTTCGACGCCCGCAGCGCGTCCCCGCTGATCGGGTTCATGGTTATGACCGCATGTACACCGTAGGTTGACGCCGGAGCCACTGGGCCGCGCTTCCCGCACTGCCACAGCCCCGTAGGCGTGTCGCCGAACGGCAACAGAGGGTTCCTGGTCGGGTTGCCTTCCTGACGCGCCCTTGCGTTGTCGGAGCGGCCCAGGACCGGGCAGCGGTGGATTACCGCGCCATCGTCGAGGGCCACGAGTTCGCCGGGGATGTCGCGATTCTTGGGGAGGGTTGCGCGGAGGATCACGGCTTCACCCGATAGTGCGGGACGCGCCGCACCCCGGCAGGCGTCTGGACTTTGAACTCGCGCATCTCAACGCGGCCCGCCGGAATGCCGGAGGAAAGCAGTGTTGACGTATGCGGGCGGCTCAGGCTCCAGGCTTCGGCCCACTGTTGGCAGGTTCGCCAGCCGTCCGGGACAGTTTCGACGCTGCCCGAGATTTCGCGCCGGAGTAGGGCGAGGGCTTCTAGAGCATCCATCGGACATCCTCCTTTTCGCCGTGCTTGCAGTCCCAGGATTCGAGGTATAAGTGCGAGTGCGTGTCACTGAAGTAGCCCCAGACCATGCCGTGCTTCCAGCGAAGCGTATTCCGCCGATCTGCCGCATAACCGAACTTGTCTGGGTCACCCATCATTCCGACGCACCACGCTTGATCCGCTTCAGTATTCCGAGCGATAGCAGTTCCTGGGACGTGGAGATGAGCAATTACACAGCGCCCATAGGCCTCGGCGTGATCCCGGATGGCCTGCTCGTTGTACATCCAGCCGTGGCCCCAAAGCGTCCCGCCGAACTCGTGCCAGCCGCCGCGCTGCCGGTAGGGCTTGACGATTGTTCCATTCTCCCGATCTACTTCGGCCAAGTCGTTGAACAGCGCCGATGCTGCAAAGCGGATGATCTTGTTTGGGTGATTCGATAGCTTCGTCACCCGGTTGTCGTGGTTCCCGAAGCAACGATGGGTAGGTTGGTACATCTCCAACCAACGCTTGGACGCCGCGAAGTCTTCGACCAGATCCTGGTCCAAGTCTCCGGCCCCGGCCCCAGTCCGGAACGCGGCCCAATCGTTGATGTCGCCGAGATCAAGCGAGACGTCGGGTTCGAACTGCCGCTTGAACTCTACGACGGCAGCAGCAGCAACCGGGCATATCAATGGGCCGTGAGTACAACCCACGGCCATGATCTTGCGCCAGGAGGACATCGGCTACGGGACCGCCACCTTCGCCGACTCCCGCAATTCCGTCACCTCAACCGCCACGATCTCGACCTCGCCCAACACCCAGCCCGCGCCGGATTCATACGTTTCGTGGGCGTCGGTGTATTTCACCAGCGTGTCCAGGTGGCCGTCCTTGCGGAAGGTCATGGCGATGCGATAGGCGCGGATGGTCGGGTCGGAAGACCGCACCCATACCTGCTGGCCCTTCTCGTTGGGGAACATTGTTGCGCCGGTCGTCTTCCGCAGCATCGGGTAGTCGATGCACTGCACCCGAACGTAGCCGGTGGCCGTTTTCGTTTCGCGACCGCAGAGGTCGGAGGGTTGCGCGGAGGCCACCGCAGCCCATGCGAAGCACGCGGCCAGAGCGATGACCGCAAACGTGAACAGGTCAATGAGGAACGTCCGAATACTCATTACTTCTTCACCTCCGCCTTCGCCTCGGCCTTCTTCACCGACGCCGTGGCCTGGTCGAACTGGCACGCGGCAAGGTCGATCCCAGCGCGCTTGCAAGCGGACTCGAAGACCTTCTGCGCGTCGGCCTGGATGTCTTTCTTCTGGCTCTCGAGCAGCGCCAGCTTGAGTTGCGCGTTTTCGAGGGCGAGCTTTTCCTCGTTGGTGAGCGGAGTCTGCCCGAGGGCAAGCGCCGCAATGGTCAGTGTCAGTGTGATGGTACGCATAAAATCATTGCGCCTTTGCCGCATCGAACAGGGCCTTCCGCGCCGTTTCGATAGCAGTTTCGCGGGCTTTGAGATCGTCGATCAGCGGCTTGAGTTGGGAGGATGGATACAGCAACGCGAGCTCCTTCGCCTTCTCGATTACGAGGGCGCGGACGTACAGCGCGGGGTTCGCGAACTTCGCGCGGCAGTTGATCTTGTTGCCGTCGGCGTCCAGGTCGCATGCCTGTTCTGCCGCGATGGACTGCTGCAGAATCTGCAAGCCGGCTGCGGCTGGTGGGCCAGTGATGACAGATTCATGCTTCGTCCCGTCTGGCATTGTGACTACGATGCGAAGCGCGGACTTATCTTGGGCAAGCGCGAACGCCGCGAAAATTAAGAGTAGTAGGGTGGTACGCATAAATCTTTACCGGGCAGGTTCCCAGATGTAGGTCACCGTGAACGACGGTTCGCAGTGGATCGGCACTTCCAGCGTGTTAAGCCACGCAGCCATTTTCACGACCAGGACGTGATCGGCTTCGAGGAGTCCACCAGCTGAAACATCATCGTTAAACGCAGCGCGGGCTGGCTTGCCGCTCGTTGCTACCTGGACATAGAGCATCGTGTTGTCTGCTGCCCAATCGGCGCGAACGGAGCCATCAGGCGCGGTCGTGGTCAGCCCAAATAATGCGCCCGCGTAACCCATGCGGTAGTCTGCCGCCTGAAGGCGTTTCGGCCATATCAGGAAGTCGCCTTGAGCCTTCAGGATTCGTACCCGATGGCCTACTGGCGGCTTGAACGTGATCCGGTGCAGGGTGTACCCCGCACGGCCCCAAGTGTCCTGTCGAGTGTCGAGGTCGCCGAGGATGTCCGATGAAAAGTTTGTCGCCAACATACACGGCGCTTGGCGCGTGCAGGAAAAAGCAGGAAGAGAAAACAGGAGTAAGAGTAGTATCATCACATAGCCACCTTGCGAGTTGCCCCGCCGTTGCAAACTTGAAGTTCGTTCGTATCGGTCCTAAAGCCGATCCACCCATTAGTCACGCCAGAACAGGAAGCGTCACCGCCAGAGAAGGTGCGGATGTAGAAGTTGCCCGACCCGACGAAAATGGTTGAATTCGTGCCTGATGCCGTCGATATGCCGCCGTTGGCCGTGATTGCGCCGCTAAACGTACCGGTGCCAAGGTTGGTCAGATTCCGGCTGCTGTCCATCCACTGAGTACCGTTCATAAATGCCGAGGTGGACAGGTACAGCGTTCGCCATGGCGTACCGGAGTAGCCAAGATCTCCGTTACTACTGCCGACGTCCAGCGGGTACAGAGTGCCACGAATGCCCCACTGCGTATTACTCGCACTGACAACAACGATACTCATTTCGGTCTGGCCACCAGACCCAGAATCGAGGAAATAGGTCGAAGCCCCGTTAAGCCGATGACGCCAGAAACTAGTGACCGTTGTCCCGTTTGCGATTTCTAGATTCGCAGTGTTGACGAACTGCCCGTAGATATTCCTGAACCGCGTCGAAGACCCGATGTCATAAGCGTCCGTAGTTGTAGCGGCAATCGATGCCGTGAAAGTCTTCGTGCCGGTTATCGTCTGGTTGGTGTTGGTCGTAACGCAAGTAGCGCAAGCGCCCAGCGGCTCCCATGTCCCATCCCCGCTGCCGTTCGAGGTCAGAACTCGCCCCGCCGCCGCGCCAGCGGTCAGCCGGAGCCCCGTACTGAGGTACAGCGTTCGCCATGGCGTACCGGAGTAGCCAAGATCTCCGTTACTGCCGCCGACGTTCAGCGGGTACAGGGTCCCTCTAAACCCAGCCCCGGAGTTGGTAGAACTCAGGGTCTCTAGCCTTACCTCAAGCTGTGACGCCGAGCCGCTCGATATCTCATAAGCGGAGGCGGAGTTGAGATTATGCCGCCAGAATGACGCCACGGTGATTCCGTTGGCGACTTCGATATTTGCGGCATTCACCGCCTGCCCGTAGATATTCCTGAAGCGGGAAGAAGATCCGATATCATGCGTATCAGTCGCGCTCGCCGCCAACGAACCGCCGAACGTCGTAATACCGGACACCGTAGCCGTCCCCGCCACAGCCAACCCCGCCGCATTCACGACCACGGAAGCCGTCCGCGTCGCCGCGCCGTTGGCGGTGGTTTCCAAGCGCAGTTCCGTGCCCTGCGCTGATCCCGGCGTCCAGTTCTGCGTGGCGAATGCCGTGATGTTCGCGCCGTTGTAATTAGTCCCGCCTGTCCTTAACCCGAAGGCATAAAACGCAAGCCGGTCGCCCGATGCCGGAGCGGTCTCAATAGCCGCCTGGATGCCCGCGCCGCCCGATGGCGAAGGCGTGCCGGAGTTGTGGATGCGGAGGCCGTTCACGTCCACAGCACGGCTGAACAGCGTTGCTGTGGTCAGGTCCGTCGAGCCGACTGCGACGGCCCCCGCAAAGGTCGAGGTGTTACCGAACGTCGCCGCGCCGGTAGCGCGAAACGTGCCGGATACGTCGAGCTTCGCGGACGGAGATGTACACCCGACGCAAACCGAGCCACCAGAATTCAC
>Ga0164292_10000285_pt1 | contig 37500 bp, 33 predicted proteins | sample GEODES117metaG_FD_111486 | JGI IMG/M metagenome (GOLD analysis project Ga0164292, IMG submission 111486) | Eutrophic lake water microbial communities from Lake Mendota, Wisconsin, USA - GEODES117 metaG | ecosystem: Environmental > Aquatic > Freshwater > Lake | place: USA: Lake Mendota...
AGCTGCTTCCGAGCCTGGTGGCGCCGGGGGTGAGGCACGCGAGCGTCAGCACCCTGCCCCTCGGATGGAGGCCCCGCTTCAGTGCCGAGGGCTGTGGCGCAAGCGTGGGCCTTGCCTCGGCGCAGATCGAGCAGGTCGCGCGTGCGCTCGCCCGGATCGAGTCGCGCACCGGACTGCACATCACGCTGGACATCGAGCCGGAACCTGGGTGCGCGATCCAGACCGTCTCCGAACTCGCCGGCTTCATGCGCCATTGCCTGCGGCCGACCGACCCGTCCAATCCAGTGCACCGCCACGTGGGCGCATGTCTGGATGCGTGCCATCTTGCCGTGATGGACGAGTCACCCGATGCCGCGATGGCGGCGCTTGTCGAGGCGAACGTGTCCGTGCACCGCGTGCATGTCTCGTCGGCCCTGCGCGGCGACGCCTCCGAGCCGAGCCTGGAGGCTCTTGCGCGCTTCGACGAGCCTCGCTTCCTGCATCAGGTGGTCACCGGATCGGCGCAGCAGCCGCGCGTGTACGAGGACATCCCGGATCACGCCGCGGCCCGGCCCGGCCTGCCCTGGCGCTGCCACTTCCATGTGCCGATCTTCATGCATGAGATCGCTGGGCTTTCCACCACGCGCGACACGATCGAGCCTCTCCTGCGCACCGTGCTTCAGGCGGGCCAGCGACCCTTCATCGAGGTCGAGACCTACGCATGGGATCGGCTGCCGGGCACGACCGAGACTGGTGTCGAGGAGGGGCTTGCGCACGAGATCCTGCATGCCCGGTCACTGCTTGCCAAATGCGCGCCGGGCGCACACGCTGCACGCGGATGAGTGACGCCACCCCCACCTCTCCCGCCAGCGTCGAAGCCTGGATGCGGCTGCTGCGCATCTCGAACGCGCCGACGGCGCTCACGGGGTCGCTGGTGGGCACGATGGTCGGCGCCTCCACGAATCTGGGTGCGCTCAACGTGAACACCATGGCGCTGTGCGGCGTGGGCTCCGTGCTTCTCTATGCGGGTGGCATGGTGATGAACGACTACTTCGACCAGCCGATCGACCGGATCGAACGGCCGGACCGGCCCATCGTGTCGGGCCAGGTCTCCGAGCGCAGCGCGCTCCTGCTTGGCATGGGACTTCTCGTGGCGGGCGTGACCACGATGATCGCCGCCGGCAGCGCGGTGGTGCCTTGGGCGCTTCTGCTGCTCGCCATGATCCTTGCGTACAACTTGCTGCATCGCGACCCGGCCGCCGCGCCGCTGCTCATGGCCTCATGCCGCATGCTGGTGCCGGTGATCTCGGCCATCGCGGCAGCACCCCAGAACAGGCCGGACTGGGAACTTGTGGGCGCCGTCGCCATTCCGCTCGGCGTCTACACGGCCACGATCTCGCTGGCTGCGCGCCACGAGGCCGCTCGCGCTCCTTCCCCACGTCCCGTGGCACCCATCGGCGTGCTGTTCATCCTGCTGCTCGCCGCGGCACTCGCGCCGCTTGCGCTGATGCTCGCAGGCGTGCTGCAGCCGTTTCCGCGCAGGGCGCTCACCCTGGCGGTGCCTGCCCTCGTCCTGGCGTGCTGGACCATGCTGCGCGGCCTTCGCCTGTTGCGGCGCGACGACCGGAAGCCCCATGGCGTGATGGCGTGGATCGCCGCGATCGCGTTCATCGACGCCGCATCGCTGGCGCCGCTCGCTGGCGGCTCGCTGGTCCTGGTGGCCGTGGGCGCGGGATTGCTCACGTTGTGGATGCAGCGGCGCATCCTGGGCAGTTGACGCATGGGCACGCCGCATCCATCCGGTGCGCAGCGCACCGTGGTCGCGATCGTCGCAGGCCTTTCCGCCGGACAGATCGGTGCGGACACGCCGACGCTGCGCGATCTGGCGCGCGCACTCGGTGGCGTGCACATGCTGCAGCCGGCCTACCCAGCCGTCACGTGCACCTCGCAGGCGACCATGCTGACGGGGCTCTCGCCACAAGGGCATGGCATCGTCGGCAATGGGTGGCTGGACCGTGAACTCGGCGAAGCCAGGCTCTGGAGGCAGTCACGTGGCCTGATTCAGGCACCGCTGGTGTGGGAGTCCGCGCGCGTTCGCTTCCCCCAGTTGTCGGTGGCGAACCTCTTCGGCTGGTTCAACATGTTCAGCAGCGCGGACTTCACGGTGACGCCGCGACCGCAGTACGCCGCCGACGGGCGCAAGGCCGCGGACATCCTGGCCACGCCCGATGGACTGCGGGAGCGGCTCGTGGCGGAACTGGGCGCGTTTCCGCTGTTCAACTTCTGGGGGCCCCGCGCCGACATCCGCAGCACGGAGTGGATCGTGCAGGCCACGAAGCGCGTGATGGCGTGGCACGATCCTGCCCTCACGATCTGCTACCTGCCACACCTTGACTACGTGCTGCAGCGCGAGGGGCCCGGGGGGCCGAACGTGCGCCGCGAGTTGCGCGAGGTGGATCGCGTGATGCAGTCGCTGGTTGCGGCGTGTCACGCGCGGGGTGCGCGCCTGATCATCTGCAGCGAGTACGGCATCGAGAAGGCACGGCAGGTGATCCATCCGAACCGCGCGCTGCGGCAGGCCGGTCTGCTGTCCGTGCGCCAGGAGTTCGGTGGACTGAACCTGGACCTGAACGGCAGCGCCGCGTTCGCGCTCTGTGATCACCAGGTGGCGCATGTCTATGTTCGACATCCGGAAGCGGTGGCGCGCTCACGCGAAGTCCTCGCCGCGCTTCCGGGCGTGCAGCGTGTCCTGACCGGATCCGAACGCGCCGAACCGCAACTGGATCACGCGCGCGCAGGCGATCTGGTGCTGGTGCCCGAGGCGGGTGCATGGTTCGCCTACCCATGGTGGACCGCAGGCTCCGAAGCCCCGGACTACGCGCGCACCGTCGACATTCATCGCAAGCCCGGCTACGACCCCTGCGAACTGCTTCTTGATGCCGGGCCGCTTGCAACCTCGGCCAAGGTGGGCTGGTTCATGCTTCGAAGGAGACTCGGCATGCGCGCGCTTCTGAAGTGCACGCCGCTCGACGCATCGCTGGTGCGCGGCACGCATGGGCGCGTGGATCTGGAGCCGGAACTCGAGCCGGTGCTGCTGGCCGAGGGCGCGTTCCTTCCGCAGGAGGGCCGGCTGCCGATGCACGCCGTTCACGAGGTGATCCTGCGTCATCTGACCGGTGAACCCGCATGAAGCTGGTCTGGGCCGTGCTGGTCGCGGTGCTTGTGGCCGGCGTGGCCGCACTGGTGTGGCCAGCCTCGGAGCGCCCCGTCACGCCACCTGAGCTGGCGGAGACAAGGCCTCAAGCGCCTTCGCTGACCGACTCGCGTCCACCTTCCGCGCGCATCGAGCGAAAGTCCGACGGCTCCATCGAGCTGGATGGTCGCTTCGTGGTGACGGGTGCAGGCACCGAGCAGGATCCCTTCGTGATCTCATGGCCCCTCGTGTTCAGCGCCAGCGAGACGATCGACGCAGCGGTCGGCAAGCTCGCCACGCCGTCACACATCGATTTCCTGAACGGGCAGTGGGTGCAGATCAGCGGGTATCTGGCACCGCCACTCTGGGGCGAGCAGACCAGCGAGCTTCTGGTCATGAAGAATCGCTGGGACGGCTGCTGCATCGGCCTGCCGCCCACACCCTTCGACTGCATCGAGGCGTCGCTCGCCGCGCCCCTGAAGCTTGGCGCGCAGCACGCGATCAGCTTCGGCACGGTGCGCGGCCGCCTGGTGGTGGAGCCCTTCAAGGCCGGCGCGTTCCTGCTCGGCCTGTACCGGCTTCAGGAAGCGTCGATCGCCGAGATGAAGTCGCCGTGAGCGCGGCGTGGAATCAGGGAAGCGGATCCGCGGTGCGCGCCACGCGGAAGCCGATGTTCCCGAATCGGCCGGCGGGACCGTACACGCCGCGATTCGACGCACGAAGCGTGTCGATTCCATAGCCCCAGTGGCAGCCGCGCTGCACGCGGTAGCTGCCGCTGGTGGCGCCCTTGGGATCCGTCGTGGCTGAAGCCGAATAGTCGCCGTAGCGGTCCGCGGTCCATTCCCAGACGTTGCCGAGCATGTCATGGAAGCCCCACGCGTTCGCCAGCTTGCCGCCGACCGCGTGCGTGGTACCTCCCGAATTCAAGGCGTACCAGGCGATGTCATCCAGCTCGCCGTATCGAGGCGTGGTGCTGCCACCGCGGCAGGCGTACTCCCACTCCGCCTCGCTCGGCAGGCGCATGCCGTGCGCGTCGCAGAAGGTCTTTGCGTCCTCCCAGCTCACCGACTCCACGGGCAGCGTGGTTGGGCCCTTGAAGTAGCTCGGATTGCGACCAGCGCGGCTCGTCCACTGCTCCTGCGTGACCTCGCAGCGACCCAGATAGAAGGGCGACGACAGCGCGACCGGGTGCGCCGGAATCTCGTCGGGGTAGGCCTGCGTGTCGCCGGGGCTCTGTCCCATGCTGAAGGATCCGGCCGGAACCAGCAGCATCTCGATGCCGGTCACGTTGTCCTTCACGCGCCACGGATGACCGCTGGCGATGATCCGCGTGCGCGCATCCGCATCCGTGACCACGGCTGGATCCGGAAGCTGCTCCAGCACCGTGTACCACGATCCCGGCGGCGTGTCCGGGCACGGGCCCCACGCCAGCAGGACCAGCGCAAGATCACCACCGCCCACTTCGCCGTCGCCATCGAGATCCTCGACGCAGTTCGACTGCGCGTGGGCAGCGAGCGTCATCGCCACGGCGGCCAGGCATGCGAACAAGCCGCGAGCGGGGCGATGCGAGTCGGACGAGATGGCGTGCTGCGGGTTTGTCATGGGAGTGCTCCAGGCGTTCAAGGAGTCGATCATTGTCACGCCCCAATGGGGGGGCGATCAAGAGGAATTCCACACTTCCTGCCGCCCCCAAGGCCGGACGGGGGCGTTCCAGACCGCCGGGTGCGCGTGATTTCGGGCCATCCATGCGTGGAAATAGACTGATCGAATGCTGCGCATCGGTGCCGTCACGCTGGAAACCCCCCTGCTGCTCGCGCCGATCGCGGGGCACTGTGACCTTGCCTTCCGCATCCTCTGTCGGGAGCAGGGCGGCGTCGGCATCGCGTACACCGACCTGCTGAACTGCCACGCGCTCCTGCGCGGCACGCCGCGCAGCATGGAACTCGCCGCGACCAACGGCCTGGACCAGCCCTGCGGCATGCAGCTCTACGGCAACTGGACCGATCCGCTGCCCGAGGCCGCGATCTGGGCGATCGAGCACGGCGCGCGCGTGATCGACATCAACATGGGATGTCCCGTGGACAAGGTGGCCAAGCGCAACGGGGGCTCACTGCTGCTGTGCCAACCCTGCGATACCGTGAAGTTGGCGGAGCGGATCGTGCAGGCGGTGGAGCGACACTCGAATGGTCGCGTGCCCGTGACCGCGAAGATCCGACTGGGCTGGGATCCCGACCATTTCGTCGGTCCGCAGCTGGCGCGCGATCTGGAGCGTGCGGGCATCGCGGCGGTGACCGTGCACGGACGTTTCACCTGCCAGCTCTTCAGCGGCGAGGCCGACTGGAACCGGATCGGCGAGGTGGTCGCCGCGGTCGAGCGCATTCCCGTCATCGGCAATGGAGACATCACCGAGCCGCAGCACGCGCGCGATCGCATGCGGCAGACCGGATGCAGCGGCGTGATGATCGGTCGCGGCGCCCTGCGCACGCCGTGGCTGTTCCGGCAAGCGTGGCACGAGATCCGCACGGGCGAAGCGTTGGCCGAACCATCCTTCAACGAGAAGTGCCGGGTGATTCTGCGGCACCTGGCACTGCTGGATCGCTACGTGCCACCCGCACAGGCCGTGGACTGCATGCGCAAGCGCATCAGCTGGTACGGCAAGACCATGGGGCACATCAAACCCTTGAAGGAGGCGGTGCGGGTGGCGGAATCAACGGAAACCATGAGGCAGGCGATTCAGGCCTGGATCCAGCCGGATCTCGAGGCCACTCCAAGGGCCGGTTTCCGGACTCAGGAAGCGGCTTTCTGAATTTTCCGAGCGGTATGCAACACCCCCTCCCCCCACTCCGTATTCGAACCTGAAGAGTCGCGTTCCGACCCAGGTCGGGATGCACAACGCTTGGACATGGTTCTGGCCGGCCGGTGCCGGTCAGACGAGAGAGGGAAAGGGCTCAGGCGCTGTTGTTGTGCGCCATGAGGAGGAAGACGGCATGAACTTGGAAAAGGGAAAGGGCCTTGGAGCCAATTGGCTTCTCGGTTGCGGTCTTGCGGCGCTTGGTGCTTCGGCACCGACCGAAGCTGCGCTGGTCACGCTGTCTGGGGTCTTCACCAACACCACAGGTGCGGCCGTCGAGAAGGAATTCTCGCACAAGATCATCGTCACCGAGACCATCACCAACGTCGGCGCGTTCGGCAATCTGTCGCTGGTCATCACCGATTTCAACCGCAATGGCGCCTCCATCACTGCGCCTGCGGGACAGATGTATTCCGGCTGGCTCAATGGCGTGCAGGTGAAGTCCTTTGCGCCAGCCAACGCCCCGGGCGGCGGCTTCGCGCTCACCGCGGCGGCTCGGTCGCTGGCCACGTTCGATTCCAGCTATGGCTCATCCAGCGCACCGCAGGCCATCGCCTCGGTCCTGAACGCGAACGATGAGATCGAGGTGCGCCTCAAGTTCACCGTCTCTGCCGGTGATCAGGTCGCCTACAGCGCCACATTCAACCTGGTCGCCGTGCCGGGCCCCAGTGCCATCTGCGCGGCCCTGCTTGCGCCCTGGATCGGTCTGCACCGTCGGCGCAGGACCGAGAACGACTCTTGATGCACCGAAGTTCCGAATCACGCTTGCACACTGAATTCCGGGATCTGACCGTCTGATCAATCGCCTGAAGGCACCCAAACGTCCGGGGGCCAGGCGCACAAGGAGAGGGAAAAGAGATGAACAAGTTCGCTGTTTTGGCCAGTGCCACCGCCGCCATCGCGACCGCCGCCACGACCATGGCCGGCCCGCTTCTGACGATTTCGGCCAACGTGGGTGGGTACGCGCCAGTCACGAGCACCTCCAACGGAGTCGCCACCTCGACCGCCGGCAGCTACAGCTACGTCGGTGGTGTGGTCAGCGGATTCCCGATGGACTGGATGATCAGCTGGGACATGCTCGGCGAGGACACCTCGGTGTACCCCACGAGCACCTTCGTGACCAACGGATTCCGTGTGCAGAACCTGACGAGCAGCGCGAAGACCTTCGACATCACGGTCGCCCTCGCGTCACCGGCCGGCTCGAACCTGCAACTTCTCTGCACCGCGCTCCTGGGTGGCACGCTGACCTCCGACGCGCCAGGCACCACGGCCTCGCTGACGAGCTCGGGCGCACTGTGGAGCGGGCAGATCAATGGCATCTCGCGCTCGACGTCGGACCTGATGAACAACGCCAACCTAAGCACGGGCGCCACGACCTCGTTCGGTCCGCTGACGAGCAACTGGACCGGCACCGTCACGGGTGCGCTCTCCACGGTCGGCTACCGCATGCAATTCACCCTGGGCGCCAAGAGCACCGCGGTGTTCACCGGCTACTGGGAAGGCGTCGTGGTCCCCACGCCGGGAGCGCTTGCCACGCTGGCAGTGGCTGGCGGCCTGGCAAACCGCCGGCGCCGGACGAACTGAATTTCAGAGACCTCGATCGCGGGTGCCGGGAGCACCGTGGTCGGAAGTGAACCACTCCCCGTTGCGACGCGAGCCTTCCTTGGAGGGCTCGCGTCGTTTTTCAGGCGTTGGGGTTCCGAAGTTCCTTGGCCTGCGGCAGGTCCTCGATCCGCGAGAGGCCGAAGACCTTCAGGAACTCGGTCGTGGTGCCGTAGAGCATGGGTCGACCCAGTTCCTCGGCGCGACCGGTGATGCGAACGAGTCGCCGCTCCAGAAGGCTCTTGAGCACCTCGCCGCACGCCACGCCACGGATCGCCTCGAGTTCGCTGCGAAGAATCGGCTGGCGATACGCGATGATCGCGAGGGTCTCGAGCGCAGCTGGCGTGAGGCGCCCCTGCTGTCGCAGGCCGCGCACGCGCGCAAGCAGCGGCGCGAATGCGGAGATGGTGAGCAACTGGTAGCCCCCCGCCAGACGCTCGGCGCGGAAGGACCGCTGCTGCGACTCGTAGGAGGCGTTCAGTTCGACGATCGCGTCGCGCACCTGCGCGGCCGCGCCGTCCTTCGCCTTGCCGGTCGACTTCAGGCCCAGCATCTCGACCAGCTTCTGCTCGGTCACCGGGCGGTCGTTCGTCAGCAGCACCGCCTCAATGCGAAGCGTGAGCGGCTGGTCCGAGCATGGGGGACCAGCGACCGGCTCCAGTTCCGGAGTGGTCTCGATCGCGTCGGTGGGTTCGGTGGCACCCATGCAGGCGGTCAGTTTCGGGTGCCGCGGGCACGGGCGGCAGCGACCTTGGCGTGGGCGACCGCTTGCGCGCGCTCGGCGGCGTTGCGGGCGGACTCGGTGGTGCCGGCGCCACTCAGCGCGGCCGCATTCGCCTTCTGAAGTTCATCCGACGCGGCCTTCGCGTCGATCGAATCGGCGGGCACGGCCGAATCGGCCAGCAGCGTGAGCGCATCGCCCTGCATCTGCGCGAAACCGCCATCCACCACCAGCGTGGTGTTGCCCGAGGGGCCGTTCAGGGTGAACAGGCCGGTGCCGAGCCGCGTGAGGAACGGGCTGGCGCCGGGCATCACGCCCTTCTGACCGTCGAACGCCTGGAAGCTCACGTAGGTGGCGTCCTGGGTCAGGCTGACCGAACTGGGGGTGACGACCGAGCAGCGGAAGGTGGTGGCCATGGGTTCTCCGAGGCGGCGAATGGTAGCAGAGGCCGTGGAAACCTCGGAAATCAGCCCGAAACGCCGGGGGGGCCCTGCAACGCCAGCGCAAAGTTGCGCCATCGGGGGTCGTGGGTGACTTCCAGACCCACGACCGGACGCAGCCAGCCGGGAATCGGGGCCTCGGACCCGGCCGTCGGCAGTTCCACCTCGGCCATCCACAGCGGCCAGTCCAGGAATTCGTCGACCTCCCAGACGAGCGTGCCCTCGCGCACACGATGTCGGCGCTTGCGCACGCGTCGCCCCTGCGTGCGCGGCCACTGCGCATGGAACTCCGCCTCGGTGATCTCGCGCTCGGTCTCCTGTCGCACCAGACCCGCGCCGCGCTTCACGGTGTGCAGACACTCGACGCGGCCATCCGGATGCTCGATTCGACGGAGCCTGCCCTCGGCGAAGTCCGGATCGTCGGCGGCGTGCTCGGGCAGGTAGCCCTGCTCGATCTTCCAGATGGACGCGTCCTTCGGCAGCGCGGGCGCTGCCCGCAGCACCCACACGCGCTCGATCTCGAGTGGTGCCGCGCTCATTGCGCCACGGCCACGCGGCTTGCGTCGGTCCACTCGGCCACCAGCGCAGCCAGCGCGAGCTTGGGGTTCACGTTGCCGCGCACGTTGTCCTCGAAGCGTTCGATCGAGGCGGTGCACGCAAGGCTTGCGGCGATCTCCCCGGTGGAGGCCCGATCGCATGCGCCGCGAAGGCGCTCGCGCAGGTGCAGGCCGCAGAGGCGCGCAAGCATGGAAAGGCCCAGGCGATTCGCGGCCTCCTTGCTGGCGTACTCGTTCTCCTTCACGATCGAATCCGCCAGTTCGTTCGCACGCTCGTGCATGCGCTCGGCAAGGTCGCCCGGCAACTTGCCCCGGTCCATGTGCTGGAATCCCGTCTGGAAGTCGCTCCACCAGGCGTGCAGTCCACGGCGTTCGGCCGCCACCGCGGCGCCTGGGCTTCCCTCGGCGAAGCGCAGCAGCCAGTCACGCTCGGCACCGGTGGCGGACAGGCCGTCGCGCTCGAGCCACGACTGCATCGACGCGGCATCCAGTGGCCCGAAGGCGACCTGCTGGCAGCGACTGCGGATCGTGGGAAGCAGGCGATCGAGCCGCGTGGTCAGCAGCATGAGGTAGGTGCGCGGCGGCGGTTCCTCGAGCGTCTTCAGCAGCGCGTTCTGTGCCTCGGCCTCGAGCAGTTCCGCCTCATCGATCACGAACACCTTGCCATGGCCGCGCACCGCCGTGCGAAACGCGGCACTGTCATGATGGCGACCCTCGCCGTCGGTGCCACCCAGCAGCGTCTCTCGCAGCAGGTCCAGTGGGATGTTGAGCTGCTTGCGCTCGCGCAGTTCACGATTGGCGCTGTGACGCGAGAGTTCCTTGCGGATCACCGTGAAATCGGGATGCGTTCCGGCGTCGAGCAGTCGTGACTCCTCGGTGCCCGAGGGCGCGTGGAAGGCCCGTCGCTGTGCAGGCGTGGCGGCGGGATCCAGCACCAGGCCCGCGAAGATGCGCGCGGCGAGCATCTTGCCGGTTCCCATGGGGCCATGCAGGATCCAGGCGTGATGCAGGCGATCGCGTTCGAGCGCGGCCGAAAATGCGCGCACGGCCCCGGGCTGGCCGAGCAGCGGTGCGCTCACTTGGGAACCTCGATCAGCACGCAGGTCTGCGGCGCAGGCGGCGTTCCCGGCGCGGCGCCCTTCGGCGGGGGCACGAGCAGCTGCTCGCCGTTCACCTGCATCACCGGGAACTGCTTGAAGAGCTTCTCGACCGCGGGGCTGAAGAGCGTGCTGCGCGGGTCGTAGGCGGTGCTGTCGAACACGCCGACGGTCACGATGCTCATGTGCTTGTCGAGATCATGGTGCACGTAGGCCTCGACGCCGCGGCCACGAAGGGATCGGCAGTGATCCTCGGCGCGCTGCTCGATCTCGTCCTGCGTGAGCGTCTTGCTGTCGAAGTCGCTCCACATGGCCACCTGAAACGTGAAGACCGGGGCGACGCCGGGCAACTTGCGCCGTGCCGCCGCGCGCAGGTCGTGGGCCGAGCGCGACTGATCGGAGGATGACGTGGCTCGGCTCAGGTAGGCCCGGCCGAAGGGCCGCACGCGTCCGTCGGGCGAGATCGACTTCACCATTTCCAGCGCCGTGCGGGCGTCATCGTCCTTGGGACCGTTGAACTGGCCGAAGAACACCACCGAGCCCCGATCGGTGGAGCGCACGTAGCAGCCCTTGAGTGCGGGGTAGGTCTCGGTCATGCGTTCGCATGCGGCCTTGGCCATCTGCTGATGACCGTCGTCGGCGAAGGTGACGAGCACCACACCCCAACGCGCCGGCTCTGCCGCGGCCCGCGCGGCCTCGGAAGCCTTGGCCGGCTTGGCTGCCCGCCCTGGAATGCCCACGCCAGGCACCGTTCGCCCACGCTGCTCGATCGCGTTGCCGTCGACCTCGTCGCCCGGCTCCATCAGTTCCTGCCCGGCCGGCGGAGGCGATGGCTTGGGGGCCTGCGCCTGCGCCCATCCGGTCACGATCATGCAGGCCGCCACCGCGCTGAAAATGCCTCTCTGGACGAGCCATAAAGGCAGGTGCCGGATGGTCTTCGGAAATCTCTGGTTGCGCGTGGAATCGTTCAAGGACGGAACCCTTGAATTCCGATGCTACCCGGCGGTCGCGGCTGTTCGCGGCCACCCGAATTTCGATCCTTGCCGCAGGACGCGGAAGGCCAGTTGCCCAGGGGCCCGGACCAATGGATTTGGACCGAGCCAGGCACGGAGTTTCTCATGTCTGAAATCCATCCCATCTCTGGCCCAACCGGCGCTCCCCTCTCGAGTGCCGTTCAACGGACCCAGCTCGACGCGGCGTCGATGGCACCAGGTGCCTCCGCCACGCAGGGGGCTCCCCGTGCCCAGATGCAGGACCGAATTGAACTGTCCGAGCATGCTCGGCACCTGGATCGCCTGCGCCAGATGCCCGACGTGCGCCAATCCAAGGTCGAGGCGGCGCGGAACGCCATCGCCGACGGGGTGTTCGAGACCCCGGACCGGCTGCGGGCGGCGCTGCTGAAGATGCTCGACGAGATCGAACCGGGCTGACGCCAGAGCCCGAAAGCGGCAAAAAAGGGCGTAACAGGGGCCTCGGTTCGGGCCCCTGTTCGCGTTTTCCGGGCTCGACGACGCGCCACGGATGCATCCTCCATTTACGATCGCGGTTCCACGGAGGCCCCATGCGACGCACCCCTGTCATCGCCCTTGCCGCTTTCGCCTGCGTCGCCCTGGCTCAGGATCCGCCTCCGGTCGCCATGCGCCCCGCGGACCTGCGCCGAGACCTGATCGAGCACGCCACGGTGGTGGTGAAGCCGGGTGAGCGCATCGAGGATGGTGCGGTCCTGCTGGAGAACGGCTGGATCACGAAGGTGGGCAAGGCCGGCGAGGTGAAGGGCCCGCCGGGCACGGCCGTGCATGATGCTCGCGGCAAGACGATCTATCCCGGACTGATCGATTCGGGACTTGTGATCGACAGCGCCGCGGCCGCACGCGCGCACGCCGACGACGCAAGCGCGCACTGGAACCGCAAGGTGGTGCCCCAGCTGCGCGTGGTCGACATGCCACCTGTGGCGGCGGCCACGCGAAAGGAACTGCGCGATCTCGGCTTCACGCTGGCGGCGGCGCATCCGAACACGGGCATCTTCCGCGGTCAGTCCGCGGTGGTGCTGCTGGCCGAGGACGACCGCAAGGCCGAGGCGATCGTGCCGGAGGCCGCGCAGGTGATCGCCTTCGCGCACGTGGGCGACGATGGACCCGAGGATTCGCGATACCCCGCCGCGTTGATGGGCGCGATGGCGCTGGTTCGCCAGACGCTGCATGACGCGTCATGGATGGCGGCGTGCCAGCGCGTGTGGAGCGCCAACCCGCAGGGCAACGATCCGCCGGAGGCGAGCGCGCCACTCGCGTCGCTTGCGCGCTCGATCGCGGGCTCGCAGCCGGTCGTGTTCGACGCCGGCGACGAGGAGGAACTCCTTCGCACCGTGCGCGTGGCGCGTGAATTCGGGCTGGATGCGCGCGTGCTTGGATCGGGTCTGGAGTTCCGACGGCTCGCGGACGTGACGGCGGCCAAGGTGCCCATCGTCGTGCCCCTGGAATTCCCGAAGACGCCGGACGTGTCCGATCCGCGCAAGGACGACTCGGTGAGCCTGCGTGAACTCGCCACATGGGCGCTCGCGCCGCGCAACCTGAAGGAACTGCTCGACGCCGGGGTGGACTGCAGCGTCGGCACGCACCGCCTGAAGAACCGTGGCGATCTTCCCGCGCGCGCGCGACGCGCCATGAACGAGGGCCTGACCGAGGACCGGCTGCTGGCGTGCCTCACGGTGAATCCGGCGCGGCAGCTTGGCCTCTCCAAGGTCACCGGCACGATCGAGCCTGGTCGCATGGCGAACCTGCTGGTGACCGATGGTCCGCTGTTCGGCGAGAAGACGCATGTCATGGCCACCTGGGTCGCGGGCACGCCGAGCTTCGGCCACGAGCCCGTGAAGTTCTCCTTCTCGGGTCCCTTCACGCTGAAGGCCGAGGGTGTGGAACTGACCGGCACCATCGACACCGACGCCAAGTCCATCGCCTTCGAGAAGCAGCCCCCCGCGTCGCCAACGCCCGCCGCGGCCGCGCCGACTCCCGATGGCAAGACCGAACCGGGTGCCCCCGCCGCGGCCAAGCCCGCCGACGCCCCCAAGGCGCCGGAACCCGAGAAGTTCGCGGCCGAGCGCGTGGACTTCGACACCGACCGCGTGGGCTTCACCCTGAAGGGCGAGGCCTTCGGCGTGAAGGGTCTGCTGCGCTGCACCGCCGTGGTGGTGGGTGATCGCGTGCAGGGCACCGCCGAGACCGGCGAGGGCAAGGAGATCCCCTTCACGCTGGAGAAGCGCGAGGTGCCCAAGCCCGCCGACGCGAAGCCTGCGGAGCCGGCCAAGCCCGAGCCCGCCAGGACCGTGGATCCGCTGGCGTTCATTCCGCGCACGGTCCCGCTGGGCGAGTACGGCCTCGACGCGCCCGTGAAGGCGCAGACCGTGCTGGTGCGCAACGCGACCATCTGGACGTGCGGCAGCGACGGCATCGTGACCGGCGCCGACATGCTGGTCGAGGACGGCAAGGTCAAGGCCGTGGGTCGCGGACTGAAGGCGCCCGAAGGCGCGCTGGTGATCGACGCGACGGGCAAGCACGTCACCCCCGGCCTGATCGACTGCCACAGCCACACCGGCATCAATGGCGGCGTGAACGAGTGGACCAGGAACAACACCGCCGAGTGCCGCATCGACGACTGCATCGATCCGAACACGCAGGGCTGGTATCGGGAACTCGCGGGAGGCCTGACCGTGGCGAACCAGCTGCACGGCAGCGCGAATCCGATCGGCGGACAGAACAGCGTGGTCAAGCTGAAGTGGGGTGGCAACACCGACGACTTCCGCTTCCCCGGCGCCATCGGAGGCATCAAGTTCGCGCTCGGCGAGAACGTGGTGCGGCCGCGCGGCCGCTATCCGAACACGCGCATGGGCGTCGAGGCGCTGCTGCGAGACAACTTCCGCGCGGCTCGCGCCTATGCGGCGGAGCGTTCGGCCTGGGAGGCGCTGCCCGCGGACGCGAAGACGCGAACCATGCCGCCGCGTCGTGATCTGCAGCTTGACGCGCTCGCCGAGATCCTGGCCGGCAAGCGCCTCATCCATTGCCACAGCTACCGCCAGGACGAGATCCTGATGCTGCTGCGACTCGCCGACGAGTTCGGCTTCCGCATCGGCACGCTGCAGCACGTGCTCGAGGGCTACAAGGTGGCCGACGAGATCTCCAGGCATGGCGCGGGCGCAAGCACGTTCAGCGACTGGTGGGCCTACAAGATGGAGGTCATGGACGCGATCCCGAGCAACGGATCGCTCATGCGGGACGTGGGCGTGCTGGTGAGCTTCAACAGCGACAGCGACGAGATGGCGCGTCGCATGAACATGGAGGCCGCCAAGGCCGTGCGGTACGGCGACTGCCCGCCCGAGGAGGCGCTGAAGTTCGTCACCCTGAATCCCGCGAAGCAGCTGCGCATCGACCATCGCGTGGGCAGCCTGGAGCCTGGCAAGGACGCCGACTTCGTGATCTGGAACCGTGAACCGCTGTCCAGCTTCGCGATGGCCGACAGCACCTGGATCGAGGGCGCCTGCCTGTTCGACCGCGCCAAGGCGGATGCCATGCGTGCGCGTGACCGCGCCGCGCGCGCGAGGCTGCTGGAACTGGCGGTGGCCGAGGGCGAGAAGGCCGGCGCGCTGAAGGCGCCTGAGCCACCCAAGGACAAGGACGCGAAACCCGCGCCCACGATGCTTGCGCGCATGCTCGAGGCTCGACGCGATGCCCTGCTGGACGAGGTGCGGCGCGGACGCGATCCGGACTCGATCGGTCCGGGCGACTGCGGTTGCGGTGGAAGCGCCGAAGGCTGGCGCCTGATGCTGGAGGATGGCCGATGAGGACCTGTGCAACCATGCTGACCCTGTTCGTCGCCTCGATCGCGCTGGCGCAGAGCGAGATGCCCGCGGCAGCGCCGCAGGACACCCCGATCGCGATCGTGAACGCGCGCATCGACCAGGCGGTGTCGGGCACCGCGCCGATCGCGCGCGGTCACGTGGTGTTCGACAAGGGCGTGATCGTGTCGGTTGGCGAGGGCGATCCGGCCTCGCTGCCGGCGAACTGCCAGAAGATCGATGGCGCGGGCCTGACGGTGCTGCCGGGCTTCGTGAACACGGGCAGCGTGCTGGAACTCGTGGAGACGCTGCAGGTGCAGGCCACCGACGATCGCGTGGAATTCGGCGCTTGGCGCCCCGAGATCCGCGCCTGCGTGGCCGTGAATCCAGACAGCAACCTGATCCCCGTGGCCCGCGCCGGTGGCGTGCTGACCAGCTGCCTCTTCCCGCAGGGTGGCGTGGTGAGCGGCCATGCCAGCGTGATGCGACTGGATGGCTGGACCAGCGAGGACCAGACCATCTCGCCGCGCGCGGGTCTGGTGGTGCAATGGCCCGTCAGCGAGCCCATCACGGCTCCGTGGATGGACAAGAGCGTCGAGGACCAGAAGCGCGACGGCCAGAGGAACATGAAGGAGATCGACCGCTTCTTCGATCAGGCGAAGGCCTGGGCCGACGCCCACGAGGCCGATCCCAAGGGAACGCCGGGCGACCTGCGCTTCCAGAACATGGTCGAGGTGGTGCGCGGGCGCGAGCCGGTGATCCTGACGGCGAATTCGCCCGGCAGCATCGAGAGTGCCGTGCTGTGGGCCGTGCGTCGTGGCCTGAAGCCGGTGATCTGGGGCGGCATGGGGGCCGATCAGTGCGTGCCGCTGCTGAAGAAGCACGGGGTACCGGTGCTGGTCGCCGGGACCCATCGCCTTCCGCGGCGCTCGGCGGGTGCGATCGACGACGTCTATCGACTTCCCGCGCGGCTCTACGCCGAGGGCATCCCCTTCGCCATCGCGACGGGCAGCGACCCCGCCAATGAACGGCACCTGCCTGATCATGCGGCGACGGCCGTGGCCTACGGACTGCCACCGGATGCGGCGCTGCGAGCCATCACGCGCGACCCCGCCACGATCATGGGGGTGGGTGCAAGGCTTGGCTCGATCGAGGCGGGCAAGGCCGCCACGCTGCAGCTGGTCTCTGGCACGCCGCTCGAGATGACCTGCGAACCGCTGGTCGCCTTCATCGATGGCCGCCGCGTGGATCTTGGCAACCACCAGACCCGCCTGGACGCGAAGTACCGCGAGAAGTACCGCCGCATGGGCAAGCTGCCGCCCGTGGCGAAGGCCGCACCCTGATTCGGAATGCTCCATCGAGGCCATCGCGACACGCGCTAGGCTTGCGCGCGTGAACGCATTCGAGGCCCTCGGCGCCGATCCCCTGCTCCTGCCCGCGCTGCAGCGCCGTGGCATCGTGCAACCCACCGCCGTGCAGGAAGGCACCCTTCCCGCCGCGCACCAGGGTCGGGACATCGTCGCCGTGGCCCCCACGGGCAGTGGCAAGACACTGGCGTTCCTCCTGCCGATCGCGCATCGCCTGCGCAGCGAACCTCCGCCCCGGCCCAAGGGTGGGCGCGTGGATCCGATGCATCGCCTGCGCGCCGTGGTTCTGGCACCAACGCGTGAACTGGCGCAGCAGATCGCGCGAGAGGCGGAATGGCTCTTCGGTGGCACGGTGCTTCGCGCGCTGGCCGCCTACGGCAAGACGGCGATCTCGCCGCAGGTGCAGGCCCTTCGCAAGGGTGTGGACCTGCTCGTGGCGACGCCGGGTCGCATGCGCGAGCTGCTGGAGGCCGATGCCTGCTCGCTCGCGTGGCTGCGCGTGCTGGTGGTCGACGAAGCGGATCGCATGCTGGACATGGGATTCCTGCCGCAGGTGCAGGCCATCGCCGATCGCTGCCCGACGCAGCGGCAGACCCTGCTCTACACGGCAACATTGCCCAAGCCGGTCGAGGAACTGGCCCGCTCGCTGGTGCGCGAGCCACTGCGCTTCGGCGAGCGCGTCACGGCGGCGCGCGCCGAACCGAAGGCCTTCGACGCCGCCGACGACCTGAAGACACCGCTGCTGCTGCATCTCCTGCAGGACGCCGGCCGCACCGGCGTGCTGGTGTTCGTGCGCACACGTCGGCGCGCGGGATGGGTGGCCGAGGCGCTGCATCGCAACGGCATCGCGGTTGGAAGCCTGCATGGCGATCGCTCGCAGAAGCAGCGTGAGGCGGCGCTGGAGGGCGTGACGTCGGGTCGCCTCCGTGTGCTGGTCGCCACCGACGTGGCCGCGCGCGGACTGCACGTGCCTGCACTTCGCAGCGTGGTGAACTACGACCTGCCGCTGGTGGATCAGGACCTCGTGCATCGGCTCGGCCGAGCGGGTCACGGACATGCCGGCTTCGCGGAGGCCTTCGCCTTCGTGGATCCCGCCGAGGGCGATCGATGGCGTCGCCTCGCGAAGCTCTGCGACCTCGACGCGCGCCTTGCGAAGATGCCGGAGGGGTTGGCCCCGCGCGCCCCCCGCGCTCGGGCCGCGGCTCGTTCCCCGGAGGCCAAGGAGACGGCTCGTCGCGAGCGCGCCCGCGCCGAGAAGCGCGCACGACGCGATCGGGTGGAATCCATGCGCAAGCTCCGTGACCAGCAGGCCGCCTCGCGCGGCAGGTTGCGCGGCAAGCAACGGGGCAAGCCGATCGACGCGTCGATGCGACCGGGCAAGGGCGTGCGGGGATGAGGCGCGCGGCGGGCTGGGTGCTGGACTCGCTCCTCGCTGTCATCAGCGGACTGCTTCTGGCCACGCTGCTCGCAGCGGGTCTGGTGCAGGCGTGCATCGGCCTGCGCATCGAGAGCATCGACGTCTGGATGTGCGACCGGAACGTGCCGTGGTGGGTCGCGCGTCATGCGGCGATCGGCGTGCGCTGGATCAATGGCCACCAGAACCTCACGCCGCTGCTGGGCGAGACGCCCCTGCAACCGGCGGATGCCACGGAGCCCCTGGCAGATGGCGCGCCGCCGGCGGAATGGGCGCTCTCCAGGCTTCCCCAGCTTGGTGGACTTCCGATCGACAGCCGCTTCGCCGCGCTTGGGATCGGCTGGCCGGTGCCTGCCTTCGTGCGCACCTGGGTCGTGCTGGATCCCCAGGAATCCTTCCCGATCTCCGCGGAACTCGATCAGAGCGACTTCGCCATCGAGAGCGCCATCGCCCGACTGGGTTCCCAGGATCTTGGCCGGGTGCGGATCGATGCCCAGGGACTTGCCCTGGACGCGTCACCCTGGATTGCCGCGAGTCTTGGTGCGCTTCGATGGCTGCGCGTGCGAAGGCTCAATCGGCCGGAAGCAGTGGCAGCACCACCCGCACCAGCAGCATGAGGCCCGCGGCCAGCGCCGCCATGCCAACCAGCAGTTGCCCGCTCATCCGGAAGACCTCCGGCCAGTAGCGATCCAGCGTGCGCAGGCGAATCGCCTTCCACGTCACGCTCACGCCGACCACCATGGGCACCACCCACGCCCACCAACCGTGGATGCCTCCGGGCAACGGCTCAACCAGCGGAATCCATGCGAGCAGGCTCATGGACGCGGCCCCCGTGGCCCGCGAAGCGCGTCAAGAAGCGCCACCACGTTCATCAGACCCGCCATCGCCGTGAACAGGATGCCCACATCGTTCGCCACGCCAACCGACTTCAGGGAGCTCACCTGCACCATGTTGCCGTTGGGAAGCGTCATGGGCAGCAGCTCGCCCACTCTTCCCGACTTCAGCAGGTAGGCGTTGGCAGCATCCGCCAGAAAGGCAAGCGGGCCGGCTCCGCCCTGTGCCAGAAACCACAGACCGTCCTCCCTTCGATCCACGCAATCCAGACCACCGACCAGCAGTCCCGTCAGGAACAGGCCCACGACCCCCAGCATCACCAGCCATCCTCGCCTGGAATCGCCATTTTTGAGGTGACCAAGACCCGGCCAGATCCACCCGAGGGTGCCTGATGCCAGGTGAAGGGGTCGCTCGTCCTGATCTTGGCTCATGTTCGTGCACGGGTGCGATCCCGCGCGCTGCTAGAGTGTAATGGTGGCGCGCGCCGGCTGAACCGGTCGCCCACGGAGACCCCCGCCATGACAGCCGACGCCAACCATCCGAAAAAGCAGCCAGACGTTGGTCACGGAGAGGTCGTTGATCGACGCATCGGCATCGATCGTCGCAACCTGACCGCCCCGTCCGCCACCAACCTGGAGCGACGCCGCGGCCCGGGCCGACGACTGACAGACTTCGTGAAGAGCGCCGAGGAAGGCGAGATGAACAAGGAGCAGTTCCTGTTCCTGCTCGCCATCGACGCCTTCAAGCGGGTGAACCACAAGACCTTCCCCACCTGGACCGACGTGCTCGAGATCATCCGGAAGCTCGGCTACCGGAAGACCATGCACTCGGAACTGCAGCTTGGCCCCCGCGCCAACGACTGGACGGAGAAGGCCGACGCGCCCGCCGGCGTGCACAAGATGGCCGAAAAGCGCGAGGAGTGAGGCCTTTTCAGGCCTTCTTCTTGTACCAGTCGGCGTTGATCTGGATGTACTTCTTCCACTCTTCCGGCAGGTCCTCGCCCGGGAAGATGGCCCGGACCGGGCACTCGTCGACGCACAGCCCGCAATCGATGCAGGTATCCGGGTCGATGTAGAGCTGCGTGGCCTCGGCGAAGGTGCCTTCACCCTTGGTCGGGTGGATGCAGTCGACGGGGCAGACCTCGACGCACGAAGCGTCCTTGGTTCCGATGCAGGGTTCAGCGATGACGTGGGCCATGGGATTCCGTGGAAGTGGGCCACGATCCTAGCGGAGTCACTCCGCGCGCATCAACCCTAAAAACCATCGGAGCCGGCCATTCGGCCGGCTCCGATGGGACTGTTCGATACGACTGACGAAGTCAGCGCGACTTCTTCTTGGTCGCCTTCTTCTTCGCAGCCTTCTTCTTCTTGGCCATTGGATGGCTCCTCTGTGCGTCACGCGGATGTCGGAGAGAGGAGTCGCTGCGTGACGGTACGCGACTCCAACGGTACTTGTACCTTTATCGGCACGACTTGTGAAGGGCCTCCACCAAAAAACTCCGCAAGTCGATCCGCGCACCCATTCCATGACCTTCAACACCCCAACCGAGCGCGCGCATGTGGTGATCGTGGGTGCGCAAGGTCGCATGGGGCGCGCGTTGATCGAGGCGATCGGAGCGCATGATTCATGTTGCGTCGCGGCGCGGATCGATCGCGGTGACGCACTGCCGGATGTCGGTGACCTGGTGATCGATTTCTCGAGTGATGAGGGGTCAAAAGTGGCCTTGGCGGCCTCAGAACGGCGTTCCGCGCCTCTGTTGGTGGGTACCACGGCACTCTGCAGCGGCACGATGGAGGCGTTGCGGACGCACGCGCGACGGGTGCCCGTGATGGTCGCCAGCAACGCCTCACTGGGTGTGGCGGCGATGCACCGCATGGTCGAGCTGGCGCTGCAGGCGCTCGGACCCGCCTGGAAGATTCGCCTGACGGAGACCCATCACACCCGAAAATTGGATGCGCCCTCGGGCACCGCGATCGCGCTCGCCGAGACGGTTCGTCGCGCCGGCGGCGACCTTCCAGTCGAGGCGATCCGGTCGATCCGCGAAGGTGACGTGGTGGGCCATCACGTGCTCGAGCTGGTGGGGCCTGGCGAAACGCTCACCCTTTCGCATGAGGCGCATGATCGATCGCTCTTCGCGCGCGGCGCGCTCACCCTTGCGCTCTGGCTGCGCACGCAACCTGCGGGCATGCACACGGTGCAGGCATGGCTGGATCAGCGCATTCAGGGCAGAATGCAGCCATGAGTGCCATCCACACGGAAACCCTTGCAAACGGGCTGAAAGTCGCGATCGAGCGGATTCCGGGCATGTCCACGGTGAGCCTCTGCTGGCTGGTGCCGGTGGGCACGGCTGGCGACGCGCCGGACAGCGAGGGCGCCACCACGCTGCTGAGCGAGTTGATCCTGCGTGGCGCTGGGACGCGAGACAGCCGCACCTGGAGCGATGCGCTGGACGCGCTCGGGTGCGAGCGGCGCACCACCGCGAATCCATTCCACACCCTGCTGACGGCCACCCTGATGGGAAACCGTCTGCACGACGCCTTCCCCCTGCTGGCCGACGCGATCCTGCGGCCACGACTGGATCCGGAACATCTGGAGCCGGTCCAGAAGCTCGCCCTGCAGGCGCTCGATGGCCTGGCGGATGACCCGCAGCACCTGGTGATGCTGCGACTGGCGCAAAGATTCCTTCCGGCGCCCTACAACCGCACAGGATACGGCACCCACCAGGGCCTTCGTGGCGCCACGATGGCGAACCTTCGGTCCTCGTGGGCCGCGCGCGCCGTGCCGACCGGCAGCATTCTCGTGATCGCGGGCGCCGTCGAGCCGAGCGTCGCGATGGACGTGGTGCGGCGCGCGCTGGAAGCCTGGGTCGGCACCACGCAGGAACCGGCGGTCGTCTCCGCGGCCATCGGCGGCGTCGATCATCTGGTGCAGGACTCATCCCAGACGCATCTGGCGATCGCGTTGCCTGCGCCGGTCGACGCGGATCCCGACGCCAACGCCCTGCGACTGGCAAGCATGGTGCTTGGTGGGGAATCGAGCAGTCGTCTCTTCACCGAGGTGCGCGAGAAGCGCGGCCTGTGCTACAGCGTTGGCGCGAGCGTTTCGTTGGGCCGCGATCGCGGCATGCTCCAGGTCTATGCAGGCAGCACGCCGGAGCGCGCGGGCCAGACCCTCGCGTGCATCCGGGGCGAGCTGGAGCGATTCGGAGGTGGCGTCACGGCGGACGAGTTCGATCGTGCACGCACGGGCCTGAAGTCGCGCGTGGTCATGCAGGGCGAGAGTGCGGCTGCTCGGGCCAGCAGCGTGGCGGGCGACCTGTTCCGCATGGGTCGGGCACGCACGCTTGCGGACATGGCCGCCGCCCTTGACGCGCTCACGCTGGACAGCGTGAACGCGGCGATCCATCGGCACTGGGGTCGAGGTTGGACGGATCGGATGGTGCTCGCTTCCATCGGTCCCGCCCCGCTGCAGCCGTCCCGCTAGACTTTCCCGCTGCCATGGCACTCGAGATCAACGCCTTCGCTCCCGGCACCCGCGTCCGCGTGACGCAGCAGATGCCGCAGACCCACACCGTCTGGTCCACCCGCGTTGAGGGCACCGTGGTGCGCTGGCGTCAGGACCGGACCGGGAGCTGGTTCGCCCATGGCAAGGACGACAAGGTGTGGCTGGACCGACTGGAACTCCGCCGCGATGACGGCGAACTGGTCACGCTGAACCTGGATCAGTGGAGCATGATCGAGCCCGTGGGCTGATCCACCGCGCCGCGCGATCACTTCGAATCCGAAGACGCCGGGGGCAGGGCCGTGCTCGACTGCTTGTTGAGCTGCTGCAGCTGCTTCTCGATGCGGTCGAGACGATCCATCACTGGCTGCAGGCTCGGATCGGTTGGCTGGCGCTCGGCGGCCTGTCCCAACCCGGGCTTGGCGAAGGTGCCGGCATGGATCGGTCGAACCATGTGCTCGGCCTTCCAGGCATCGGCCTGCAGCGTGACGGTCTTGCTCTCGGCGCCGCGGCGGATGGTGAAGGTGATCGAGTCGCCTGCCTTCATGCCGCGCAGCTTCCGGCGAATGTCGTGCGGACCAGCGTCCTTGGAGCCGTCGACCGCGATCACCAGGTCGTGATCCTCCACGCCGGCCTTGGCGGCCGGAAGCCCCGGGATCACGTCCACCAGAAGCGTGCTGCGCGCGGGATTGAGACCCATGTGCTTCGCAAGCGCGGCGCCCGGCTGCTCCATCGTCACGCCCAGCATGACCGGAGGCGGCGTGAGGATGTTGCCTTGCGCGTCGACGTAGGTGCCGTCGGCGCGCGGATCCATGTAGGCGGGCCGCCCCGGAGCGCCGGCTGGCGGCGTCGCGTGGCCCTGCGTCATCGCCGTGCGCTGGGCGTCGCTGGGTGCGGCGGAGGCCTTGGCCGGGGCTGGCTCGGAACTGCAGGCCTGCATCAGAAGCGCGCAGGTGGACGAAACAAGGGCGATACGGCGGATCGCGATGCTCATGCCCGAATGCTACCGCAGGCGATGATCGCGCATGGCGAATATGCTGCGTCGATGGGCCGCGCCACCGCGCTCATCCTCGTGTGCGCCGCGGCGACATGCCTGCCCGCATGCCAACCGACTTCGCGATCGGGTGGCGACATGAACGCTTCCTCCGCTGGCGTCTCCACGAACGCGTGGCCCTTCGTCCCCGCGTCGATCCGTGTGCACCCCCTGAGCCGTATCACGGTCGATGCGGCAGGCCGGCGTCGCGTGGAACTGCGCATCGAGTGCCGGGATGCCGAGGGTGATTCGGTGCGGACGATCGGTCTGGCCACGATCCGTCTGGGGGACGGAAACGTGGCCGAGGAAGCGCTTGACCTGAATGACATGCGCGTGAACCAGGAGACCTGGGACCGCGTGACCCGAACCTACCGGCAGACGCTCGACGTTCCCGAGGGATTCGTGTGCAAGGACGGTGGCAACCTGCCGGTCAAGCTGGATCTGCGGATGTCGCAGGACCGGGTGCTCTCCGCGTCGGGCGAGATCAGGTGCCCGTGACGGGCGGCATGCGTGCGCTCCGCGCTGATGCGTGGATGCTGCTGGCTTCGGCGATCTGGGGCGCCGCGTTCGTGGCACAGCGGGAGGTGGCGGGCAAGCTGGATGCGGGCTCCATCGCCGCGTTGCGGTTTCTTGCGGGCGGGCTGCTGCTGCTTCCGATCGTGATCGTGCGGCGGCCGATGGTGCGCGCGCGGTCACCCCTCGGCACCGTGATGGGCGCAGGCCTCGCCTGTGGCGTGGTGATGTTCGCGGCATTCATGCTGCAGCAGCGCGGCATCGAGGCCGGAAGCACGGCAAGCGCAGCCGGCTTCATCACGGGGCTCTACGTGCTCTTCGTGCCGGTGCTTGGGCTTTTCGTGGGCCTGCGAACCCATCCCGCGCTCTGGGGCGGTGCGGGGCTTGCCGCGGCGGGCCTGTACCTGCTCAGCATGGGTGTGGACCTTCGCATGTCATGGGGCGACACGCTGGTGCTGCTCTGCGCCGGCGCGTGGGCCGTGCACGTGCTGCTGATCGGGCGATTCTCGCCACGATGTGACGCGATCGAGCTGGCGACAGCGCAGTTCCTCGTCACGGGGGTCGTGGCCGCCATGAACCTTCGGGAGCTGCCGAGCGCGGAAGCGATCCGCGAATGCCTGTGGCCGATGGTGTATCTGGGCCCGGTCGCGGTGGGCGTGGCCTTCACCCTGCAGGTGGTGGGCCAGCGGACGGCGCCCCCTGCCCACGCGGCGGTGATTTTGAGCCTGGAAGGGCTCTTTGCGGCGATTTTTGGGGCTTGGCTGGGGGGCGAGCGTCTGCATGCAACCCAATATGTGGGCTGTGGGCTGATGCTGATGGGAATCCTGCTCGCGCAATGGCCGGAGTTTGTCCGCAGACAGGCCCCGGCCGAATCGTGCTAGAATCACCGCCCGCTTTGGGGATTAGTGTAACGGTAGCACAACTGACTCTGACTCAGTTAGTCCTAGTTCGAATCTAGGATCCCCAGTTTTCAGTGCCGCCCTCCGGCGGCACTGATCTTTTTTGGAAGGTGCGCGCGGGATTCGGCGGCCGCGCGACTCCATCAAGCGCATCGTCGGAACGCTCTAGGATTCGGGCGTGCGCGTCATCAGTCTGCTTCCGTCGGCCACCGAGTTGCTCTGTCGAATTGGTGGAGCGAACTTGCTTGTGGGTCGAAGCCATGAATGTGACTTCCCTGCGGAGATCGCGGATCGGCCGGTTTTGACCAGTCAGGTCACGCATGCGGCAACGAGTGCCGAGATCGATCAGCAGGTGCGCGAGGCCCTGAAGGATGGCAGCAGTGGCGCCGGACTCTATCGACTCGACGTCGCGGGTCTTCGGGCGCTCCAACCCGACGTGATCCTGACCCAGGATCTCTGCGAGGTTTGCTCGATCGATCTTCGCACGGTGCAACGCCTGGCGGCGGACATGAACCCGGCTCCGAGGATCGTGAACCTGAACCCGGGCTCGCTCATGGACGTGCTGGATGACCTGCTGCGCGTCGGTGAGGCGGTTGGACTTGAGGCAGGGGCGCAGCAGGCCATGGTGGCGATGCGCGAGCGCTACTGGAGTGCCGTGGATTTCGTGAATCCCTACGTGCCGGGGCCCGAGGTGCTGTTCCTCGAGTGGTGCGATCCCCCCTTCGGTGGCGGGCACTGGACGCCGGAACTCGTGCGCGCCGCAGGTGGAAGGCATTCGCTGGGCGAGCCCGGGTCGAAGAGCCGGCAGCTTTCGCCCGAGGAGATCATCGAGGCGGCGCCGGAGCGCGTGGTGATCTGTCCGTGCGGATATGGGATGGATCGCGCCTGGCAGGAACTTGATGTGCTGCGGCGAACACGGTGGTGGCCGCTCCTGCCGGCGGTGATGGAGGGCAAGCCGAACGCGATCGCGGTGGTCGATGGCAACCAGATGTTCAACCGTCCTGGACCGCGGCTGGTGGATGCCTTCCGTTGGCTGGTGGGATGGTTGAACGATCGGCCCGAGGTGGTGCCGGACGGCTTCCCCGTACGCTACGCCCTATAACAGGGTCGGAGGTAGTTATTGGATACTTGCGGGGTTTCCAAGTTCAGCGCGGCGGCTGCTGATTGGAACCGGCGGTTCGCACTGGGTTGGTGAGGCGGGTGTCAATAACTACCTCCGACCCTGTTACGCGGACGTTGGAGGCTGGACAATGGCACGCGGATTGCCAGCTGAACGCGGAGAGGAAACAACCCATGCGACTCGACCGATTCACCCAGCCCGCCCAGGAAGCCATCACCGGAGCCCAGAGCAAGGCAAACCTCGCCGGACACGGCGAGTTGAGCCCCCTGCACCTCCTCAGCGCGATGCTCGACGAACGCAACGGCCTCGCGGCAAGTCTGCTGCAGCGCTGCGGCGTGGAACCGGCACGCGTCCAGGATGTGGTCGAGGCCGAACTTCGTCGCCTGCCAAAGGTGCAGGGCGCGCAGGCCGCGCCAAGCCAGGCCTTCATGCAGGTGGTGACGGACGCCGAACGCGAGTCGCAGCGCATGAAGGACGCCTATGTCAGCACCGAGCACCTGCTGCTCGCGCTCGTCGACACCAGGACCGTGGCCAAGGAGGCACTCAGCACGCTCGGCCTCTCCAAGTCACGCGTGCAGGGCGCGATCGACGCGCTGCGCAAGGCCAGCGGCGTGGGCAACGTGAACGACCCAAACGCCGAGGGCGCGATGGAGGCGCTGAAGAAGTACGCCATCGACCTAACCGAGCGCGCGCAGAGCGGGAAGCTGGATCCCGTGATCGGCCGCGACGAGGAGATCCGCCGCTGCATGCAGGTGCTGAGCCGCCGCAGCAAGAACAACCCGGTGCTCATCGGCGAGCCTGGCGTGGGCAAGACCGCCATCGCCGAAGGCCTGGCCCTTCGCATCGTGAACGGCGACTGCCCCGAGGGCATGAAGGGGTCGCGCATCATGGCCCTCGACGTGGGCCAGCTCCTCGCGGGCGCCAAGTTCCGCGGCGAGTTCGAGGAACGCCTGAAGGCCGTGCTGCGCGAGGTTGCCGCGAGCGAGGGCAGCGTGATCCTGTTCATCGACGAGCTGCACACCATCGTGGGCGCGGGTCAGACCGAGGGCAGCCCCAGCGCGGGCAACCTGCTCAAGCCGGCCCTCTCGCGCGGTGAGTTGCGCTGCATCGGCGCCACCACGCTGAACGAGTACCGCAAGCACATCGAGAAGGACCCCGCCTTCGAGCGCCGCTTCCAGCCCGTGTTCGTGGGCGAGCCCAGCGTCGAGGACACCATCGCCATCCTGCGCGGCCTGAAGGCGCGCTACGAGGCGCACCACGGCGTGCGCATCCAGGACGGCGCCATCGTGAGTGCCGCCTCGCTGAGCCAGCGCTACATCGCCGACCGCTTCCTGCCCGACAAGGCGATCGACCTGCTCGACGAGGCCGCGAGCCGCCTGCGCATGGAGAACGACAGCGTGCCCGCGAGCATCGACGAGATCCGCCGCGAGGTGATGCGGCTGGAGATCGAGCGCGAGGCGCTCAAGCTTGAGAAGGACCCCGAGAGCCGCAAGCGCCTCGACGCGATCGAGGGCGAACTCGCTGGCCTGCAGGAGCGCAACCGCTCGCTCACCGCGCAGTGGGAAGTCGAGAAGAAGGATCTGGACGCGATCAAGGCCTGCAAGACCGAGCTTGACCGCAAGCAGACCGGGCTCGATCAGGCACAGCGCGCTGGCCAGCTGGAGAAGGCCGCGCGCATCCAGTACGGCGAGATGCGCGATCTCGAGGCGAAACTGAAGGCCGCCGAGGTGGCGCTGAAGAAGCGGCTCGAGACCGGCACCGCGCTCGTGCGCGAGGAGGTCGACAGCGAGCAGATCGCCGAGGTGGTCGGCAAGTGGACGGGCATTCCGGTGAGTCGACTCATCGAGAGCGAGCGCGAGAAGCTGCTGCGCATGGAGGACCAGCTTCACCATCGCGTGGTCGGCCAGGCCGAGGCGGTCGAGGCGGTCAGCGAGGCCGTGCGTCGCAGTCGCGCGGGCCTTGGCGAGGCGCATCGCCCCATCGGCAGCTTCCTCTTCCTCGGCCCCACCGGCGTGGGCAAGACCGAGCTGTGCAAGGCGCTCGCGGAGTTCCTGTTCGACACGGAAGACGCCATGGTGCGCATCGACATGAGCGAGTTCATGGAGCAGCACAGCGTGGCGCGGCTCATCGGCGCGCCTCCGGGCTACGTGGGCTACGAGGAGGGCGGCCGCCTGACCGAGGCGGTGCGTCGGCGCCCCTACGCGGTGGTGCTCTTCGACGAGATGGAGAAGGCGCACCCCGACGTGAGCAACGTGCTGCTGCAGGTGCTCGACGACGGCCGCCTGACCGACGGCCAGGGTCGCACGGTGGACTTCACGAACACCATCATCGTGATGACGAGCAACATCGGCGCGCAGGCGATCCTCGAGATGAGCGAGAAGGGCGAGCCCGACGAGATGATCGCCGCGCATGTGCGCACGCTGCTGAAGAAGCACCTGCGCCCCGAGCTGCTGAACCGCATCGACGAGACGGTGGTCTTCCACCAGCTTCGGAAGAAGGACCTCGCGGGCATCGTGGAGATCCAGGTGGGCAGCCTGCGCAAGCGCCTGAAGGCGCGCGGGCTGGATCTCGAGCTGACGCCGGCGGCGGTGAATGCGCTGGCGGACGAGGGATACGACCCGGCGTTCGGCGCGCGGCCGCTGAAGCGCGTGATCCAGCAGCGGCTGGAGAACGAGATCGCGAAGCGGATGCTGGAGGCGGCGTTTGTCGAGGGTGACACCCTACGGGTGGATCACGCCGGCAAGAGTTTCACCGTGGGAACCGGGAGCCGACGCGAACATGGCACTGGCGCGCAGGCCTGAAGCGCGTGAGCTCGGTCCGGACCGGGGGCATGCCGCGGTGCTGGGGCGAAGTGGTCGGTAACAACCTCCGACCCTCGTTCTCGGTCACTCGACGGTCACGCTCTTGGCCAGGTTGCGCGGCTTGTCCACGTCCTTGCCGCGCATCACGGCCGCGTGGTACGCGAGCAACTGCAGCGGCACCACGGTCACGAGCGGCTGCAGCATCTCCGGCACGTCCGGCACGTAGAACACGTCCTCGGCCAGGCTCTTGATGTGCTCGTCGCCCTCGGTCGCCACCGCGATCACGGCGCCACCGCGGCTTCGCACTTCCTCGATGTTGCTGAGCACCTTCTCGTACTGGCTGTTGCGCGTGGCCACGAACACCACCGGCATGCCCTTGTCGATCAGCGCGATCGGGCCATGCTTCATCTCGGCCGCGGGCATGCCCTCGGCGTGGATGTAGCTGATCTCCTTCAGCTTCAGCGCGCCCTCGAGCGCCACCGGCCAGTTCAGGCCGCGGCCCAGGAACAGCCAGTTCTCGCGCTCGATGTACTTCGCGGTGGCCCTCTTGATGTGGTCGCTGAGCTGCAGCGTGCGCTCGATCGCGGCCGGAATGCGCTCGAGGTTCTGCAGGAAGTTGCTCACGTAGTCCGCGCTCAGGTAGCGGCGGCGGCCCACGAACAGCGCCAGCATGCTGGCCACCATCACCTGGCCCACGAACGCCTTCGTGCTTGCCACGCCGATCTCGGGGCCCACGCGCAGGTACACGCCCGCGTCGGTCTCGCGCGAGATGCTGCTGCCCACCACGTTCACGATGCCCAGCGCCAGCGCGCCGCGGCTCTTGGCCTCCTGCAGCGCCGCGAGCGTGTCGGCGGTCTCGCCGCTCTGGCTCACGGCCACCACGACGGTGCCTTCCTCGACGATCGGATTGCGGTAGCGGAACTCGCTCGCGTAGTCCCAGTCGCTCGGGATCTTGCCGAGCTCCTCCATGAGGTACGTGCCGATCATGCACGCGTGCAGCGCGGTGCCCTGGCCCACGAACACCAGGCGCCGCGCCGTGGCCAGTTGCCTTGCCATCTGCGACACGCCGCCCAGCACGATCTGCCCGCCGCGCGTGTCCACGCGGCCCTGCAGGGTCATGCGGAGCGCGCGCGGCTGCTCGTGGATCTCCTTGAGCATGTAGTGCTCGAAGTTGCCCAGCTCGATCTCGGCCAGGTCGAACTCGAGCTCCTTCACCTGCGCGTCGACCGGCACGTCGTCGACGGTGCTGGTCCGGAACGAATCGCGGGTGAGCTTGGCCACCGTGTAGTCGGCGAGCGTGAACGCCTGCGTGGTGTGGGCCACGATCGCGCTCGAGTCGCTGGCCACCACGTACTCGTCCTTGCCCACGCCCACCATGAGCGGGCTGCCCTTGCGGGCCACCACGAGCACGTCGGGCTCCTTCTCGCAGATCACGCCGATGGCGTAGGCGCCGGTCACCTCGCGCAGCGCGGCCTGCACGGCCTTCTCTAGGTCGCCCTTGTAGACCTCGCCGATCAGGTGCGCGAGCACCTCGGTGTCGGTCTCGCTGGTGAAGGTGTGGCCCTTCTCGGTCAGGTAGGTCTTCAGGCTGGCGTAGTTCTCGATGATGCCGTTGTGGATCACCGCGATGCCGTGGCCGAGCTTCGCGTCGTCGCGATGCGGGTGAGCGTTCTTGTCGGTCACGCCGCCGTGGGTGGCCCAGCGGGTGTGCGCGATGCCGATGGTGCCATTGAAGTTGCCCTGCTTCTCGATCAGGCCCTCGACGTTGCGCACGCGGCCGACGGCCTTGGCCACGTTCAGCTTGCCCTTCTCCATGACCGCCACGCCGGCGCTGTCGTAACCGCGGTACTCAAGGCGCTTCAGGCCCTCCAGCAGGATGGGGCTGGCCTGGCGACGACCGATGTAGGCGACGATTCCGCACATGGCAGTTGGCTTTCGGGGGAGTCCTGAGGTGTTGAGGAGGCCGGTGCGGGCCCCCCTTCAGAGGCCCATTCGGCAAGGTAGCACGGATGCTTGAGAGGTCGAATGAAAGATGAGGGTTCTGTGATCTGGCCCCTGTCCGGAACCGGCCTTGGCGGGCAAACTGCCCTTTCATGGACGAGATTCAGCGCACGAAGGCCGATCTTCGGGAACGCGTCCGAACCGCCCTTCGTTCGATGGATTCCGCGAACCGGGCGGAGGAAGCCGTGGCGATCCGGCGGTCGATTCGTGCCTGGCCCACCTGGGTTGGAGCCCGTTCGGTGCTTGGGTTCCTCCCGCTGGCAAGCGAGGTGGACCTTCGGCCGCTGCTTGCGGAGGCCCTGCAACGCGGAATCCGCGTGAGCGTGCCGTTGGTGACCGCCGACGGAATCTTCCAGCCATGCCTTCTGAGGTCGCTCGACCCCAGGGATCTGGAGACCGACGCGATGGGCATCGCCGTTCCAAGGCAGCGGGAGATGGTTCCGGCCGAGCAGATCGACGTGGCGCTGGTGCCGGGCGTGGCGTTTGATGCCTTTGGCCGTCGACTTGGTCGAGGGGGCGGGTTCTATGACCGCTACTTGCCCAGCCTGCGACGGGAGGCCGCGACGCTGGGTGTCTGCTTCGGGTGCCAGCGTGTCCCGGAGGTCCCCGCGGTGACCCACGACGCCCGGGTCGAGTGGCTCGCGTCAGGAACCGGCGTTGTGGCTGCGCAACCCATTTCGCCGATCTAATCTCTCCTCGATCCCGCCGCGCCCACCACCGGAGAAGTCGTCATGGTCCTTGCCAGCCAGAGTTCGCGCCAGAGTCCTCGCAGCCGATTCATGAGCAACTCGTCGCCGCGACGCTCGCGCCTGCGCGTGGTGATCCTTCTCGCGGGCATTGCCGTCGCGGGCACGGTGATCTACTTCGCATGGAAGGCGTGGTCGTCGGAGCCTTCGAAGGACAGCGCGGTGAAGATGGCGGAACGGCCAATGCCAGCGCCGGCACCGGATGCCCCCGCAACATCGGGTGGCGAGGTGACCATCGAGCTTTCAAGCAATCAGGTGATCGGTGCCGGTGGCGAGTCCAAGCCTGCACCGATGCCTGCGACACCCGCCGCGCCGGCCACGACCGTTGCGGCGCCACAGTCTCAGCCAGCGAACGGGCCAGCCAACCCGGTCCCGCAGGCCCCCGCCGCGCCAGCCATGCCGGCGAGCGGCGTGATCGGCGCTCCTGCAGCGAACCAGCCGCCCGCCGCCAACGCGGCTGGCGCCGATTCGGGCGCGATGCCCGCCGCCGGCACGATGGCGCTCGACGAGGCGATCGCGATGGTCGACCGTGATCCGGTGCGCGCACGAGCACAGCTCACGCGCCTGCTCGAGGGCTCGGCCCTGTCGACGGCCGATCGCATGCGCGGCTACGACGCGATCAACCGCATCAATGGCGTGCTCGTGTTCAGCAATCGCGTGGTGATTGGCGACCCCTACTCGCTCGGCTACAGGATCGAGTCGGGTGACAGCCTGGCGCGCATCGCCAAGAGCCAGAAGCTCGACTGCGACTGGCGCCTGGTGCAGCGCATCAACGGAATCTCGAATCCCAACGGCCTGAAGGTCGGACAGTCGGTCAAGTTGCCGAAGGGCGCCTTCCACGGCGAGGTGCGCAAGAGCGAGTACCGCCTGAACATGTTCATCGGCGAGGGCCCGGATCGCGTGATGATCGCGAGCTATCCGATCGGTCTTGGCGAACTGAACACAACCCCCACCGGCGCGTTCATCGTTCGGCCCAAGAGCAAGCTGATCGATCCCGAGTGGCGCAACCCGCGCACCGGCGAGTTCTTCCAGAGCAACGACCCGAAGAATCCCATCGGCGAGCGCTGGGTCGGCCTGAAGGGCATCGAGCCCCACAACAAGGGCTTCGAGGGCTACGGCATCCACGGCACGATCGATCTGGAATCGATCGGACAGCAGAAGAGCATGGGCTGCGTGCGCATGCGCCCGCTGGACGTTGAGATGGTCTACGAGATGCTCACCGAGCCGAACTCGACGGTCACGATCGCGCCATAAGCGCGACATTCCTTCATTGGGGGCCAGGCCATGCGTTCCGGGATGAGAGACGTGAGGGCTGCGGGGTTCGAGACGCCATGATCGCGATGCGCAGCATCTGGGCCACGATGCTCGCGATCGCCTGCGGAGGAACCGCTCTGGCGCAGATCTTCCCTTGGCAAGGCGCTTTCACACCGGAACCCTGGTCGATGCTCGACATCGACTTCATGCTGGAGAGGATTGGTCTGAGCACGCACGACCCTCGGCTGCTGGATGCCATCGAAAACCACGCAGAGGGATTGCGGGAACTGCGTGATCGTCGTTGCCGGCCCCTAGAACTGGCCCTCCATCGACTCGATGCGGAGCATTCGGCGGCGCGCGGCGAGATCGAGGAGTCCGTTGATTCGGAGCTGAAGTCCGATTCCATCGAGGCGATCGCGCAGAAACGTGCCATCGGACTGGAGCCGATCGTGCAAGAGGCCGCGCGAATCCAGGATGCTTGGTACCAACTCGATTCCCAACTCATCGAGAGAATCCGCGCGCACGCCCCCGAAGGTGAGGGTCTCGAAATCCTGGACGATGCCCTGCTCTGGCGCCAGCGCGAGATGCATCTGATGATCCTCCGGCAGTCCAGGCATCATCTGCACGCCTTGGAAGTCGCGCCCCCTGTGCGAGCGCCCGAGGAACTGGATGATTCGGAGGCACGCCAAACATTCGAGGCGCAACTTCGGCTCTGGCATCGTGAATCCCTCGAAACGCTGAAGCGAATGCGCGCCGGATTCCTGCGGGAACTCCGCACTGGAACACGGACCGATGACCATGACCGTGGTGCCCGGGCGTTGGTCACGCAGAGCATTTGCGCGATCGACGACCTCGCGAAGATCCTCCCGGATCACCTGCGCGAGCCCTGGCGGGTCGACGCACGAAACCGCCTGCTGCACTTCAGCAGCCTCCCCATGAGGACTTCGATCAAGCGTCTTGAGGAGTGCCTTCCCTTCGCGCTCGATGAGTCGTTGCGGCGAAGGCTGGACGAGTGGAGTCTCGCTCGCGAGCGCATCGAGAATGAGGACATGGCACGCATCACCGAAAGGTTCGAATCACCAATCGAGCGCACGAGCCGCCTATGGCAATGTGACCAAAAGGTAATGGACGACATCCATGCGGCAGCGAGTGGTCAGCGCGGTTACGAGGCATGCTGGGAAGACATCTCGCTCTGCGATCTGGCGCGTGCGCCATGGCTGCCAGATTCCACTCGGAACCATCGGACCGAATCTCGCGACTTGATCGACGGACCAGCTCCGGAATTCCGGCGATGGTCGTGTGCCGATCTGCCGGACAAGGCATGGATTCAAGCCGTCTCGGAGACGCTCCAGCCGCACGACGAGGATCGGGCGGTCTGGAATGCGCTCTGCGAAGACCTGATCGACGAGAGCAACGCACTTCTTCGCAAACCCGATCGAGACTGGCGCGACGATACCCCACTACCCGACTACCGCCCCGAGGGCAGTGAGCCTGTGATCGAACCGCCCGGCGATCCGTCGGATTCCCGGATCCGCAACGCACTGGAACTGCCGGCCATGCTTCACGAGCACGCTGCGCTCGAGAATCGATGGTTCGACTCGGTTGCCGAAATCATGACGTACATTCCAAAGGAGACCATCGAGGCCGAGCGGTCGCGGCGCGAGCTGGAGCGCGTGATCTGGGTCATCGGGATGCTCCAAAGGCAGCTTGGCTGCCCTACCCTGCGATCGAACTTCCCTCCATGGGACGGGTGTCGGGCTCCTGTCAACGTTGACATGGTGATCGATTGGCTGTCGCCGGCGGATCAGGCGTCACTCCGAACCTTCCGTGAGCAGGTCCGGCGCGAGCAAGTGCAGATCCTTCTCAACCTGATCGATGGGCTCCAGCCGATCGCCCGCTCCATCCTCGACTGGCAGCGTTCGGGGATGCGCCTTCGTGACAGGGCGCCGTTTCGAAGCCTTGACGAGCCGATGGACCGCTACATCGAGGCCGTTCGTGCGCTCGACGAGCAGGCCTACAGAAGCTGCTGCGAGCTCATCCTGGCGCGAGCGATCAACATGCAGGCGGTGCTTCCAACCGATGTGTTGGCGCGGCTGCGCGAAACCACGCGTGCCTTCCAATTCCCGATCATGGGCGTGATACACATGAACACCCAGCATCAGATCAAGGAAGTCATGGGCTCGGAGAGTCTCCCGAGAGACTCGCTGGAATCGATGGCGACTGTGGCAAGTTCCCTGTCAACGAGGACACGCGTGATCTTCGAGCGCTATGCGCGGATGCTCGAGGAGTTTCGAGCAGTGTCAAGCTCACAGGCTGAGACCGATTCGGACCATTCATGGACAGGTCTCTTCTGGGAACTCGTTGACACTCACAACGACTACGCCTCGATCTGCGCCATCACCATCCGCCGAATGGAGTCGCTGCGCGCGGTGTCCGGTGCCGACCACCAACAGGCGGCACCATCCGCACGGCACGCGCAACCAGCGGAAACTCGTTAGGTACAACATGGGGACATGAGCTCCCGCATTGCCGCCTGCCTGGCCGTCGTCGCACTTCTGTCGGTCGCTGCAGCCAACGCCGCCGAGGTGCCTGCTCCGCTTCGCACCAGGGACCTGAAGGCGTGGATCGACGCGATCCAGCCCACGGATCCGCAGCGGGTGATCTTGGAGAAGGCCTTCGACGACTGCGTGGACCGCTGGCTCGAGGTGCGCGACCAGACCGTGCGGCCGGCGCAGACAAAGCTGGACGCGGCACCCGATGACGAGGCCGCGATGACGGGCATGAACAAGGCCTCGAATCGCGCGTTCGAGGCCATGCGCACGTCGGAGCGCGCCATGTTCGATGCCATGCGTGCGGCGGGGCTCGATGCCGCCCAGATGGCGGCGCTGGACAAGGTGGCCGACGCGCGCACGCGCAAGCGAGCGACCGCCATGGTCCGTGGCGTGTCGATGAACCTGCCGCGCGTGCCCGGATTGAAGTCGCTTCCGACGGACAAGGCGGCCGAAGTGGCGGCGAAGACGCGCGCGTGGGAGACCACTGCCACGCCGATCATCGATCGCCTTGCGTTGGCCAGTCTTGAAGACCCCAGTGGCAGCCGTTTCAACGACCTTCGCCGCAAGCTGCTCGCAAGCCAGCGCGCGACCGTTCGGGAGATCGCCACGCTTCTTCCCCCCGCCGACGCGAGGGCGTATCTGGAATCGTTCCGCCAGACCGCACTGCCTTCGCGAGGCGGCTGGGCCAGGCTCGGCGCGCCCACGCCCGACGGCATGATGGCTCGCATGACGCCCGAGCAGCGCGGCGCCATGACGGATCGCCTTGCAGCGTGGGACAAGGAACGCGAGGCGCTCGAGGAAGCCGCGATCGACGCGATGCTGGCCGATCCGCCGCAGCCGGAGACCGTGAAGGAACTCGCCGACCGCGCCGCGAAGCTCAATGCCGAGAACGCGGCCGCCATCGCCGAAGCCGCGGGTGATCCCGGTCTGGCACGGCCCGGCATGACCTTCGAGATCGGTGGCGATGAGGCCGGCATGAACCTGGAGGACCTTGCCAGCGAGGGCAGCGTGGTGGTGCTCTCGTCGGGCTCGAATGACGCGATGCCCGCCATGACCGGCGCGATGGTGGTGATGCAGGCCGATGACGAGATGCCCGCCGAGGGCGGCATGATCCAGATCCAGTCCAACATCCAGGTGATCGCGACCACCAGCGATGCGTCCGAGATCGGCATGAATGCACCCCCTCCAGACATGGAGGCCGCGATCGCCGGTGGCGCGGCCGTTGCGCGCGCCGTCACCGATCAGTTCCAGGGCTCCACGGATCAGGCCGACGGTGCCTCCAATGTGCCGATGCCGGAGATGCTGCTCTCCCGAGGAACCCGACCGCTGAGCCGTCAGGACATCGAGGCGATGCGCACGCGTCTGGCCGTGCCGGATGCGCAGCGTGCGGTGTGGGATGCGCTTGCCGAGGATCTGTTGAAGGCGAACTCGGACTGGATGGCGGCGGGCTCGGCAAACGCGGGCCCCGCCGCGGAGTTCATGCCGGCCGCTGGACAGACTCCGGAGCAGTTCGTTCAGTCGCGTGCGGCGCGACGCGCGGAACTTGCGCGCATCGAGGAGGGCTGGTTCGAGAACGTGAAGGCGGGCGTGACCGGAGTGGATGCCGGTGCGCTCGCGAGCGAACGCGCGCGGCGCGCTCTCGCACGCGCGCGAGCCGGCCTGCAGGGCATGGGGCCGATGATGGTGACCTCGCTCGTGTCGCGGCCAATGAAGATCGATCTCGACGCGGCCGTGGCGGGCCTGAGCCCGGCCGGCGCCCGCGCGTGCGCGGCGGCCGTGCAGGCGTGGCGCGCGTCGCTGCTGCAGGAACTTGTCGCGGCCCAGGCGCTGCTCGACGAGGCCTCCAAGCTGCAGATCTCGATGATGCAGTCGGTGCTGCAGCAGTCTGAGGATGGCTCGGAGAGCGTCTCGATGAACATGACCATCGACGAGAAGCAGGCCGAGGCACTCGAGCGCGCCCGCAAGCCGCTCGAGGAGGCGATCGCGCGAATCGAGGCGTCGCAGGCGGCCGCCGTGGAGACTGTCGCGGCCACGCTGCCAGCGGCCGACGCGCTCGCGCTTCGGCGCGCCGTGCGCAAGCAGACGCATCCGGAGGCCTTCCGCTCGCAGGAGAAGGTGGATGCAGCGATTGACCGGGCGCTGGCGATCGCGGACCTCCCGCCCGATCGCATCGAGGCTGTATCGCGGCTGGCAGAGGACT
>Ga0164292_10000286_pt1 | contig 37498 bp, 28 predicted proteins | sample GEODES117metaG_FD_111486 | JGI IMG/M metagenome (GOLD analysis project Ga0164292, IMG submission 111486) | Eutrophic lake water microbial communities from Lake Mendota, Wisconsin, USA - GEODES117 metaG | ecosystem: Environmental > Aquatic > Freshwater > Lake | place: USA: Lake Mendota...
AGCAGCAACTGCCTCAACACCCACAGTGCTGCCGTGATATATAAGAGATCCCCAACGCTGAATGGAAGCCAACCGGTCAGCGCCCTTAGCCCTTTTGAGATGGCCGGATAAATACCCCTGGAATAATATTTTTCAACCCACTGGGGTTCAAGGGAGGAAAGCCTGATGAGTACCACAGAAATCAGCAAGATGATCCAGGAGCGACTAAGCCATTTTCCACGGGGCATAATTGGTAATTTAGACAAAACATAATACCTTTGCATCCCTTTAAATCGGGTTGTTATGTCCGGACGCAGGGAATTTGATATAGCATTTGTAGGTTTGAAGCCCGGGGTCCATGAGTACAACTATGAAATAGACGAAAAGTTCTTTGCAGCTTATCCGTCGCAGGATTTCTCCAATACCCATGCTAAAGTACGCATGCAGTTGGAAAAAAACACAAATTTCATGTTATTGAAATTTGAAGTGGGCGGTACGGCAGATGTTCATTGTGATCGTTGCGGCAACCCATTGCAACAGCAGTTGTGGGATGATTTCGAAGTGTTGGTGAAACTGGTGGACGACCCTGACAAGATGAACAATGAAGAAGAAAATCCGGATGTTCACTACATCTCAAGGGGCGAAAGCCTGCTGAATGTGGAAGGCTGGATCTACGAATTCATCACCCTTAGCGTGCCTACGCACCGTATGTGTTCGGAAGAGCAGATCGGTGGACCGCAGTGTAACAAACAGGTGTTGGAGATGTTGAAGAAAATGAACGAAACAGGTAACCAATCCCAGAACCCTATTTGGAAGGGGCTGGACAAATTCAGGAATATATAAAGTTATAATATGCCAAATCCCAAAAGAAGGCACTCCCAGCAACGCAGTGCTAAACGCCGGACACACTACAAAGCGTCTAAAATAACCCTTAGTAAAGACAGCACTACAGGAGAGATCCATGTACGTCACCGCGCTCACGAAAGCGAAGGTAAACTGTACTACAAAGGCAAACTGGTAGCCGAGAAGTCTCCTATCTAAGTATAGATTAGAACATTATTGATAGAAAGTAAAGATCGAAAGATGCTCCTTCGGGGGACGTTTTCTGATTTTTACTTTTTTTTATTATTCGATCGCTTTAGAGGAACTTTATCAAATGAAGATTGGACTCGACATGATGGGGGGCGATTTTGCCCCGCTCGAAGCCGTTAAAGGCGTTAAGATCTACCAGAATGAACACCCTGATCCCGCCCACATCGTAATGATCGGCGATCAGGGACAGATCCTTCCTCTGGCCAACGAGCATGACATCGACCCATCTTCATACACCATTGTGCACGCCAGCCAGGTGATCGACATGCACGAGCACCCCACTAAAGCACTAAAAGAGAAAACAGACTCTTCCATTGCCATTGGCTTTCATATGCTGGCCTCCGGCAAAGTGGACGCCTTCATCAGCGCAGGTAACACAGGTGCCATGATGGTAGGCTCCCTATTCAGCATCAAGCCGATTGAGGGCGTATTAAGGCCCACCATAGGCGCTTATCTGCCCCGTGAAAATGGTAGGATGGGCTGGTTGGTTGATGTGGGAATAAATGCCGACTGTAAGCCGGAAAACCTGATGCAGTTTGGCATTCTGGGCTCCCTGTTTGTGAAGTATGTCTGGAATGTGGACAGTCCAAGGGTGGCCCTTTTGAATTTAGGCGAAGAAGAAGGAAAAGGCAATATCCTTACCCAGGCGGCCTATCCCCTGCTGAAAAATTGCGATAAGATAGAATTTGTGGGCAATGTAGAAGGCCGCGACATCTTTCTTGATAAATCAGATGTGATCGTTTGCGAAGGTTTTACCGGCAATGTGATTCTCAAACTGGCCGAAAGCATCTACGACATTACCCTGCGCAGAAATATCAAAGACGAGTACTTCGACAAGTTCCATTTTGAACAGTATGGTGGTGTGCCCGTCCTCGGTGTTGCCAAACCCGTGATCATAGGCCACGGCATCTCCGAAGGTGCGGCTTTCAATAACATGATCCATATGGCCGAGAAGATGATCAGCACCGGTCTGCTTGAAAAGATAAAAGCCAGCTTCGGGGCGGGTTGATTCTTATTTCTTACTGTTTAGTTTTTTGTATCTCAATAGCGCTTCCAGGTAATAGTAGTCGGCATAAATGATGGGAGTATTCACTTCCGACTTGGCTGGCTTGTGCCCAACGGAATGTTTGAGGATAAAATCGTTGTTGCCCTCTTTCGCCAGGTATTCATCAGACGACAAACGCTGCAGGATGGATTCCGCAAAAGAAAAATATTTGTCTTTCATCGGCTCGGAATAGCTGCTCAGCTCCAGCAACGCAGAGGCAGTAATGGCAGCTGAGGAAGCATCCCTTTCCTCATTCGGAATCAGCGGTGCGTTGTAGTCCCAGTAAGGGATCTTATCTGCGGGCAGGTTAGGATGATTCATTAAGAACTTAGCGATCTCTTCGGCCTGCTTCAAGTACTTTTTATCTTTCGTTTCCCGATACATCAACACATATCCATAGAGACCCCATGCCTGGCCCCGGGCCCAGGCTGAAGTGTCATGGGCACCCTGCGCCGTCTTTTTGCGGAATATCTTTCCGTCGGCATCATAACATACTACGTGGTAACTGCTGTAATCATCCCGATAGTGATGTTTGATGGTATTGTCGGCATGGGTGATGGCGATATTGTACAAGCGCTTATCATTTGTTTGTTTGGCAGCCCAGAACAAAAGCTCCAGGTTCATCATATTATCAATGATTACGGTAAAGGAACAGTCTGCGTGCTTATCCCAGGATTTGATCACCCCACGATCGGGATCAAATCTTGTTGCCAGTGAATTCGCGCCTGTAACTAATGGCTCCACATAAGCCTTGTTCCCGGTGAGCCTGAGCCCATTCCCGAATGGACAGTACAGCATGAAGCCAAGGTCATGCGTGCCCTTATTGAATTTCTCCTGTTCTACTGCCCAGGTCCATTTCTCTGCGGCGGTTTTCCATTTCGGATCTTTGGTGTACTCAAAGAGATGCCAGAGCGATCCTCCAAAAAAACCACTGCACCACCAGTTGGATTTACGATCGTCGCGCGAACCATCGGGCTTGGTGGACTGCGGAAATTTCGTCGCGTCAGGATGCGAGGCGAGCATGCCTTCATACTGTTTCGCTGCGATGGAGAACTGTTTGTCCACGTCGATTTTTTGCTGGGAAATCGCTTCCGGGCCAGAACAAAGGAGCATGGAGACGATGGCGGCTATTGTACGCATACACGTTATGGGCTTATTATGAACTTCAACATAGTGAATCTAATTGACATAGCCGTGCCGCTTTGACAAACTAACTGGCGAAAACGATTGAAACAGTTGAGGGTATTTTTCGCAATTCATTAATTGGTGAACAAGGCAGTTCAGAATGGCTGTTAAATACCGAGGTCCGCCCTTCCGTTCACGGCTTAACAGGAGACGCTTCAGCGGGCTTTACAAATGGGAACGATAAAAACACCTGAAAGGTGGATCCTCTAGTGGAACCATAGCCGCTTTTAGCGATCATTTCGCTCATCCCGATGTTATATCGCAATTTTATATCCATCCCTTTCCCTTTGTGTGCTTTCGCCAAACTATATCCAACTTCAATTGGTACTGATAAATACAGCGATTTGAAATTCGATCTCATTTTCTCGGTGATCTCTACCGAATTGCCCGCCGGTAAATTTCCCTCTGAAGCCTGTTTGGCAGAAGTGAGAAAACTGATCTGTGGACCAGCCGAAACAAAAACAGTTGGCGTGACCCTGTACTGTGCCAATACCGGAACATCGATGTAATTAAGTTCGATATCATAGGTAATGTCGCTAAGCACACCGGAATAATCCCTCAATGGCAAAACATTCTTGGCGCCGCGGGGAGATATCGGCTTGAATTCCGGCGTAAGCGCCCATTTCTCATTGATCTTGATGAATGTACCCAATCCAAAATAAAAATCATGTCTCCGGGATTGCTGTTGCAAACCCGGCATGGAGGAAAAGTTCATTCCTAAATCAACACTTAAGTGAAACTTTTCGGAGGCCACTTTGTCGCCAAAAATCAAGGCCAATAATGCAGCCTGTGCCTTGGCGCTTTGTTGGGCGCAAGAAAGGACAATGACAGAAAGCACCAGTTTTGTTATAATCGATTTCATAAAAGATGTACATATTTTAGACATTTCTCTGCCTACCGAAACCCCCTGTTAAAAATACACAAAACATGTATTACCCATTCCTGCTCTTTGTGTCATAAACTTTCCAAAAAAGGGTAAAAAAAAAGGATAAATCTTTAACAAGACTTATCCTTGGTGTGATCTGGCTGGGACTCGAACCCAGGGCCCATACATTAAAAGTGTATTGCTCTACCAACTGAGCTACCAGATCCTCCTGCCGTTTGGGGCATCCCTGTTTTGAAAAGGGAGTGCAAAAATAAGGGAAAAAATAAATCAATCCAACTTTTCATAACTCAATTGATTATCCAGCTTTATTAAATTGTATTCTTTATACTGCGTGCAGCTTTCTCACCCACATGATTAACTTTACGATCTCAATCAACTACCCATGACAGGTTATTATCAGGATAAAGTGGTGATCGTAACAGGCGGCACAGACGGCATAGGCCGGGCACTGGTAAAGCAGCTTATTCAGGCAGGCGCTAAAGTGGCTACCTGCGGACGCAACCAGGATAAACTTTATTCGCTGCAAACGGAATTCCCGGGCCAATCCCTGCACACCCTGGTAGCTGATGTAAGCCGGTACGATGATTGCGAAAATCTTGTCAATACCACAGCCGCTGCTTTCGGGGGCATCGACATCGTCATCAACAATGCCGGGGTATCCATGCGGGCCCTGGTTGAGGATCTCGAGCTTTCCGTGATCGAGAAAGTGATGAACATCAACTTCTACGGCGCCGTATATGCCTCCAAGCTTGCGCTACCTTATATCCTCCAAAGACAAGGAAGTATCGTAGGCGTGTCCTCTATTGCCGGTTACCGGGGTCTACCCGGCAGAAGCGGGTATTCCGCGTCAAAATTCGCACTGCAGGGATGGCTTGAATCCCTGAGGACTGAACTCCTTGATTCCGGTGTCAATGTGATGTGGGTGTGCCCCGGTTTTACCAGCTCCAATATCAGGAACGCAGCCCTGAACAAAGACGGCAAACACTATGGCGAAACAACCATGGATGAGGATAAGATGATGAGTTCTGAAGATTGCGCCCGACACATTCTGCGGTCTATCGAAAAGAGAAAAAGGACCCTCGTGCTAACCTTTACGGGTAAGCGAACCATCTTCATGAATAAATTCTTCCCTTCGTTAACGGATAGGATGGTCCGCAAATTCTTCTTCAAAGAAGGCAAACTGGTCCGATAAGATTGATAATAACTGCATAATTTCGCTTAACTAACCCAGATCATTTGCAGCATCTAATATTCCCACATTTTCTTCCATGCCTATTCTAACGCTTACATCAGATATCGGTCATAAAGACTTCCTGGTGGGCGCCGTTAAAGGACAGGTACTCCAGGTTAATGAGGAATTTAATATCGTGGATATCAGCCATGAACTCACCCCCTTCAATTATTCACAGGCAGCCTACGTGTGTAGAAATGCGATCAGGAACTTTCCAGGCGAGAGTTTCCATATCATCCTTATGAACCTGTTCCATACCCGCCCTGAGCATTTACTGCTGGCAAAATATGGAAACCAGTATATTGGCATGGCAGATAATGGCCTGCTAACCATGATCATAGAGGGATTACCTGAACAAGTAGTTGGAATAGCCCTGGATAAAACACAGAACAGAAACACACTCTACTGTACCCGGGTGCTGGCACAAGCTTTCACTGACCTGTTATCCGGGCAGGCCCTGGAAAAGATCGGCAATCCCAACCACTCCATAGAAGTCAAGAACCCACTGAAGCCTATGCTGGGCAATAACTACATAGAAGGCCAGATCATATTCATAGACCATTTTGAGAATGTGATCGTGAACATCACGCGCGACGATTTTGAGGAACAGCGAAAAGGCCGCAGCTTTAAGATCGTGTTCAAAAGGGATGAGGTGATCGACAAGATCAGCGAAACCTATGCCGATGTAAATGAGGGCGAAAAACTGGCTCTTTTCAATTCAGCCGGATACCTCGAGATCAGCATCAACAAAGGCAATGCAGCGGGCCTGTTCGGGCTCCAGGGCTATTCAGAAAAATCTGTGTCCCAAGCCCAGGTTCTGCAGAACCGGCTTTACTACCAGACGGTTAGGGTGCATTTTGAGTAATTGGCGAATTGACGGATTGCCGAATTAGCGGATTGGAGCCATTTGTTAAAATTTATTAATCCGACAATTCGCCAATCCGTCAATCCGCCAATCCTTTTGCCCATCGGTAAATTTCCCTTAGGTTTGCCAGTCTTTTTAAATCCCGAAAACCGTATGAGTTTTAAGAAAGTCAACAACATCACAGGCTGGATCGTTTGGGCCATTGCTTCCTTTGTATACCTGATGACGGCCGAGGCCGGAGGCAGCCTTTGGGACTGCGGTGAGTTCGTCTCCTCGTGCTTTAAAGTTCAGATACCCCACCCGCCGGGAGCACCCCTCTTCGTGTTGCTGGGAAGGCTGTTTATTGTAGCTTTTGGCAATGATCCCCTGCTCGCAGCCAAAGCGGTCAACTCCATGAGTGCACTGGCCAGCAGTTTCACCATCCTGTTCCTGTTCTGGACCATTACCCATTTTGCACGTAAAATCTATCATAAAGAGACCGGCGAACTTTCCGGCCAGCAGGTCTTTTCCATCATGGCTGCTGGTGTTGTAGGCGCTTTAGCCTATACGTTCAGCGATTCATTCTGGTTCTCAGCTGTAGAAGGCGAGGTTTACGCCCTTTCATCTTTATTTACCGCACTGGTATTCTGGATGATGCTCAAATGGGAGCACAGCGCAGATCAGTCGGGGGCCGACAAATGGATCATCCTGATCTTTTTTATGATGGGACTTTCCATCGGTGTGCACCTGCTGAACCTTCTGACCATTCCGGCCATCGTGATGATCTATTATTTCAAACGCTATAAGGCCACCCCATGGGGTACGTTCTGGGCTTTTATCATAGGATGCGCTATTACTGGCATCACGCAGACATTCGTGATTCAATACACGGTTAAGGGTGCAGGTAAGTTCGATATCTTTTTTGTGAACGACCTTGGACTCCCCTTCTTTTCAGGTTTCATTTTCTATTTCGCACTCCTGGCCGCGCTGATCTGGTACGGCATCAGGATCGCAGGGTCTGACAAGATTTCCACTACGAAGTTTGCCATTTGGTTATTCCTCATGATTTTTACCGTGGCTTATCCATTCATAGCAAGAGGCTCAATCGCAGGGCTGGTGGTTAAGACGCTGGTTGTAGGCGCCCTGGCTTTTGCTGTAGCAAACTATGGCTATGCCGCCATCAAGAGAAACCCCTACTTCCTGAAACTCGCCATGTGGTGTTTTGCATTCATGCTTTTTGGATATTCCACCTATGTCACCACCATGATCAGGTCCAACTCCGATCCCGGGATCGACATGTATAATGTAGATAATCCAATGAGTCTGGTTGGCTATCTTGGGCGTGAACAATACGGGGATTTCCCGTTGATCTACGGCCAGGTTTTTACAGCCACTCCTGAAGAATATGCAGAGGGAGAAACTAAATACGTGAAAGGAAAGGATAAATATATCGTTGCAGGAAATGATGCCTCTCCGAAATATGCGGCAGAGGATATGATGCTGCTCCCAAGGGTTTGGGACGCAAGTAACGATCAGGGCCATGCTGATTTCTACAAGCGCTGGCTGAACCTGGAAGACGGGGAAAAGCCTAATCAGGCCGACAATATCAAGTGGGCACTGTCTTACCAGATCGGCTGGATGTACCTCCGCTATTTTGGATGGAACTTTGTAGGAAAGCAAAACGACCTCCAGGGATTCGGCAACGACCGTGACGGTAATACCATCACCGGGATTGCCGCCCTAGATAACTCTCTTCTCGGCAATCAGTCAAAACTTCCTCAAACATTAAGAGAGAATAAAGCCAACAATAAATTATTCGCACTACCATTGATTCTCGGACTCATCGGTTTGTTGTATCAGTACAAAAAAGATCGCCAGGATTTCTTTGTCACTTTCCTGTTGTTCTTCTTTACCGGCTTTGCCATCGTCTTCTACCTTAATCAGGCAGGCAACCAGCCACGTGAACGTGATTACGCTTACGTGGGTTCGTTCTACGCCTTCGCCATTTGGATAGGACTGGGCGTAATGCAAATCAAGGAATGGCTTCAGAAGTTCATGCCAGCCAATATTTCCAACTTTGCAGCTGCGGGCCTTTGCCTCCTGGCCGTGCCGGTGCTGATGGCTTCGCAGGAGTGGGACGACCATGATCGAAGCAAAAAAACCCTGGCCCGCGATCTGGCAAAAGATTACCTGGAAAGTTGTGCGCCAAACGCGATACTCTTCTCTTATGGAGATAACGATACGTACCCGCTATGGTACGCGCAAGAAGTGGAAGGCATCCGCAGGGATGTACGGGTGATCAATTATAGCCTGCTGGGTATCGATTGGTACATCAACCAGCTCCGGTATAAAATCAACGAAAGCGCCCCTATCGACATGGTATGGGATGCTGAAAAGATCGAAGGCAGCAAAAGGGATTTTGTGAGGTATTATGAGAAGCCAGGCATATCCGATCAAAACCGGTTCGTAGACCTCTATAGCCTGATGAAAGATTTCATTGGAAGCGATGAGCCCGCCAACCAGGTGCCCATGCAGGATGGTAGTTATATCAACTATTATCCGATCAAAAAAGTCAGTGTTCCTGTGGACATCAATACCGTAAGGTCAAACGGAACCGTAACCGCAAACGATAGTGTAGTAAGTGAACTGCGTTTTGAGATCTCGAAAAACATCCTGATGAAAAATGATCTGGCGGTGCTGAACGTGATCGCTGCCAACAAATGGAAAAGGCCGATCTATTTCACCTCACCAGGCTCTCAGGGAATGGGCTTTGATAACTACCTGAGGTCAGATGGGATGTCGTACCGCTTGGTCCCGGTTACCATTACTCCGCAAAATTCTGTGAATGCTGACTGGGCGAAGAATGTGTTGCTGACCAAATTCGCTTACGGCAATGCAGGAGCTAAAGGTGTTTACTTCGATGAAGAAAACAGAAGGCATTTGATCAGCATCAGGCAAGCTTATGCAGAAGCAGCAAGCAACCTGGCTGGCCAGGGCAGGAAGGAAGATGCAAAAGCGTTGCTGAACAAGGTAGACAAGGGAATGGACGAAGAAAATATGCCTTATGGACTGGTGAGTCGCGGTAACCAGCATAATATGGTCAGTATACAAATGGTGGAAGCTTCTTACAAAGCAGATGACCAGCAACTGGCTTCCAAGATCTCTGCCAGGGTTCGTAAGGACCTGGATGAACAACTGGCTTATTATGCCAATCTCGGTAACATGTCACTGCCGGAAATGAGGCAGGCTGTTCAGGATATCATGGAAAATAAAGCAGATAACTTAAGCGACAGGCAGAAAAGCATGTTCCAGGAGATGCGGATGGCTTTCGGCTTGAAAGATTACCTCGATAATATTGAAAGATCATTCAAAAATCCTGCACCGGCAGTATCTGAGACGCCCGGCATGATCAATAATAAGTAAGCCTTCCGGCCATAAAGCTGATTCCGGATTCCGGATTGCCTATTCCACGTTAAGAAACAGGAATGGCAATTCAGAATCCGGAATTTGTTTTAACTTACATCTCTTCCCGGCAATCAAGACCAACTGACTTCTTCTCACTATTAAACCGGAGCCATGAAAGGTTTTCATTTTACCCATTTTGATCCTGAGGATCAAAATAAAACAGCCTTTGAAAAGCTGCTTGATCTGTTCATGCAGTTGCTTACATATACGAGTGGCGATGTGAGTGAAGCCATGAACTGGTTGACGCAGCTCGACAAAAAATACCAGCTTACCAATGAAGAGTACGGGTTGGGTGACTTCATTGATGAGATGAAGGAAAAAGGATATCTTGACGAGAGCAACCAGACAGGCGAGATCAAGATCACACCCAAAACCGAACAGGGTATCAGGAAACGCAGCCTGGAGGAGATTTTTGGAAAATTAAAGAAGTCCAGATCCGGCGAGCACCATACGTTCAAGCCAGGTCAGGGAGATGATCTCAATCCCGAGACCAGGCCTTTCCAGTTCGGCGACATGCTTGAACAGATTGATTTTGTGAGCTCTATCAGGAATGCGCAGATCAATCATGGCATCGAATCGTTCCGGATGAATGAAGATGACCTGGAGATCAGGGAAACTGATTTTAAGACGCAGACCTCCACGGTGCTGATGATCGACATCTCCCACTCTATGATCCTCTACGGGGAAGACCGGATCACGCCGGCAAAAAAAGTGGCCATGGCACTCAGTGAGCTGATCACTACCCGGTATCCGAAAGACACGCTAGATATCGTTGTATTTGGTAACGACGCCTGGATGGTGGAGATCAAGGATATCCCCTACCTGCAGGTTGGGCCTTACCATACCAACACCGTTGCCGGCCTTGAACTGGCGATGGATCTGTTAAGGAGAAGAAAAAATCCGAACAAACAGATCTTCATGATCACAGATGGCAAGCCCACCTGCCTGAAGGTTGGAAAAAAATATTATAAGAACAGCTTTGGGCTCGACAGAAAAATCACCAGTCGTTGTCTGAATTTGGCGGCGCAATGCAAGAAGTTGAAGCTACCGATCACAACATTTATGATCGCAAGTGATCCTTATCTGCAAAAATTTGTTGCTGAATTTACGGAGACCAATAATGGAAAGGCATTCTTTGCCACGCTCGATAAACTTGGAGCATTTATCTTCAAGGACTTTGAAAGCGGGAAACGTAAAACCGTGTATTAAGGGAATAATATGATCAAAACATTAGGCGAACTACGTAAAAGCGGATACAAACCAAGATCGGTGAAAGAAGAAATCAGGGAAAACCTGATTAAAAAACTGAAGGCGGGTGACGAAACCTTTCCTGGGATCATTGGATATGAAGACACGGTGATTCCTGACACGGAACGCGCCCTGTTATCCCGGCACAATATCCTTTTTCTTGGTCTCCGCGGCCAGGCAAAAACGCGGATGGCGAGGCAGATGATCGATCTGCTGGATGAGCAAATTCCGATTGTAGAAGGCAGTGAAGTCAATGACGATCCTATGGACCCCATGTCGGGCTACGCAAAAAATCTGATCGCAGAAAAAGGTGATAAAACCCCCATCACCTGGGTACACCGAAGCGAACGATATGGAGAGAAACTGGCTACGCCAGACGTTAGTGTGGCTGACCTGATTGGAGATATTGACCCCGTGAAAGCAGCGAATTTGCGCTTAAGTTTTGCCGACGAAAGGGTGATCCACTATGGCATCATACCCAGAAGTAACCGAGGAATATTTGTGATCAATGAACTCCCGGATCTCCAGGCGCGTATACAGGTAGCCCTGTTCAATATCCTCCAGGAAGGAGACATTCAGATCCGCGGTTTCAAACTGAGGATGCCGCTGGATATATTGTTTGTGTTCACGGCAAATCCGGAAGACTATACGAACAGGGGTGCTATTGTTACGCCGCTGAAGGACCGTATTGAGAGCCAGATCCTGACCCATTATCCTAAATCGGTAGAACATTCCCTGGCCATTACAGAGCAGGAGGCCTCCGTGCATGAAGACCAGATCGCAAGGGTCAAAATCAGCGACCTCGTGAGGCGATTGATCGAGCAGGTTTCCTTCGAAGCCCGGAGCAGTGAGTTCGTGGATCATAAAAGCGGAGTCTCCGCGAGGCTTACCATTGCCGCGCTGGAAAACGCCTTTAGCGCTGCTGAGCGCAGGGCCATCATCAATAAGGAGAAGGAGACGCAGGTGTGGATCAGTGATCTGGTTGGTATTATCCCTTCCATTACGGGTAAAATAGAACTGGTGTATGAAGGTGAGCAGGAAGGCCCCTACCAGGTAGCTTATAACTTGCTGGAGAAATCATTCCGGACGATCTTCGGGCAGTATTTCCCAAGTCCGGATAACAAAAAGAAAAGAAATCGCGAAGGGGTGCCTGACGAGAATCCTTTCAGGAGCATCATCTCTTGGTTCGATAAGGGAAACAACGTGAACATGTTGTTTAATACAAAAGATGCCGAAAAGATCCAGTTGTTGTACAAAGTTGACGGGCTCTATGGACTCGTTAAAAAATTCTTCCCACAGGCATCAGAAAAAGAGCAGGCCCTGATGATGGAATTTGTTTTACACGGACTGAGTTCTCATTCCCTGATCAGCAAGAAAGTGTTGGAAGCGCGCATTGAGTTCAAGGATCTAATGGGTTCCATGATCAACCTGGGGCAGGAATCGGGCTATAAGGATGATGATGATGTGGATGATTATAGATAATTAGCTAATTGGCTCATTGGCTCATTGGCTCATTCTTTATGCAGAAAGACTCTAAAATTGAAAGAAATTTAGCGTAGCGAATGAGTCAATTGGTCCATGAGCTAATTAGCCAATTATATTGACCTCCCGCTCCAGCAGCACACCGAACATTTCCTGCACGCTGAGCAAAATTTCCTCGCTGAGTTCGTAGATCTCTCTGCCACTGGCCTTGCCATAATTGACAAGCACCAGGGCCTGCTTTTCATGCACGCCAGTATCGCCTTTCCGATAGCCCTTCCAACCTGCTTTCTCAATCAGCCAGCCTGCGGCGAGTTTGACCCTGCCTCCCGGGAGTGAATACCCTACTATATCCGGGTATCCCATTTTCAGCTCATCGAACTTGGCCTGATCCACTTCAGGATTTTTAAAAAAACTGCCTGCATTACCAATCACGGCGGGATCCGGAAGTTTGGATTTGCGGATGCTGATCACCGCATCCCCAATGGCACGTATGGAAAGATCCTGCACGCCCATTTTCTCCAACTCTTGGGCAATGGCACCGTAAGAAGTATGAAACTTCGGCTTTTTGTTGAGCCGGTAGGTAACTGAGGTGATCATGAACTCCCCTTTGTATCTGGTTTTAAATACAGAATCCCGATAACCAAAGGCACAGTCGGATGCCGTAAAAGTGTACAGCTTTTCCTCTTCCAGGTGCCAGGCCTCCAATTCATGGAAAACGTCTTTCACCTCCACACCGTATGCCCCGATATTTTGAATGGGAGATGCCCCATTTCGGCCCGGGATAAGGGCCAGGTTTTCTACGCCGGAAAACCCTTTGCCGATGCAGTATTCCACAAAGCCATGCCAGTTCTCCCCCGCCCCCGTTCTTACAAAAATATGGTCCTCATCTTCCCTGATAACTTCTTTACCCATGAGCATATTATGCAGCACGATACCGTTAAAATCAGCGGTAAAAAGGATATTGCTGCCGCCTCCAAGTATCAGGTGTGGAACCGATTTAATGGGATCAAGATTGGAAAGTTCATCCACACTCGATATCTTGGCATAATATCTGGCCTCTACATCTAATCCGAACGAATTATAAGGGGCCAGTGAGACGTTTTCGAGAAATTGCATACAACAATAATAAATAAAATATGGGGCGTACTGTAACCATACTTGGAGCATCCGGGCTGATAGGCAGCCATTTGCTCAGGATACTGATCAATGATCCAAAAACCGAAAAGATCGTAGCATTGGTCAGGAATACGATCGATATCACTAACCCAAAACTGGAGCAATTCGCGATCGACTTCGAAGACCCCAAAGCCTATGAGCCACATATTGCGGGTGCTGAGGTTGTATTCAGTGCGGTTGGCACCACCAACAAAGATGTGGATGGGGATCATGAAAAATATAAGAAGGTGGATTTTGATATCAATCACCATGCTGCCGCCGCTGCTGCCAAACACGGCGTCTATTCTTATGTACTGGTGTCCTCTGTCAAGGCGGACCCCAATAATAACAACAGCTTTTACCTCAAACTAAAAGGAGTTACCGAAGAAGTGGTCTGTCAACAATCGATTCCGCAGATCCATATCATGCGACCTTCTTTTCTAACTGGCCGTAAAACAAAAAAAAGACCTGGTGAAGTGATCGTCGAAACCCTCTCGCCCCTGTTCTCCTGGGCATTCAAGGGCAAGAACGAAGCATTGAAACCCATACCGGCAGACGAAGTGGCAAAAGCCATGTTTGCGGCATCTTATTCACCAGCCAAGGGCATTCATTTTCATGAGTACGACAGCATGCAAAATCTGAACAAATCATTGTTGAACTAACCCCCAATCGTGGAATCTTATCCGTTGGCTTTACCCCGTGATGACGAACGAGATGCATCATTGACTTTGATTTAGCAAGGCAGGTAAAAACAGGCTGGAACTTTAACTCTATTGCGGATCTACATCCGGTTGTATAATCACCGACCGGAATTGCCGGTCGTTCTTCAAAATAGCCATTTGCTGCAGGATCAGCATTTTCGCATAGGTGGTTGTTTTAGTATCCTTAGATAACTTCAGCAACAGCTCAATGATATACATGTTCCTTACGCGGCTCACAACGGGTTCAGCGGGGCCTGTGATCTGACCCGGATATTCTTTTTCAAGCGCATTGGCCATGATCTGCGCCGCCGTTTCCGCCACCAGCTTTTCCTTATGTTTTAAGGTAACCTTCACGAGTTTGGAAAACGGCGGGTAATGGAATTGTTTTCTCCCCGCTAGCTCGGCAGTATATAGCTTTTTATAATCGTGCTCTTTTACCCATTCCAGAACCGGGTGTTTAGGGTTTGTGGTTTGGATCATCACTTTACCGCGTTGATCTTTCCTGCCGGCCCTTCCACTTACCTGCTCCATCAGTTGAAAAGCGCGTTCGTTGACGCGAAAATCCGCAAAGCTTAACAGTCCGTCGGCGTCAAGAATGCCTACCAGTTGCACGTGATCAAAATCAAGGCCCTTTACCACCATCTGGGTACCGATCAGAATGTCGATCCGCAGCTGTTCGAATTGCTGGATCATTTGGTCGTGGGCCGTTTTCCCTTTTACCGTATCCATATCCATACGGGCGATCCTGAAATCCGGAAAGGTCTCTGTAAGTTGCTCCTCGATCTTTTCTGTACCGAAATTCTTCTCCAGCCAACTTACGGAGCCACATGCCGGGCAGGTCACGATGCGTGTATAGGTATTCCCGCAATAATGACACTGCAGCTTCTGGTGGAGTTTATGAAAAGTCAGCGTAACATCGCATTGTTCGCAATGGGGTATGAAGCCGCAGGTACCGCAGATCAGGTAGGGTGAATACCCGCGCCTGTTTTGAAAAAGGATGACCTGTTTTTTTGCTTGCACGGTTGCTTCTATCGCCTGCTCCAATAACGGGGAGATCATGATCTTACCTTTCTCCTTTCTAACCACTTCCCTGGTGTCAAGGACTTCTATCTCCGGCAGCAGCACATTTCCGAATCGTTCATTCAATTCTACACCGGCATATTTCCCAGTCTTTACATTGTAATAGGTTTCAATGGAGGGAGTAGCGCTGCCCAACAATACATGTGCACCAAGTTTAGAGGCATAATATATCACTGCATCCCGGGCATGATATCGTGGCGCAGGGTCTTGTTGTTTAAAGGATGGATCGTGTTCTTCGTCTACAATGACAAGACCCAGATCAGCAAACGGAAGAAACAGAGACGACCGCGCGCCCAATAAGATTTTGACTTCACCACTTTTCACTTTATTCCATATCTCTACACGTTCGTTGGGACTGAATTTAGAATGATAGATGGCAATGTATCCACCAAAATGCTTCTGAAGCCTTCTGATCACCTGCGAAGTAAGCGCGATCTCAGGCAGCAGGTAAAGCACTTGTTTGCCTTGTAAGATATACTCCTCCATAAGGCGAATGTAGACCTGGGTTTTACCGCTGGAGGTTACACCGTGCAACAGGCAAACCTGTTTGGATGTGAAATGCTCCCTGATCGCAGCAAGGCAGGCCGCCTGTGCAGGCGACAGGGTAAAATCGATCTGAATTTCGCGGGCCGCATAATGAATTCGGTCCACGGCCATCTTCTTCACTTTCAAAATACCTTTATCTGTAAGGCCCTTTAGCTGCGCTGCCGAGGCGCCCGATTTTTTCAGGAGTTCAGTTTGTTTCACCTCCCCCTCGGTTTTACTAAGATGGAGAAATGCCATCAACAGTTCCATTTGCTTGGGAGCGTTTGATTTCTTGTTCAGTAGCTCAGCCAGTTTTTCCTCCTGCCTGTATTCAGGATCCAACAACACATAGTTCTCTTTCTTCTCCGTATATTTTTCTTTCAGCGCTTCCCATGCCCAGCACAACTTATGCTCGATCAGCCTTTTCACAACGGGATAAACAAAAGCTGAATCAAGGATATGCTGTACTTCCTGCAATCTGAGCTCCTTCTTCAGCAACAGTGCTTCAGCCACCAGATATTCCTGATCATCCAGCTGCGAAAAATCTTCCCCAAACTCTTCATTATACATCAGCACGGTTTCGCTGCTCAACTTGAAATTAGAAGGCAGCGCGGCCGACATGACTTCGCCTTCTGAACACATATAATATTCAGTAAGCCATGCCCAAAGGGCTAGCTGGTCTTCATTAACCACGGGCTCCACATCAAGCACATTCAGGATCTCCCTCGGCTCAAATGCTGCAGGTTTCTCCGAATGCAACAGTTTGATGATACCGGCATACTTCTTCTGTTTCCCAAACACCACTTCCACCCTCATTCCCGGCTGCGCTTTCTCCTGCCACTCCTCAGGAATAGCATATGTATAAGTTTTTGGAAGAGCCAGGGGAAGAATAACCTGTGCGTACATCATCGGAGGGTGAAATTAACGAAAGTCAAAGCAATACTAATGTGGATCTTCACGGATCCATTCCGCATTATACTCGCGAAGTTTAGTTTCCATCAGGCTAACCACCTGTTGTTTTAAACGGGGAACATCCGCCATGGTAAGTCCATCGACCGGTACCATGGGAAGAAATACAGCCCTGCATTTTCCGGGATTCAGACTCAGCAGGGACCGATAATGAAACCGGGAATAATTGTCCGGGAATATCACCGGCTTAATGGGCGTCTGCGTTTCCACGGCCAACCTAAAAGCGCCATCGAAGCATTCTTTCATGGGTCTGCCGGTTTCATTGAAAGTGCCCTCGGGAAAGATCAGGATAGATACTCCCTTCCTGATCACAAACTTCAAGTGCCTTATACTTTGTTGCCGATTCTCCGCGCTTGAACGGTCCACCACCACTACGCAGACTTTGTATATGAAACCAAAGACCGGAACGTTTTTCAATTCTATTTTTCCAAGTGGTCGAAATGGCTGCCGGATCACCTTAACGAGTAAAGCCGCATCGAGGTTGGAAATATGGTTCACCACAAACACATATTGTTTTTTAGTATCTGGTTCTTCTTCCATGATCCGCTTCACGTTCATCCCCACCATGAAGAACCAGAAATCGCCCCAGGCATGCAGTAACTTGTAAACAAAATTGCCGCCCTTGATCTTACCGAAGAAAGAGCCGGTCACCACGAGGGGAAATATGAGAAACATAAAAAAAATGAACCAGAATCCGGCCCATAAGAAATACAAAGCGCTTGCTGCCTTTTTAATCCACTTCATTTGCAATGGCATTTCCATTCGTTTTCCAGATCGATCACGGTAACTACCACGATTCCCCTGGGAGAGTTGGCAAAAATGATCCTCACCTCCTGCCCGTCTTTTGTACCGCCTTCTATCGCATACTTTGGGTCAGGGGAGCCCCGCATATCAGACTTGCTATGGTTGATCCTGCCATTCTTTAGTATGTCCATTACTTCTTCCTCACTGATATGCCTGCAACCCATCCTGCAGCGGGCATGTTTTGAGAATATGAGTGACCTGGACTCCCGGTTCAACCCTTCCCTTTCGCCGGATTCGGCGGGTCCGTGCTCTTTTACCCGAACCTCCCTTTCAGCCTCCTTTTTAGGCCCGTTTCCCCGCTCGTCCACCTGATCACCCTTCATCCAAAGCCAAAAGGAGAAAAGTCCGATCAGCAACAAAACAAGCATCCAGCCGCCCTTTTTCATGTGGGCCAAGATAAATAAAATCCCCCATGGTTCGTATCTTTGCAGACTATGGCAGAAGCCAGGACGATAGCATTCCACACGCTTGGTTGTAAATTGAATTTTTCGGAAACGTCCACACTTTCCCGGCAGGTGGAACAGGAGGGATTTGAAAAAAAGGATTTTGAAGACCTGGCCGATGTATACGTGATCAATACCTGCTCGGTAACGGACAATGCCGATAAGGAATGCCGACAGATCGTGCGTAGGATCCAACGCCGCGCGCCTGAATCGCTGGTGGTGATCACAGGCTGCTACGCCCAATTAAAACCCAAAGAAATTGCAGAGATCCCGGGGGTTGACCTTGTGCTGGGAGCAGCAGAAAAGTTCAACCTGACGCGCCATATCCGGGAGCTTTCGAAAGGCGATTCTGCAAAGATCTCCAGCTGCGACATAGAAGACGTATCTGGCTTTAACGCTTCCTGGTCTATGAACGACCGTACACGTACATTCCTTAAAGTGCAGGATGGTTGCGACTATACCTGCAGTTTCTGTACCATACCCATGGCCCGAGGTAAAAGCCGGAGCGACTCTATAGCAAACGTAGTGGGTCATGCGCAAAAACTGGCTGCAACGGGTGTGAAAGAAATAGTGTTGACCGGTGTGAATCTGGGTGATTTTGGCAAAGGACCGAACGGTGTCCGTAGTCATGAAGAAGATTTCTTTTCACTGTGCAGAGAACTTGAAGTGGTTGATGGTATTGAACGCTATCGGATCTCGTCGATTGAGCCGAATTTACTCACCAACGACATCATCGGATTGGTGGCGAAGAGTAAGAAATTCATGCCCCATTTTCACATCCCCCTCCAATCGGGGAGCAATGAGATTTTATCGCTTATGCGACGCCGTTATAAATGTGAGCTGTACGATGAGCGGGTGGCCCTGATCAAAGAACTGATGCCCCATTGTGCGATCGGTGTGGATGTGATCGTCGGGTTTCCGGGAGAAACTGATGCACATTTCGAAGAAACCCTGGCATTTCTGCACAATCTGGACGTATCTTACCTTCATGTGTTCACTTATTCAGAAAGGGAACATACCAGGGCTATAGGGATGGAAAATGTGGTTCCCATACCAGTGCGGCACAGCAGGAACAAGATCCTGCGAAATCTGAGTTATATGAAGATGAGATACTTCACAGAGGCCCATGCCGGACAATCGCGCAAGGTCCTGTTTGAAGGCCGTTCCAGGAATGGTATGATGGAGGGTTATACAGACAATTATATTAAAGTTACCATACCGCACCGGGAAGACTATGTGAACCGTATCGTAGCGTGGAGACTTTAGAACATTTTTCCTTCAATAAGCCGGGCATCATAAATGTCCTGCTATAAACAAATTACATTATGGGAACCCTTTCAGGTAAAATTGCACTGGTCACTGGCGCAGGCTCGGGTATTGGTCGTGCCGTCGCTGTTGCTTATTCTCGCGAAGGCGCAAAAGTCATTGTATCAGATCTCGATGAAAAAGGAGGAAATGAAACTGTTGAGCTGATCACCTCCCATGGCGGAATCGCAAAATTCATAAAGGCTGATGTTGCCTTGCCGGAAGACAACAGGATACTGGTGGAAGAGTCCGTCAAGGCCTACGGCGCCCTCGATATAGCCTGCAATAATGCCGGTATCGGGGGTCCCATTGCTCCTACCGGTGAATACCCTGTTGATGGTTGGAACAAAGTGATCAGTATTAACCTGTCGGGCGTTTTTTATGGCATGCATTACCAGATACCAGCGATGTTAAAAAAAGGTGGCGGTGTGATCGTAAACATGGCTTCTATTCTGGGTGCGGTGGGTACCGCAAACTCCCCGGCCTATGTGGCTGCCAAACATGGCGTAGTGGGTTTAACTAAAGCTACCGCCCTTGAATATGCGCAGCAGAACATTCGTGTGAATTCAGTGGGGCCTGGATATATCATCACTCCCCTGCTAACGAACAACCTGAGTGATGAGGTGTTGAAATATATTGAGACCCTCCACCCGGTGAAAAGGTTGGGCAAATCGGAAGAAGTGGCGGAACTGGTGTTGTTTCTGAGCTCAGACCAATCGTCGTTCATAACCGGTTCCTATTATCCGGTAGACGGGGGATATCTGGCGCAATAACCACCATATGAAAAAATACCAGGTCACCATACATTTCAACTTAACGGAAGAGTTCATGATGCTTGTTCCCGAGCACCGGGTATACATCAATGAATTGATCAATAAAGACTTTATTGACCAGTATGCCGTGAGTATGGAGTCGATGCAGGTCTGGATCACCATGAATGCTGAAAGCAAAAAACAAATAGAGGGCTTGTTGGAAAAATCACCCCTCTATAAGTTCTGGACGGTGGAGATCAATGAACTTTTTGTCCTTGACGGGATGCACTACAGGTTGCCAGCAGTTCAACCAAATTAAAGACATCGGAAAAGCAATTCCAGACGCCTAAAAAAATTTTTGCCGTTATTTCTCAGTCCCTATCTTTGCACTCCGCAAAAAGGGAGTTTAGCTCAGCTGGTTCAGAGCATCTGCCTTACAAGCAGAGGGTCGGCGGTTCGAACCCGTCAACTCCCACTGGTAAAGGGTTTCAAGTAATTGAAGCCCTTTATTATTTGCTACCCTCAATGGAAAATTATTGATCTGTTCCCCTGGCCAAGCGGGGCGGAATAAGAAAATCAAAAGGATGCTGCCTGAAATACTTCCACACCACACCGATCAATTCAGGATAATCCTTCAGTTGAATACCCCTGGACCGAACCGCTACATAAAACGCCAATCCAAAACTGACCAGAAAGTTCAGGAAACCAATCATCAACACGCCAGCTAAGATCACTACCGTATAAGAGAACGGCACGTTGTGCTCCAACCCATAGTAACCTATCGCTGTGTTTCCCGCAGATATAGTAATGTGCCTGATGTCAAACGGCAACCCCATGACCTTCCCAAGCGGGCCGGCGATTCCTAAGAAGAATCCAAGCGCCACACTGCCTGCAAATGCGCCGGAACCCCGCCGGACGAAGTTCACCAGTTTATTCAACCTTTTCACAGACATCGTATAGCTCAGGACCGGGTGGGTCTTAAGGCGTTCAGGAATTTTTCCATACACCACATGGTTCTCTACATAACCCGCTATGATGCCACTTAAAAAGAGAAAAAATCCAGTAAAGCAAGCGTACAAAAGCGCCAGACTATGCCAGGGATGCTGATCTTCCAGCAACTTCATTGCACCCGCCCCTTCTGCGATCTTTGTTCCGGTGATCATATGCCATCCTAAAGCCAGCAAATAGGTTAATGGAAACACAACGATCAGGTTGCCGGCGAATGATGCGATCTGGCTGCGTGACACCTTAGACATCGTAACCGCCAGATTCTGCAAATCGGGTCGGCCCTGGCTTTTTCTGGCATCCAGGGACCCCGCCACCGCAGAAGCGGTATATGCAGGCTGTTTAGTGGCCAGCGTTGATCCCGTTTGATCCATCATTACAAAACCCATGGAATAATTTACACCGTAAAGGAAGCCCTGCCCAAACGGAGCCAGGGATAAGAGTCCCAGCAGATTTTTGAAGATGGCTATGAAGGATACGATGAAACCTCCCTTCATAGCGCTATAGAACAGCTTCACTATTTCGCGGCGTGTGGAAGAAATATACGTCTCCCCCTTCCGGCCTTTATGCTCAGCGATCTGGTAAGCCAATAGACCCAGGTTGTTCGACAAAAACTCCCCGATACTGTTTTGTCGGTTCTCATTCCTGATCACCTGGCTGAAATACTGAATGAACCTTTCCGTATTAAACTGCTGATCCTGGTCAAGCACATCAAGAATTATGAAAAGCCTTTCAATATGCTGCTCCATCCTCACCATCAGAAAAGTCTGCGCCAGGCTGGTTCCTTCAACCCCCCGGAGATCTTTGAGCCAATGGAGACTCTGCCTGCAGTTATGCAAGGCCTCTCCAATATTGTTGATCAGCAGTTTCTTTTCGTCTACATACCTGTCCTGCTGCTGCCGCTCGATATATAAATTAACCAGCCGATTCTGTTCGAGGAACGGATAGTTCGATGTTGGATCGATATTGAACCTCAGGATGATCTCTTTTTCCATCCCCGTATTTGCCAACCTGTACGAAAGGATCTGAAGGGATTTCTGCAGCTGCCTGATCAGCTGGGTTTCGGTCAGGTTGATCTGTATGCCAAGGATCTCAAAAAAGCTTTTCCATAGCTCGGGATCGATACCTTCCACCCAACGATAGTCGGTCTTTTTGAAAAATACCCTGTTCACGACAAACAGAAAATCGTTCTTCTTCTGCAAGGCAGGCAAGATCTTATGCTGCAACTTCGTGCTCAATTCCTGCACGAAGCCCCTTGAGCTGGAGATACCACTCTCCGTTAATGCCAACACAATATCGGTATTCAGAAACTGGGTCAGCAGTGAGCGACGCAGGGAAAACAACATAGACCTGTCCTGCTGCAACGTGTATAACAGGGCCCCGAATTTCAATTCCGCTTGCTTAAAATCACCCGGCCGCTCGGGCCTGATCCGGTTCACCAGCTCAATGAGGAATTCCAGCCCTCGGGTGCTGCTGTCTATCGACAACACCAATGCTCCCTGATTGGCTGGTTCTGAAGATTCCGCTTTGTGCCTGCTATTCCTGTTAAACATGGTAAAAATGACTGAAAATGATAGTTTCCCTTAATTGGACAATAATTCAGCCAATTTTGTTGCAAAGAAATATTAATCGGCACAAGAAGTATTTAACTTTGTGCAAACAGGATATGCCAGGTTATAAGGAACAATACCAGGAAATAGAGCAGGGCGACACAGATGTCCTTGAAGCTCTCGATCATACGCACAGCCTGATTGTGTGGAATGATGAGGTCAATACTTTTGAATGGGTCATTGAGACCCTGATCGAGGTTTGCGGACATTCGGAAGAGCAGGCCGAGCAGTGCGCCATGATCATACACACCCAGGGTAAATACGCCGTTAAGAATGGAAGTTATGACGGCCTGAAGCCCATGTGCGACGCTATTACGGAAAGAGGAATTGGCGCCACCATTGAGGTACTCGCGGCATAGCCTAACAAATTCCCATCCCCATGTTCCCAGACCTTTCCACAGCTGACGAAGATGGCCTGCTTGCGATAGGTGGCGACCTCAGCACCAACACGCTCAACCTCGCTTATCGTTCAGGAATATTCCCATGGTTTTCAGGCAAAACACCGAGGTGGTATAGCCCGGACCCGAGGTTTGCACTCTTCCCCGGCGAACTCGTTATCAGTAAAAGCATGAAGCAGGTATTGCGAAGCGGCAAATTCCGTTTTACCACTAACCGGGCCTTCGGTGATGTGATCAACCACTGCAGCCGCACACCGCGCAACGGCCAACCAGGCACCTGGATCACGTCCGACATGATCAGGGCTTATGTCAAACTTTTCGAAGAAGGCGGAGCAGAGAGTGCTGAAACCTGGATGGATGGAAAATTAGTGGGGGGGCTTTACGGAGTAAGGGTTGGAAAAGTCTTCTGTGGCGAAAGCATGTTCAGCCACGCTTCCAACGCGAGCAAATACGCTTTCATCCACTTCGTGCATCTGCTCGTAACACAGGGAATAGAACTGATCGACTGTCAGGTATATACCCCTCATCTCGAATCACTGGGTGCCCGGATGATCTCAAGATCGGTCTATCTCGACTACCTCAAAAAATAATCATCGTCCAAACTTCTTCTTCAACTCGGCCAGGGCGTCATTCATATTCAGTGCAGAAAGATCTTTATCCTTAGCTGGCGCAGCTGTCCGCTGCCCCTGTTTTCCCGGCGCTCTAGTCCCCTGTTCATCAGCCTGCTTGATAGAAAGTGAGATTCTTTTCCGAGGTATATCCACCTCCATCACCTTCACCATCACCTGCTGATTTAATTTCAACTTCTGTGCAGGATCAGTGATATATTCATGCGCGATCTCCGAAACATGCACCAGCCCATCCTGTTTCACACCAATGTCCACAAATGCGCCAAAGCGCGTTAGATTGGTCACCACACCCGGTACTACGGAGCCTTCCTTCACCTCTTCAATCGAAAAGATCTGGGCAAACTCAAATTGCTGGGCCTCACTTCGCGGATCGAGACCCGGCTTCTTCAATTCATTCAGGATATCTTTCAATGTATGTTCCCCTGCTGATGGGGTGATGTACTTTTTTATTTCGATATCATTCACCAAAGCTTGATTACCGATCAGCACCTTCAACTCCAGTTTGAGATCGGCTGCCATTTGCTCAACGATGGGATAGGTTTCAGGATGCACACCCGTAGCGTCAAGCAGGTGTTCGGCTTCCTTGATCCTCAAAAATCCGGCAGACTGCTCAAATGCCTTATCGCCCAGTCTTGCTACTTTCAACAACTGCTTTCGGCTTTTAAATTTGCCGTGCTCATTTCTGTACGAAATGATGTTCTCAGCAATGGAAGCGTTAATACCACTCACATAAGCCAATAAATGTTTACTCGCGGTATTCAGATTCACCCCAACCATGTTCACACAACTCACCACCGTTTGATCCAGTTTCTCTTTCAGCCTGAATTGATTCACATCGTGCTGGTACTGCCCCACTCCAATACTCTTGGGGTCGATCTTCACCAACTCAGCAAGGGGATCCATCAGCCTGCGGCCTATACTAACGGCACCGCGTACCGTAATGTCTTGCTCAGGAAACTCCTGCCTCGCCGTTTCACTGGCACTGTAAACCGAAGCTCCGTCTTCATTGACAAGGAAAACCGGCAAGCCAAGATTCATCTTCTTGATAAACTGTTCCGTCTCCCTTCCCGCTGTTCCATCCCCGATCGCAAAAGCCTGTATGTCGTATTTTTTAACCAGGTCTTTGATCAGGTACTCCGACTGCATCACACGTCCCTGCTCGTGAACATAGATCAGGGCGTTCTCTTTCAGGCTGCCGTTCTCATCTAAGCAAACGACTTTGCAACCGGTTCGGTAACCCGGATCTATGGCCAACACTTTTTTACTGCCCAGCGGGCTGCTGAGCAGGAGTTGCCTTAAATTCTCTGCAAACACCTGAATGGCATCTTCATCTGCTTTCTGCTTCAGCATGGTTCTGAACTCCGTTTCAAGGGAAGGCTGCAACAGCCTTTTCCACGAATCTTTCAACGCCTTGCGTATATGAGGGGTGGATGCGTTGGAAGCTTTTACAAAATGATGATCCATCCTGTTGAGCGCATCATCTTCCATGGGGCTGATGCTGATCCTTAAAACGCCTTCCAGAAATCCGCGAAGGATCGCCAGCGTACGATGCGATGGAATGGTCTTGATCAGCTCAGAAAACTCAAAATAATCTTTATACTTCTGGGCCTCCGTTTCCTTGCCCGGCACAAGCTTACTCTCCATCATAGCCTTTTCTTCAAATAGCCGGCGCAACGAGGTACGCACCTCTGCATTTTCATTCACATTCTCTGCAATGACATCCCTGGCCCCCTGCAATGCCTCATCAACAGACTTTACCTGCTCATTGATATATGCCTTTGCCGATTCTTCAGGATCTGCATCTGTTTGCTCCATCAGGAAATTCGCCAAGGGCTCCAATCCATTTTCGCGGGCTGCTGATGCTTTCGTTTTCCGCTTGGGTTTATAGGGAAGATACATGTCTTCTAATTGCGATAAGGTTGTTGCCTTGTTAAGTTTCTCTTGCAGCGATGCAGTCATCTTGTCCTGCTCATTAATGCTTTTCTCTATTGCTGCTTTTCTTTCTGCAAACTCCTTCCTGCTTTTCGCTTCTTCCTGGATCTTGCCGATCACCACTTCATCCAAAGCACCGGTTTTATCTTTCCGGTAACGCGCGATGAATGGAATAGTGGCACCATCATCAAACAATGAGAGAACAGCTTCCACCTGTGCAGCCCTGATGTTCAGGGATGCGGCTATATCATTTACAAATTCCATCTGATTCTTTTAATAAAGGCCTGCGAAACTAAAGGGATGAGGGCTAACAAAAAAATCAGTTTCGAATTATTTATGCACTATTGCCAAACCATTTTTCTGTAAGGATATAGCTCTGCATGTTGCAGCATGAAGTGCCGGACAAATTCGTTACCCATATATGGCGTGATGAGTTCTTTCAATTGCTCCTTGTTGCGGATCACCTGCCTGGCGGGCAAAAAGCCCATTCCGTAAAAGCGGCCTTCTTCCATCAGCAACCAGGTTCTTTCGCCGGCTTCACGGCCTTCTTCCATAATGGCAAAACTGGGCAGTTCGCGCTGCAGCTCTTCAATGGCCCGGTCTACCCTTTCATTATAAATGCCCGCGTCCTCTGTGCCTCTGCAAACCCCATTACACTGTTCATCACAATGCGCTTTCTTCAGCAGAAAGCAACATACTGCGCAAAGGCCATGTACTTTCACTAACTTCCAAACCATGCGGTGCGCATCAGCCATCAGTGCGTAACGGCTCAGGGGTTTTGAGTTTTTCCTTAGTCTGTCGATACAGAGCCTCTTCCTGCCCTGCCGGTCTTCGAACATAAAAATACCAAACCCAAACTCGAGTGTCTTCTGGCTCGTATTGAAAACTGGCCAGTGCTTTCGGATCTCCAGGCTTTCCAATATGGATGCGGTGAACTCGCTTCCGGTTAGCGTAAAAGTTATCCGATGCACATTTCGAATCAGGTCCTGCTTTTTCCTGGATGCAGAATTATTGGAAAAATGACTCGTCACCCTTCTTTTTAAATCCTTCGCCTTGCCTATATAAATGATTTTCTGTTTTTGATCGTAGAAATAATATACTCCGGCGGCGTTCGGCAGTTGATCAACGTCAGACACAGACAGGTGTAAGGGAAGATAGGATTCCCTGCTCCCTTTTTTCAACATGGCATCCAAATGCCCGCCTTCGTCGTTTTGCAGGAGAAGGTCAAATAGCTTGACAGTAGCCTCTGCATCACCGGCTGCACGGTGGCGATCAGAGATCGGGATGTCTAAAGCCCTGCAAATATTTCCCAGTGAGTAACTGGCATGGCCGGGAAATATTTTCTTACTCATACGCACGGTACACAGCTTTGGCGTCTCCCACTGATAACCGGCCTGCCGCAGGTGGTGTTTGATGAACGAGAAATCGAAATTGACGTTATGGGCGATGAAAACACGGTTGGAAAGCAGGTTGAAAATATGCGGTGCCACCTGTTCAAAAATCGGGGCATCCCTCACCATGTCGTTGCTGATCCCGGTCAGCGAAGTAATATATCTTGGAATGGGACATTGCGGGTTTACCAAAGTCTGGTACTTCCCCTCCACTTCTTTTCCATTATGCAAGATGATCGCTATTTCGGTGATGTATCCTGAAGCAGCATGACCGCCCGTAGTTTCTATATCAACAATCGCGTACACCCTTTAAAATTAAGGATTTGTAACGCGTGTTCACGCTTCAAATAAAAAAAAGCGGACCTTATCCGCTTTTAAAAAAGGATTCTGTTGACGAACAACGACCTCGAACCGGGGCTACCAGGCCAGGTACGTAATGGTAACGATCGCTGCGTAAAGAGCAATCACGATCAGGGTGGTTTTAACGCCACTCTTCAATTGAAATGAGTCGAGATTCCGCATAGCCTAAAATTTAAAAGTTAACAAACGTGGATAGAGGGCTAAAACGGTTTCAAGGGTAATGGAAAAATCTTTCCTGGGTGCCGGATGAGGTGAGAGTCTTTTGTGAATATAAAGACTCTCACATATTAAAAACAAATTTTTTTATGCACAATATCCTTGTCCAGCCTAATAATCTGGATTTCAGCCCCCTGCTTCCACCCGATTATTTACCTTTGCACCCTTAATTAGCATGGAAATGGCCCTCAGCAAGAATTTCGAACACGTTACAGCAGAGTCAAAATGGTACCAGCACTGGTTGGATAGACAGTATTTTGCCAGCAAACCAGACGGTCGCGAGCCATATACCGTAGTGATCCCGCCGCCAAATGTCACTGGGGTACTGCATATGGGTCACTGCCTGAACAATACCATCCAGGACATTCTGGTACGCCGGGCAAGGATGCAGGGCAAGAATGCCTGCTGGGTACCCGGGACGGACCATGCCTCCATTGCCACGGAAGCTAAAGTGGTTCACATGCTTCGGGAACGGGGCATTGCTAAATCTTCCATCAGCAGGGACGAGTTTCTGACCTATGCCTGGGAGTGGAAAGAGAAGTATGGTGGGATCATCTTGCAGCAGTTAAAGAAGATGGGTTGCAGCCTCGATTGGGATCGCACCTCTTTCACCATGGACGACCACTATTATCAGTCTGTCATTGGTGTGTTCAACGATCTCTACGGGAAAGGATATATCTACCGTGGCAAGCGGATGATCAACTGGGATGTGAAGGCCAAAACGGCTCTCAGTGATGAAGAGGTGATCTTTAAAGACACGCAGTCAAAACTCTATTTCCTCCGATACGAATTAGAGGGCAGCCCGGGTGAATATATCACCATCGCAACGGTGAGGCCGGAAACCATTTTAGGTGACAGCGCCATTTGTGTACATCCAGATGATGAACGATTCAAACACCTGCATGGGAAATTTGCGCACGTTCCCCTCATCAATAGAAAGATCCCCATCATTGCTGACGAATACGTGAGTATGGAATTTGGTACAGGGGCATTGAAGATCACACCGGCGCATGACATGAATGATTATCAGCTGGGACAAAAATACCAGCTGGAAGTGATCGATGTATTGAACGATGACGGCACCATGAGCGATGCTGCCCAACTCTATATTGGTGTTGACCGATTTGAAACCCGCAAGAACATCGTTGTTGACCTCGAAGCAGCCGGTCACCTTGTAAAGATCGAAGAATACCCCAACCAGGTGGGCTACTCTGAGCGCACCGATGTAGTGGTTGAGCCAAGGCTCTCCCTGCAGTGGTGGGTGGACATGAAAAAAATATCAGGACCCGCATTAAGCGCTGTGGTGGATGCCGAAATTAAATTCCATCCCGCCAAGTTCAAAAACCTCTATCGCCACTGGATGGAGAACATCAAGGACTGGTGTATCAGCCGTCAGCTATGGTGGGGCCATCGCATTCCTGCATGGTACGATCAGCATGGACATGTTTTTGTAGCCCCTAATGAGGAGGCAGCGGTGCAACTATACCTGCAACAGTATCCTGCGGGGAAAAAAGAGGATCTTCAACAGGATGAGGACTGCCTGGATACCTGGTTCTCATCATGGTTGTGGCCTTTCGAGGTCTTCAAAGGATATTCAGATCCCGGCAATGCTGACATCAAATATTATTATCCCACTCAAACCTTGGTGACGGCCCCGGAGATCATCTTCTTCTGGGTGGCCCGAATGGTCATGGCCGGATTTGAATACATGGAGAAAAAGCCTTTTGAACAGGTTTATTTTACAGGCATCGTGCGAGATAAGCAAGGCCGGAAAATGAGTAAGAGTCTGGGCAATTCCCCTGACCTTTTGGAGATGATCGACCGATTTGGCGCTGATGCCGTTCGGTTTGGCATCATGATCTCTTCTCCTGCCGGCAATGATCTGCTTTGGGATGAATCCACCAACGAGCAAGGACGGAATTTTTCAAACAAGATCTGGAACGCGCTGAAGCTGGTGAAGATGTGGGAAGAAAGAACACCTGTTTCATCTTCCTATACTCCTGAGCAGTCCGACAAGGCCTATTTTGCCGTCCATTGGTTTGATGCCAGATTGAGGCAAGTCAAAATAGAATTGGATCAGTCGTACGAACAATTCAGGCTGAGTGAAGCATTGATGTCCGTGTACACACTGGTGTGGGATGATTTCTGCAGTTGGTACCTGGAGTGGGTCAAACCGCCATACGGAGAAGACACGATCGATGATAAAGTGCTCTCTGCCACTAAAGGATTTTTCGAAGAGCTGATGAAACTCCTGCATCCATACATGCCATTTATTACCGAAGAGATCTATCACGAGCTTTTCGATCGGGCAGCGGGTGACGATCTTTGTATAGCCCTCCTTGAGCCAGCTTCTGTTACTGAAGCTGATGCCGTTATTTTAGCGCATGGCAGGCTTTTACAGGCTTCGATCACGGGCATCAGGGACGCAAGAAATAAAGCGCAACTGAAACCGAAGGAAACTATCGTGTTGTATGTGCAAACAGAATCTCCCGCCTCTTACGATGTGATCGGTGATATCCTGGCCAAACAGGTGAATGCTTCTTCGATTGAGATCACCCTTGAAAGCACGATTCCACAAGCAATACCCGCTGTGGCTGGAAAAGAAAAATTCTACCTGCTTTCTTCAGCTCCCATAGACATGGGCTCCCAGAAGGAAGAATTGATGAAAGAACTTGAATATCTGAAAGGATTCCTGATTTCTGTTGAGAAGAAACTGGGTAACGAGAAATTTGTGCAAAACGCCAAGGCAGAAGTAGTGGACATTGAAAAAAAGAAGAAAGCCGATGCGGAGATGAAGATCAGGATGATCGAAGAAAGTTTAACAAACCTGCATTAAAATATCCTCTTATTTGCATCGTTAATTCAATAATTATGAAACCCATCCTCATTATTATTTTGACAATCCTTTCCCTGCAGATCCAGGGCCAGCAGAAAACTGCCCCGAAAGCCCTGCCCGTAACTGCATACGTTGCCAGCATGGGCGGTAACAAGAGCGCAGATATCAGTACCGATCTCTTCAAGAAAGTCATTGACAGCGGATTAGTTGTTACAGATGATAAAGGCAACTCCTTCCCTGTTACCCGTTTCCGCATCAACTATACTTTTGTGGCTTCGTTCACTGACGGAGAAAGCCAGCAGAAGAAAGACTTCAAGGATTTTCGCGCGGGTGATTTTTATGATACGAACATGCTATCGGAGGACTGGCGTGGAAGCATTAAGGACAATGCCAAAAAAGGCGATCAGGTGATCATTAACAACATCACCATCCGGTTGAAGAATGGAAAGAAGCTGATGATCCAGGAGTGGAAGGGAACGCTCAAGTGAACAATGTGATAAATGTGGTGGAATGTGGGGAATGGATTGGCGGATTAGCGCGGTATCAAATTAACGGGCAGAATGAATTCAAACTGATTTGCATTAGGTGGCCGGGCGAATGCGTCCGTGTCCAGCAACCGGGAGTACCTGATCCCGAAACTCACCTCCTGCTGGTTCCACCACATCGTATCGAAGAATACCTCTACTCCCGTTGAAGCTAAACCCGTAGTTCTTCCTGTCCTCAGACTCTTCATAAAACTCTGGTCGTAAAAAACATTCCCCCTCACTCGTAAAAAATACACCATTTGCGCAAATCCCCAATCCGGGTACGCCACGGGGAAATGATAATTGACCGCCCACTTCCACATACGCGGAAAGTTGAGGTCGGGGTATCCGCGCGATAAGGGAAAATTATTCGAGAAACCGTATTGACCTGCTGTGTCACGAGCCTGGTATGCTGCTGAAACCACAAAATTATGGTTCCGCATCACTCCCGGTAAATAAAGGAACGACGATATCAGCAACTGCCGCGCCTCCAGATCCGACGTACTTGCCCTATGCCTAACCGTTAGTGTGTGCGCGAACCTCGGAAAAATATGCTGAGCTGCCTTTTGAATCTGTATCCTCCAGTCAAGCCGGTTGTCCATAAAATTGAATCCGTTATCGGCCGACTTGGGAAGGTCTTTATAAAAAAGTTGTTGCGTATTGAACAGGGAGGTCAGTGTCAGAAAAGAATAGGTTCTGCCCCCGGTAAAATTGAGCGGCACACTAAGCCCTATGTTCGCATTCATTTCGTTCCACCGGAACTGCTGGTTATTTTGTATGGCCTTCCGGTCGAAGGTGTAAGACATGCCGCCGGTTATCCAGGGAAACCACGCTGCAAAACTGCCGTTATAACCCACCTGGTGATAGCCTTCATTTTCGTTATAGGCATAGTAAAGAGAAGATCTGAATGTATTCAGGACATTGTTGCCATATAGCGTCATACTCCATTCAGGCTGTTCATAATAAGGCCTCCAACTATGAAAATTGAAAAGTTTTGTTGCGCCGCGGTATGGTTTCACATCATAGCGCCCCCTGGTAACTGCGGTAAGGGTTGGAATGTTTGCCGGTGAAATTTTATCAACATACATATCATTCCCTGTGCCGGCCCACTGTTCCGCACTTATGGGCTTCGCTTCCAGCCTGGTCTTGTATACCCTGCTGCCCCAGGCAGAATTACCGGTGAAAATGATGCTGTCGTTCAACAAAGGTACCGCCTGTTGGATGCCTGCATATCTTGAGGTAGCCTCCAACAATTGCTGTTGGCGGTCGTCCCAGATCATAAGCCTATCCTGTCCGCTCCGGGTAGCTGTAAAATAAACGGAGTCTCCCTTAACGTATGGAAATGAGATGGCCTGCCACGTAAACGGGAAAAGCTGCGCAGCCGTCTTCTCCTGGGTATCGAATTTCAGGATCGACATCTGCCCCTCGGCAGACCGAACCATCAAAAAGATATGCTTATCATCAGCCGAGAACCTTGGTTGAGAAAAGAACCGAAGCGAATCAGACAACAGGATTTCAGCCTTGCCGTTCTGTGGATCGATCACATGCAAAGAGGAACTTCCGGAAGGATCAATTTCTATAGCGGCGATCGACTGTCCATCGTGCGACAAGTCCGGGGAGAAGTATTTTGTGCGGCTGGTAACATTCCGGCGTGCACCTGTCCGCATATCCAACATCACGATCTCGCCAAAATTCCTCCAGCCCCAGCGGACGTCAGGATCGTAACGGGTATAGATCAGTTTCCCATTGTGATAACTGTATTGGTCATCTGCACTGATATCCTTTACTGCGATGCGTTCTTCCCGGCCATGATGCAGGAGATAGAAGCCCGGGAGGTGCCGGCCGGTTCTCCGGAACAGGAGCAGGGAATCGTTCCCAATGGGATAGGGAAAAGCGTAGTCGGCCACATACCGTTCTGAGCGGGGGGTCATCGGTGTGGCTTCATCTTCGGCCTTGTATCGCTGATCATCTTCATAAAAAGCAAAAGCATCTTTTACAAACTGTTCGAAGGGCAAGCCGGCATGTTTCTTAAATGCGCCCTGGAAGGGATAAAAAAGAGGTTTGAAAGCGGCGGCATCGCCGGTCACCTTCTTCCATATATCGGCGCCATACTTTTCGCGGCCGTAAGCTACCATGAGGTAACCAAAGGAATAGTGATCCGGCACCAGGTGTTTAAGCGACCCGTTCCGCAGTTTCATATAGCTAAACGACCGGTTGGCCTGCCAGAGCGATCGGTAGTCGGAGAAAAAAGCAGGTAGCCTTCCCCGCCCCTGGCCGGAAGCCATCGTTTCCTGGTAAACAGCATCACCTTCAAAAAACCAGTTGGGAATGGCCGTACTGTTGGCCACCGCCTGGCCTTCCTCACCTGCAATGATGTAGGCGAATTTTGAAAGCCCGAGCCGGAAATTCATGTATTGCTGGACGTGCCGGTATTCATGTAATGCCAGTTGATCTACCCAGGCCAGACTGCCAAGCCGGAGGCTGTTCTGAAGGGGGGTCAAAAAAAACTCGCTTCGCCATGGACCGAGTTGTACGTATCCGTTCGACAAAACAGACTGGTTTTGCAGCACGATATCGATCTTCCGGGTTTGGTCGCCTATGGTAGGGGCTGTGGCCTTATTCAAAAACAGGGAAATATCGGCTACCCTTGACGCTTGTAGCTCCAGACCTACTGGGAAGATCACCTTCGACACCGGGGTATTGATCTGTTTCCACTTCAATGATGGCGGATTGCCACCGAACTCTTGGGCCACGGATTGTAGGTGAATAAATAATGCTACAGCAGCGAAGACTGATCTAATCATGCGCCAGATTGAATAGATAAATTTAATTGTAATTTCATCATTCTGAATGATGTTATTACTCGCGTTGGCAATTGCACCTGGTCTGGCGATTTGTGTCTATATCTTTCTGCGCGACCAGTTTAACCGGGAGCCAAGGAAACGCCTCGTCATTTGTTTCTTTCTCGGAATCGTAAGTGCAGTGATGGCAGCTGCTGCCGAAGCTCTCCTGATTGGGTATTTTAAGCTTGACCCGGCAGAATCCATCTGGAGCGCCGTGTTGATGGCGTTTGTGATGGTGGCACTGGTGGAAGAATGGAGCAAATACATCATGGTGCGTTTATATGCATTTGGTAAGCCCGAATTCGATGAGCCGTTTGACGGCATTGTCTATGCGGTGATGGTGAGCATGGGATTCGCAACGGTGGAAAACATCGCCTACGTGATGCAATATGGCTTCAGCACGGCCATCATGCGTATGTTCCTCTCTGTTCCGGCCCATGCGAGTTTTGCGATCATCATGGGTTACTACATGGGTAAGGCAAAATTTGCCGGTACCCGCCGGATGATCGTGTTGATGACAGGATTATTTTGGGCGGTTTTCTGGCATGGCCTGTACGATCTGTTCCTGTTTTTGCGGGAAAATAAGATGCTGGGGCTTTATGTATCCGACAGCTTGTTATTTGCCGGTGCCATTGCGTCGTTCTTGCTGACTGTGCGCCTGGCAGGAAGGGCAATTAGGGAACACGTCAGCCTTTCTGAGAAAAACCATCGGAAGAACCTGGAACATGGTTAAACAGATTATGGAAAGACATGCAAAATGGTTAATTTTGCCGAAATTTTCCATTATATGTCTACACTGACCAAATCGATCGATTTTTCCCTTCCTTATAAGGTAAAGGATATTACCCTCGCTGAATGGGGCCGTAAAGAGATCCGTCTTGCTGAAGCTGAAATGCCAGGCTTAATGGCCATCCGCGAAGAATACGGACCAAGTCAACCCATGAAAGGTGCCCGCGTGGCTGGTTGCCTGCACATGACGATTCAGACAGCGGTGCTGATCGAAACATTGGTAGCCCTCGGTGCTGAAGTTAAATGGAGCTCATGCAATATCTTCTCTACGCAGGACCATGCCGCTGCTGCCATTGCTGCTGCGGGCATAGGCGTATATGCCTGGAAAGGCCAGACCATTGAAGAAGCTGACTGGTGTATTGAGCAAACACTATTTTTCGGAAGCGCTGATAAGCCTTTGAATATGATTCTCGACGATGGCGGTGATCTAACGAACATTGTATTTGATAAATATCCTGAGCTGGTTCAGCATATCAAAGGACTCAGCGAAGAAACAACCACAGGTGTTCACAGGCTGTATGAAAGAATGGCGAAAGGAACCTTGCCGATCCCCGCTTTCAACGTAAATGATTCAGTGACCAAATCTAAATTTGACAACAAATACGGTTGTAAAGAAAGCCTGGTGGATGCTATCCGCCGTGCTACCGACGTCATGCTCGCTGGTAAGGTAGCTGTTGTAGGTGGTTATGGTGATGTGGGTAAAGGTTCTGCCGCCTCACTGGCAGGCGCGGGATGCAGGGTGATCGTCACCGAGATCGATCCAATTTGTGCCTTACAGGCCGCCATGGATGGTTTTGAAGTAAAGAGAATGGCTGATGCTGTTGCGGAAGCTGATATCGTTGTCACCGCATCAGGATGCCGTGACCTGATCACGGAGAAGCATTTCAGGAAGATGAAAGACAAGGCGATCGTATGTAATATTGGCCACTTCGATATAGAGATCGACGTTGCATGGCTGAACAACAACTATGGCGATACTAAAGACACCATCAAACCACAGGTTGACATGTATAATATCGACGGAAAGGATATTATCCTTTTGGCTGAAGGCCGTCTGGTAAACCTGGGTTGCGCAACCGGACACCCCAGTTTTGTAATGAGTAACTCATTCAGCAACCAGACTTTGGCCCAGATTGAACTCTGGACCAACACAAGCAAATACGAAAACAAAGTATATGTACTTCCCAAGCACCTCGATGAGAAAGTAGCAAGATTGCACCTTTCCAAGATCGGCGTAGTCCTGGAAGAACTAACAGGTGAGCAATCAGAATATCTGGGTATCACGAAAGAAGGACCTTTCAAACCCGAGAATTACAGATATTAATCTTAAAGCTGATTTTTAAATTATGCTGTTATAGATCTATGAAAGATTCCTTCAGGAAAATAGCTCCGTACATTGGTATTATTAGTGTGGCAATACTTATTGTAGGGAAGTCATTGGTTAAACCTGCTTATCTTGAAAGTTACCATATCACAGTGCTTTCAATAATCACTGTCCTGTTCGTGTTGCTCATAGGGTATCTTATTATCAGGCGAAAAGGGTAAGTATAAAAGAGGGGATATAGTTTAAGGTATGAATGATTCTCCGTCCTTATTTCCGTCATAAAGCCCACTTTCATCAGGGTAGAAAAGCATTTAAAAACCACCTCCGGGTGGTTTTTTTATTTTTTGATCAGGAAGAAACGATTGCCATTGGCATCAACGCGAAAGAACCTGTTACCGCCTTCAATGAGGAGGCCCTGGGAATGACCTTTTGCGTGATGGGTATCCGTATTAAATACTTTTCCTTTGAACCACATGCTGACGGTATCAGACACAACGGTGTGTCCGGTAACAATATGGCTGCTGTTGAAGCGCATCAGGGAACTGTCGACCTCTTTTTCAATCAGCTTCGGGTCACCGCTGGCTTTGTACATGCCCCGGTACCAGAAAGGTCCGTATTCACTGTAGAGTATTTCTGTCTCAAAATCCGGATAATTGAATACGGAATCAGCGTAAAATGGCCTTGCCATCTTATTGATCGTCGGCACATCAAATGGTACCCTGTATACCAGTGGCGAGATTCCACCGTGGACATACAATATATCACCTATCTTCTCAGCAACATTCTTTGTCCTCAGCCAACTCCCCAGTTCCGACGATTCACCAAAAAGTTGAACGAAAGGCTTATTCATTAAACTGGCTGCTTCCACATACTTAGGGTGCAGATACCTCAGGTCGCCGGACATATTCATGATCTCGTGGTTGCCCAGTACGTAATGAACATATCCACCGGCAACTCGTGCTTTCTCTTCCAGGGAATAAATCAACCATAACACTTCAGTAACCTGGCTACCGCGATCTACAAAATCACCAATCAGCAGCAAATGGCCTTCTTCGAAGGTCCAGTTGAATTGATCATCGATCACTTTATTGGCAACCAACAGCTTCCTGAAGGCGGCAAAATTCCCTTCTATGTCGGATATCACAAACTGCTTCTTAGGCTTACTCCATTCACTTCTTTCCACCTGCAATTTTGCCTTCAGCCTGACATCGAAAGTTTTGCCGGGATGTTCTGTAGCTACCTTAACCACATAACCCGCCCTGCTTGACAGCACCATACTGTCTACGGATCGAACGCTGATACCGTTCTCGGTGGTGATATAATTCACATACATTTTATTGTCCGAATACATTACGTATGGACCATCAGTGATGCTTTTATCATAAGCTGCCGGAGTTCGCGGAGAACTCATGCTGAGAAGGATCAAGGGTAAAATGGCCAGTGTTAATCG
>Ga0164292_10000288_pt1 | contig 37496 bp, 35 predicted proteins | sample GEODES117metaG_FD_111486 | JGI IMG/M metagenome (GOLD analysis project Ga0164292, IMG submission 111486) | Eutrophic lake water microbial communities from Lake Mendota, Wisconsin, USA - GEODES117 metaG | ecosystem: Environmental > Aquatic > Freshwater > Lake | place: USA: Lake Mendota...
TCGTACAACTTGCGGACTGACTCGGTCGCTAATTCCTCAGTAAAGCGCTGGCCGACCTTAAATGGTAGCCGCGAAAAAACCGAGCCCGGCTCCGTGCGTTGCATACCATCGACTCGAATGTCACTCACCACGAAAGGATCAAACGCGGAGGCATTCGGAAGTAGCCCAAGCGAACTAACCGCCAACGTCAGCCCAACGAGCCCCAGACGAACAGAAGCTATGACGCGACGCGCGTGCCGACCCAATACACACAACAAGCTAGCGGACATCCTGACCAATCCTTGAAATTCAATTCATCTATGACGCGACTGAGGCGCACGTATTATGGCGTAAGCCACTGCGTTAAATACCTCATCGAGTCGTTAAAAAGTGCAAGCGCCATTAGCGCAGACAATAACCCTAAGCCTATCCTTTGCCCCCACTCCATAAATCGCTCAGGGGGCGGACTTCCACGTACGATCTCTATGAGATAGTACAGCAGATGCCCTCCATCTAGCATCGGTATCGGCAGCAAGTTCAGTACCCCAAGGCTGACGCTCACCAGGGCAAGATAACCAATAAAGGCAACCCAGCCAATCTTTGCTGACTGTCCAGCATAATCAGCAATGGTGACTGGCCCACTGATGTTCTTAACCGAGACTTCCCCCAGGATCATTTTGCCCATCATCCGCAGGGAAAACCAAGCCGTATCAAAGGTCTTGACAACACCCTTCACCACACTATCTATCGGGCCGTAGCTTACGGCTACGAGCTCAGGATCTCCGCCTAATTGGATGCCGATTCGACCAACGATCTGACCATCTGGCTGCACAAACGCCGCCGGAACCAAAGTAATGCTTAATTTTTCAGCGCTCCGTTCGATCTCAAACTGCAACGGCTTATCGGCGTGCTGTTGAATAAGTTGAATCAACTGACCTATATCCAAGTTCCCTTGTTTTTGAACTGCTAAAACACGGTCCCCGATCTTCAGCCCAGAGGCCATCCCGACACTATCGGTGACGATACCGCGTATCACCGGTGTGCCCGTTGCCAAACGCAAACCGAGTACCCGAAGCGGGTCTACCGCCGACGGATCCGCCAAGACAGGCATCTGTAGCGCGCGACTGAGCGTTGCGCCACGTTGCTCAATCGTTAGCTCGATCGTGTCTCCGTCCCCAACTTTTTGCAGCAAGTTCCAGCGCAACTCTGACCAGGATTTAATCGGTGCGTTATCCACAGCGGTGATCCGATCACCCGCCTGCAAACCCGCGTTCGCAGCGGCCGACTGAGCCACCGGCGTCGCAAGAACGGCCGCCGGCTCTTCGGTCCCAACAAAACTCAACGAAGCGTACAGAAAAGCTGCCAACAGCAAATTAAAGATTGGACCGGCGGCAACAATCGCAATGCGACGCGACACCGGCTGAGCGGCAAAGCTCTCTGGCGATTGTTTGCGGGTCGTGTCCGCTGCACTGGACCCCTGCGCTAGGTGAGCTTCATCCAGCATCTTGACGTAGCCGCCCAAAGGAATAGCAGATAGGGCCCATTCCGTACCATGTCGATCGACGCGTTTAATTAACACCCGACCGAAGCCAACCGAAAAACGCAATACCCGCACACCACACCACCGTGCAACCCAGTAGTGTCCGAGCTCATGAAACGTGATCAACACACCGAGTGTGACGACAAAAGCCAAAAGGGTAACAAGCATAGTTTGCGCCAGAAAAAATCTTCAGTTCGACTGTAGGGATACGAGCTGTTGCGCGTGCCGTCTCGCCTCAACGTCAAGGCTGAGAACATCATCAATGGCGCAAATCGGCACGTCATGCATCGAAGACATCTGCTCAAGAACGCGCTCGATGATTGATGGTATCCGAGTGTAGGAAAGTTTATTGGATAAAAACGCCTCTACCGCAATTTCATTAGCGGCATTTAGGGCGATACAGGCAACTTGTCCGCTGCGTAAGGCATCGAAGGACAACCGCAAACAAGGAAACTGTAGCAAATCTGGCGCAGCAAAATCAAGGCGTCCCGCAGCCGCAAGATCAAGCATTCCCACGCCTGAGTTGATGCGCTCAGGAAACCCAAGCCCATACGCAATAGGTGTGCGCATGTCGGGCTGCCCAAGCTGGGCGATCACCGAGCCATCCTCATACTCCACCATGGAGTGAACCACGCTCTGCGGGTGAATAACCACGCTAATTCGGTCCGCAGGCATGGCAAATAACCAGTGCGCTTCGATTACTTCAAGCCCCTTATTCAACATCGTTGCCGAATCGACTGAGATCTTTCTCCCCATACTCCAGTTGGGATGCGCGCAAGCCTCCTGGGGAGTAACGGTATGCAGGTCTTCCCAACGTCTCGCACGAAAAGGTCCACCAGAGGCCGTCAAAATCAATCGACGTACACCTGGCGCTGGCTCTGACGGCGCACTCGCTCGGCCGTGATGAGGTAGACACTGAAAGATGGCGTTGTGTTCACTGTCAATGGGCAATAGCTCAGCGCCGTTTGTCTTCACAGCGGCCATGAACAAGGACCCCGCAGCAACGAGGGCCTCTTTATTGGCAAGCAACACTCGCTTACCCGCTTGCGCGGCCGCCAAGGCCGCAGGTAAACCCGCAGCACCCACAATCGCAGCCATTACGATCTGACTCTGATTATCGCCAGCCGTGTCAGCCAAGGCATTAGCGCCCACTCTTATCTCTGGAGCTCTCGTGTTCTCACCCCACAAGCGACGGAATTCTTGAGCAGTGGCGTCCGTTGGAACAACGACGACTCGCGCATTCGCCGTGCGCGCTTGTGCGACCAACACATCGATGCGCGAGTAGGCAGACAACGCATGAACCGCAAACTTGTCCGGGTGCCTGGCAAGCACGTCAAGCGTGCTTTGCCCGATTGAGCCAGTAGAGCCCAGCACCGTGACGCGCTTCACCACGGTACGTATCCCAGTAAAAGAAAGGCTAACGGCACGACAGCAACAACCGCATCAATTCGATCGTAGACACCACCATGGCCTGGAAGAAGGCCACTGGAGTCTTTCATCGACGCACGTCTTTTTAGTAGCGACTCGAACAGGTCTCCACCGATCGAAAATAGAGCCAAAAACACCGCCAGCACAGCGGCACCAAACAAACCCCAGCGTTGCGCCAACTCAAAGCCGAAGCTGTTGGGCCAATAGAGGGCTGTTGCAACCACCCAAGCCACAACACCGAGGACACCGACTATTGCGCCCTCAACTGTCTTTCCAGGACTAATACGCGGAGCAAGTTTGTAACGTCCAAAGGCTCTGCCGGCAAAGTAGGCGAAGATATCCGCGATCCAAATCACTGCCAACATCGTAAGAACGAACTGTGCGCCGTTGCCCAAAAAAAGCCAAGCCAGACAAGACCATGTCGCAAAAAGCGCAATGCCAGCAAACAGGCTCCACAACAACGCGGACTGGCGAACCTGCGTTTGAGCTCTTATTAACGCAGCACTGACAAACACGAGCCAACCTAACACACAAAACAGAGTCGACCAAAGCAGCAACCTCTGGTCACCCGAACCCGATGGCATCCACAACCAGGCCTGGGCGACCGTGATGACAAAGAGCAAAAGTCCCATAAACAGTGGTACCTGCGTGCCTCGTCCCCACAGTAAACGCCCCCACTCCCATGCGGCAAGCGCGCAAGTCAAGGACAGGAAGATAAGAAAAGGCCAAGCCGAAGGGATCGACAACAGCACCGTCAAGAGACACAGCAGCACAAAGGCAGTGATGACGCGCTGTCCGAGCATGGTCTACGTCTTCACTGTGCCGTGCACCTGAGCGCTAGTGCGACCAAAGCGTCGCTCGCGGGTGCTGTACCACTCAAAGGCCTGGCGTAACTCTTGTTCGCCAAAGTCGGGCCAATAGCAGTCGGTAAAAAATAGCTCGGTATAGGCTAACTGCCAGATTAAAAAATTCGAGATTCGTTGCTCGCCACCCGTCCGAATAAACAAATCGGGCTCTGGTGCCCATGCCATCGAAAGATAATTAGAGAGTAGTTGCTCATCTAGTTTTTCTGGGTTTGCCGCCAACTCTGGATGGGCCGCCAGCATACGACGGGTCGCCTGCAAAATATCCCATCGTCCACCGTAGTTGGCCGCGATAGTTAGGTGTAGCGCATCGTTTTGAGCGGTGCTGTCCTGAGCTTGCGTGATTAACTCCTGTAACTTTGGCTCAAAGGCACTGAGGTCTCCGACCACACGTAGTCTCACGCCTTGCTCTTGCAAACGCGACACCTCTCGCTCTAGGGCCTGCACGAACAATCGCATGAGTAACGTTACTTCATCGGCAGGTCGTCGCCAGTTTTCAGAGCTAAACGCAAACAATGTTAAGTAGCGCACACCTGCGTTACCACAGGTCTCGACTGCGCGACGCACGGACTGTACGCCCTTTGCATGCCCAGCTGTACGCGGAAGAAATCGTTGCGAGGCCCAACGCCCGTTACCATCCATAATGATCGCAACGTGCTCTGGGGTCGCCGACGTACTCGGCACGGTTTTAGTTGAGCTGATCGCCATAAATGAGACGGATTAAACCGTCATGATCTCGGCTTCTTTTTGGGCGACCAATTTGTCAATGTCGGTGACACAACGATCTGTCAGCTTTTGTACGATATCTTGCGCGCGACGCTCGTCATCCTCAGAAATCGTCTTGTCTTTCACGAGCTTTTTGAAACTGTCATTTGCATCGCGACGCAAATTGCGTACAGCAATCTTCGCGTCCTCACCCTCAGACTTCACCACCTTATTGAGGTCCCGACGGCGCTCCTCGGTGAGAGCCGGCATGGGCACACGAATACTGTCACCCATCCCAATCGGATTCAAGCCTAAATCGGAGTCGCGAATCGCTTTCTCCACGGTCGCTCCAAGGTTTTTTTCCCAAACCTGAACGTTGATCGTGCGAGCATCCAAGAGTGTCACGTTAGCGACTTGTGAAATTGGCACAGGCGAGCCGTAGTACTCTACTTGAACGTGGTCAAGAATCCCCGTGTGGGCACGTCCCGTACGAATTTTCGCAAGATTGCTTTTAAGGGTCTCAAGAGACTTGGTCATCCGAGCTTCGGTTGATTTCTGTATTTCGGCAGTACTCATCATTTATCCCTCTAGACGTGAACGAGCGTACCCTCGTCCTCACCACTTACGGCGCGCTTAAGCGCACCAGGCTTATTGATTGAAAACACCTTGATTGGCAACTTTTGATCACGACACAACGCGAAAGCCGTCGCGTCCATCACCTCGAGCCGACGCATAATGACCTCGTCGAAACTAATCCGCCCATAACGCGTGGCGGCGGGATCCTTTTTTGGATCGGCCGTATAGATGCCATCGACCTTGGTCGCCTTGAGCACAACTTCCGCACCAATTTCAGCGCCTCGTAGGGCCGCTGCAGTGTCTGTCGTAAAAAACGGATTACCTGTTCCAGCCGCAAATATGACGACTTTCCCCTCTTCGAGGTAGCGCAACGCTTTGGGACGAATATAGGGTTCGACGACCTGTTCGATATTCAGTGCAGACTGAACACGGGCGTCAACACCCCGGTGCTTCAGTGCGTCCTGTAAGGCCAAGGCATTCATCACTGTCGCCATCATGCCCATGTAATCGGCTGTCGCACGATCCATACCTTGCGCGCCCGGCGCTACGCCGCGAAAGATGTTGCCGCCGCCAATTACGATGGCCAACTGCACGCCCATGGCAACCACCTCGGCGACCTCATCCGTCATCCGCATAATCGTCGCGCGATTGATACCAAAAGCGTCATCACCCATGAGCGCTTCGCCAGACAGTTTGAGGAGGACTCTTTTATGCATTCTGCTGGTCATATGCGTTATTTTTCCGGGTATTGATCACGAACAAAAGTGTAAACGAAAGCCGGGCGGCCATTGCTGCGCCGCCCGGCTTAACTTACAAAATTATGCGTTTCCGGAAGCAGCGGCAGCAACTTCAGCAGCAAAATCGCTGGTTTTCTTCTCGATCCCTTCGCCCACGACAAACAGCGAGAAGCCTGTAATGGAGGCGCTTTTCTCTTTCAGCATCTGGGCAACTGACTGTTTATCGTTTTTAACGAACGGCTGCGATAGCAGAGCCACTTCTTTGAGAAACTTCTGAACCGAGCCTTCGACCATCTTTTCGACGATTTCCGCTGGCTTACCAGACTCAGCCGCTTTTTGGCGCGCCACAGAACGTTCGGTCTCTTTGTCTGCCTCAGAAACACCCGTTTCGTCCACTGCGCGGGGCTTTGTCGCAGCTATGTGCATCGCCAAATCTTTACCCACCTCGTCCGGACCAGAAAACTCGACCAACACACCAATTTTGCCGCTATGAACATAGCTAGCAAGCTTGTTTGCCGTGTTGTAGCGTTGAAAACGTCGAACAGAAATGTTCTCGCCGATTTTACCAATCAAGGCTGTGCGCACTGAGTCGACCGTGCCATCACCAAAAGCACTTGCCGACAACGCAGTTACGTCAGAAATTGAAGACGTTGCCACGAGTTTAGCGATGTTAGCGACAAAACCGACAAAATCGTCGTTTTTTGCAACAAAGTCTGTTTCACAGTTCACTTCGACAACAGCGCCCTGTTTTGCATCGGGCGAAATGTACAAGCCGATCAGTCCCTCGGCGGTCACTCGGCTCGCTGCCTTACTGGCTTTGCTGCCAAGCTTGACACGCAAGATCTCTTCAGCCCGCGCCATATCGCCAGCAGCTTCTGTCAAGGCTTTCTTACATTCCATCATAGGTGCGTCGGTTTTCTCGCGCAGTTCTTTAACCATTGCGGCGGTGATTTCAGCCATAACTACTCCACATTGTGTTGTGCCCGCCCCATGCCAGCAGGCTTAGGGTCGGACAAGATAGACAGACGCCATATACCCGCGCAAAGCGCGGTGGCTAATTAGGCTTTCGCCTGATCGACTTCGATGAACTCTTCACCCTGCGCGAGTTCTTCAACCAAGCCATTCACATTGTCTGTACGACCAGCGAGGACTGCGTCAGCTACGCCCTTAGCGTAAAGTGCGATGGCCTTGGCAGAGTCATCATTACCAGGAATGATGTAATCAATGCCATCTGGGGAATGGTTGGTATCAACCACAGCAACCACTGGAATGCCCAGCGCTTTAGCTTCTGCAACCGCAATCTTGTGGTACCCGACATCAATCATAAAAATTGCGCTAGGAAGGCCGTTCATATCCTTGATGCCGCCGATCGACTTGTTCAGCTTGTCGAGTTCACGTTGGAACATCAGCCCTTCTTTCTTGGTCATGCGCTCCGTACCGCCTTCGGCGATCATGACTTCCATGTCTTTTAAGCGCTTGATCGAGCTTTTGACTGTCTTGAAGTTCGTGAGCATTCCGCCCAACCAACGGCTATCAACAAAGGGCATGCCTGCCCGCTGGGCTTCGGCCGCAACGAGTTCGCGCGCAGCACGTTTTGTACCGACAAACAGAACGTTACCGCCCTTGGCAGCAACCTGACGCAGAAACTTCGTCGCCTCTTGGTAATTAGCGACTGTTTTCTCGAGGTTGATGATGTGAATTTTATTGCGATGGCCGAAAATAAAGGGGGCCATCTTAGGATTCCAATAACGGGTCTGGTGACCGAAGTGCACGCCCGCTTCCAACATTTCACGCATTAACGACATAGTAAGAGCTCCGAGGGTTAGGTCTAGTGAGACGCCTGCACCAGCAAACAGCCTTGAGGCTGCGCACTGGCACCCTGGCGGCGCATCACGCGATTTACGATTTACAAATAAACCGTTAGAAAACAACGGTAAGCCTATAATTCTACTATCTTTCACCCTCAATACTCAAGTCAACATGGGTTTAGTTACCAATCCGACCGATTTAGACCGCATGCGGGCGGCCTGCAAAGACGCCGCGCGAGTGCTGGATTTCATTACCCCCTACGTAAAGCCGGGTGTCACAACCGGAGAGCTCGATAAGCTTTGCCTAGACTTCCTGACAAACGTGCTGCAGGTTAAGTCGGCGACAGTGGGCTACGCCCCACCCGGTTATCCCCCGTTTCCTGGCGCTATTTGCACGTCGGTCAACCACCAAGTCTGCCATGGTATTCCCGGAGATAAGGTACTAAAAAATGGCGATGTGCTGAACATCGACGTGACAATTATCAAGGAAGGCTGGTTCGGTGACACGAGCCGGATGTATTACGTCGGGGAGCCCTCAATCCTAGCAAAGCGTCTGACTGAGGTCACGTTTGACTGCATGTGGCTGGGCATTGCTCAGGTTAAGCCTGGCAATACCCTTGGGGATATTGGTCAGGCAATACAGCGCCACGCGGAGCAGAACGGTTTTTCCGTTGTGCGTGAGTTTTGCGGGCACGGCATTGGTAAAGTTTTTCACCAGGATCCTCAAATTCTGCACTACGGCAAAGCCGGGACTGGTCAACGCCTTGAACCAGGACTGATATTTACGATCGAACCGATGATTAACGCTGGACGACGTGAGATTCGACAACTGGCTGATGGCTGGACTGTCGTCACACGCGATCACAGCCTTTCAGCGCAATGGGAGCACAGCGTGCTCGTGACCGAGACCGGTTTCGAGGTCATGACGATCTCTGACGGCATGCCTCCCCCCCCAGCATTCATCACCACGTAGTTTGATTGAACTTCGCATCGCCTGCTTCGATAACATGACTGATACCACAACGCTCGCTTCTATCCGTAGTCACGCTCAGGCCGCACGCGTATCAGCCATTGAAGCCTATCGCGCTAAACCGCAAGCAGACAAGTTGCTTGGGGCGCTGCGTCAGTGCGCAGACCAAGCCCTGCGCAGTTTGCTTGAACACCTACCACTACCTAAAGGTGCGGCGCTTGCTGCAGTGGGTGGCTACGGCAGAGGAGAACTATATCCTTTCTCCGATGTCGATCTGCTGATCTTGCTGCCCAAAGAGCCTAGCGAGGCTGATGAATCGGCGCTGAGCGCGCTCGTTGCGGCGATGTGGGATATCGGACTAGAGCCGGGTTGCAGTGTTCGAACGATCGAACAATGTGTATCGGAGGCAAGAGGCGACATCACGGTAGAGACGTCACTTCTCGAGACGCGCTGGATTGCCGGCAGCCGTAAGTTGACACAGTCTCTGCATCAATGCATGACCGAGCACCTTGATGCGCGTGTTTTCTTTCAAAGCAAGCGTGCCGAGATGCAGCAACGGCATGCGCGTTATCAGGATACTCCCTACTCGCTCGAGCCGAACTGCAAAGAGTCACCGGGCGGCTTGCGCGACCTGCAAGTGATTATGTGGATGGCACGTGCAGCAGGCTTTGGTAATAGTTGGAAGCAAATCGCCACCGCCGGCCTGCTCACCACTGCAGAGGCACGTGACTTGAGGCGTGCGGAGCAAGCCTTTAAGCGCGTGCGCATCGAGGTACACCTCTTGGCTAAACGCCGTGAGGATCGCTTGTTATTTGATTTGCAGCATGGCCTAGCACAGGCATATGGCATCGAAGCGACCACAACACGGCGTGCGAGTGAAATTCTGATGCAGCGCTACTACTGGGCTGCACGGTTGGTGACACAGCTTAATACACTGCTCGTTCAAAACATCGAAGAAAGCTTATTTCCTCCAAACCGCGATGAAGTCCGGCCGATCAATAGCTTTTACGTCGCGCATCGTAATCGGCTGGACATTATCGACGACGAGGTCTTTGAGCAGCACCCCGAGCAACTCTTGGGTGTCTTCTTGGTGATGCAACAACACCCTGATCTAACGGAGCTCTCTGGAAGAGCACTGCGTGCAATTTGGCACGCACGTCATCGTATTGACGCGCAGTTTCGACGCTCGCAAACCAACCGCGCTTTATTTGTGCAGATACTGCAGCAGCCACATGGCATTGTGCATGCGATGCGACGCATGACAATGCTAAACATTCTCCCACGTTACCTGCCGGTATTCCGCCTTGTTGTGGGTCAGATGCAACACGATCTGTTTCATGTGTACACAGTTGATCAGCATACGCTCGCCGTTTTGCGCAATCTGCGCCGTTTCACCATGCCGGAACATGCGCAAGAGTACCCACTCGCAAGCAGACTGACGGCCAGCTTTGATCGCCACTGGTTACTCTACGTTGCAGCGCTGTTTCACGATATCGCGAAGGGACGAGGGGGCGACCACTCCACCTTGGGTGCTGAAGACGTTAAACGCTTTGCTCGCGATCATGGTTTGTCTAAAGAAGATACAGACCTCGTGGTGTTTCTAGTCCGACGCCATCTTCTTATGTCTCACGTTGCGCAGAAAAAAGACTTATCAGACCCAGAGGTCATTAAGGAGTTTGCAACAATGGTTGAGACGCCAAGGCAGTTAACGGCGTTATACCTGTTGACCGTCGCCGACATTCGAGGCACAAGCCCTAAAGTCTGGAACGCTTGGAAAGGTAAATTGCTTGAAGACCTTTATAACCAAACCCGCGCGACCTTCAGTGGGACGAGCGACGATGCGAACACCGTGCTGCGACAACGTATGGAAGAAGCGTCAGGCCTTGTTCGACTAGCGGGTTTGCGCGACGAAACGCGAGAGGCGTTTTGGAAGCAACTGGATGTCGCCTACTTTTTGCGCCATGAAGCAACTGAAATCGCCTGGCATACGAGACACTTGTATCACCGTGTCGGGACAACGCAAACGATTGTGAAGGCACGCCCCACTGACCGGGGCGAAGGCATACAAGTTCTGGTGTACACAAAAGACGTTGCAGATCTCTTTGCACGTATCTGTGCCTATTTTGCTCGGCGACTCATCAGCATCCAAGATGCGCGTATTCACACGACGCGCGATGGCTACGCCTTGGATAGCTTTGTCGTGCTGCCGACTGATGGCGACGAAGATTTGCGGACGATTGCGGCACTTATTGAACACGAACTTACACAGCATTTAGATGCACCACACGACGTAAGCCAGGCCGCCGGTGCCTTTGGTCTCAGGCCATCGCGGCTCTCTAAAGCATTTCCCTTCCCTCCCATCGTTGAGCTTTATCCAGACGAGCGCAGTCAGAGTTGGCGCCTTGATGTCATCGCCAGTGATCGTCCAGGCTTGCTTGGCGACATCGCTCAAGTGTTTGTGTCCTACGCGATCAATCTGCAAACGGCTAAGGTCATGACACTGGGCGACAGAGTCGAGGACGTATTCGTCATCAGTGGTGACACCCTGGCGCAACCACGCACGCAGCGACAGTTCGAACGTGCTCTCTTAGCTGTACTGGGTGTGGAGCAAAAGAATGCAGCCTGATCAACGCGCCCAGCTATACATCGCATCGATTAGTTTGCTTGCAGTCCTTATCGCGCTGGTATCGCAACATGTCTATGACATGCAGCCGTGTGCTTGGTGTGTTGCCCAACGCATGTTGTACTTGCTCATTGCTGCAGTTGGCTTTTTAGGCTCACTCGGACAAGCGCAACGAACAAAGCTCGCATTATGCTTTGCGCTCATACTGTCGGTTGCGTTAGCTGGCATTACGGCCGCGATCTACCAAGCTCAGGTTGCCTCACAAAGTTTCTCGTGCGCGCAGAGCCTAGCAGATCAATGGATGACAAAAACAGGGTTAGAGTCTGCAGTGCCCTGGCTGTTTGGCATCTACGCGAGCTGCATGGACGCTCGCATTACGCTGTTGGGCATCGAATACGCTTATTGGAGCCTGACGTTGTTTGCCTTGATTGCACTTGCCTCAGCCTATCGACTCAGTTGTCTTCTGCGGCGTAACCCATATTAAAAAGTAGTCCACTCGCCTCATCTTGCGCATTGTGTCGACTCAGACCGAGTCGCTCTAAATACTCGGGCGTGATGTCGCCCGTGACATACTCTCCGGTAAAACAAGAATTATCAAATTTTGTTAACGCTGGATTCAAGTCAGTGACAGACTTTTGCATTGAAGCAATGTCTTGATATACCAATGCATCAGCGCCAATAATTTTTGCGATCTCCGCTTCATCGCGCCCAGTCGCAATCAATTCCTTCTGGGTGGGCATATCAATGCCGTATACGTTCTGGTAGCGCACGGGTGGCGCAGCAGAAGCCAGGTACACCTTGTTTGCACCAGCGGCCCGCGCCATATCCACAATCTCTCGACTCGTGGTGCCACGAACGATCGAATCGTCTACCAGGAGCACATTTTTACCTTTGAACTCCATTCCAATCGTGTTCAGTTTTTGACGTACAGATTTTTTACGGACAGCCTGGCCGGGCATAATAAATGTTCGGCCGACATACCTGTTTTTAATGAGTCCTTCGCGGTAGTTCAACCCCAGTCGATCTGCGAGTTGCATCGCCGAAGGACGCGACGAGTCAGGGATAGGCATCACAACATCAATATCACCAAGTCTAAGTGTCTTGGCTAATTTGTCTGCTAGATACTCGCCCATTTTTAAGCGCGAGCCATAGACCGAGACACCGTCCAAAACAGAGTCAGGCCTAGCAAAGTAAACATATTCAAAAATACAGGGCGCGTGCACCGCGGAGGCCGCACAACGTTCACTACTCAACTTGCCGTCCAAAGATATAAAAATCGCCTCGCCTGGCGCTACATCTCGCACAAACTGAAAGCCTGAGCCTTCTAGCGCAACCGACTCGGATGCCACCATCCATTCCGGTCCTTGGTCCGTGTCAAAGCGTCCTAAACACAGAGGCCGAATACCATGTGGATCGCGAAACGCTAGCAACCCATAGCCAGAAATCTGCGCAACGACTGCGTAGGCGCCCTTCACCCGTTGATGGACCGCCTTAACGGACTTGAATATTGCAGACTCATCTAGAGACACACCATTGGCAGCCCGCTGCAACTCATGCGCAAGAACATTGAGCAGCACTTCGGAGTCAGAGTTCGTGTTGATATGCCGTTGGTCTACTTTAAACAAAGATTCGCGCAGTTCGTGCCAGTTCGTCAGATTACCGTTGTGTGCGAAGGTGATCCCAAAGGGTGCATTAACATAAAACGGCTGAGCTTCTTCTACGCTTTCAGAGGAACCCGCCGTAGGGTATCGAACTTGCCCAATTCCAGAAGTGCCAGGCAATGACCGCATATTGCGCGTGCGAAAGACATCACGGACCAAGCCGTGTGCCTTATACATGTTGAAATGATTGCCGTTTGATGTCGCAATACCTGCAGCATCCTGCCCCCGATGCTGCAGCAACAACAAGCTATCGTAAAGCAACTGATTAACCGGTCCGCGACCAATGACTCCGACAATTCCGCACATGAAAATTCCTGATATCGGTTAAACCGAAAAAAAAGCACGAAAACTACATTCAGTAGGGCAACCATCCCGCGATCGGTTCAGGCAGCCGCATTTTAATTTGTTGAACTGCTGCGACAACCTGCCCCGAAAACATTGCGTTCTTCCACCAAGACTCGTTCGGCAATGGCGTATAACCCGCCAAGGTCACTAGAATTAAAACAAACAAGGCACCTCGCACTAGACCGAATAGCCCCCCCAGACCGTGGTCCGCGGGAGTCAAGCCTGTCTTACTAATCAAAGCACTCAAGGTCATGTTGACGAGCCCGATCGTCAGTAACACCGCGATGAAGATCCCCAGGTAAGAGACAGCCATTCTTAAAAAGGTCTGTGTAATCCAGGCCTCCACCCAATCAGAAACCTCAGGCCCCCACCAAATCGCAGCTAAAAATGCCGAAATGTAGGCAACCAGTGACAACACTTCCTTGAGCAGCCCTCTTAACAATCCCAGCACAGCCGAGACCCCGAGTATTGCAATCAGAACGAAATCGAATCCGGTCACTGCGAGGCTATAAAGGCGCCGCTATACCCCAACGTGCGCAAACGAGTCTGAGCAGCCTGTGCTGCCTCGCGGGACGGGAACGGACCGATGCGCACACGATACTTGGGGTTACCGTTCACATTCACTGGACCATCAACAAAGGCATTACTCACACCAGAAGCCAGCAACTTCCCACGCTGTCGTTGCGCATCATCTGCTGAATCAAGCGACATGGCTTGTACAACAAAATTACCTGCTGACGGCGGGGGACGAGGTGCTGCATTCTGAGCGGGTGTTGGGCTTGTGCCAGCCGGTCGGACAGGCCTGCCCTCAAGCAAGGCTAGCGCACGCTCTCCGTCTGCTGAGCGTGCACTGAGGGGCGCGGGGTTTGCTGCTTTAGGAGGCTCGGTGCGGGTAGGCGGCTCGTTGCGTTTGGGATCCACTTTTAACTCAGGCTTCGGATCCCCCGAAACTGCGGCTACTGCGCCCGGAGCTGGGGCGTCACCGGGTGTCGCCTGCGCAACCGTCGCGGGCTCAACCGCCACAGGGGACTCTGGCGCATTCGCTCCAAAAGGAGCGGCCTGACGATCAGGGATGCGAATCGGTATATTTGTCGCGACCGGGGCGGGCTCTGAGTCAAGCAACATTGGCAGGACAACGACCGCCGTTAAGACCAACACCACTGCGCCAGCGAGACGACGACGCGCCCGTACACGCATTTCAGCCGCTTGGGCCTCACTCGTAACCGAGGGACGAGGCTTAACCGCTGGCTTGCGGGCGCTGGCACTATCTTTTCTAGAAAACAGTCCCATTATTCACCCATCCTGGCCGTAAAACTGATCGCGCACATAGTCACCAAAAGTGATTGGACTTTTTTAAATGCGTCCGATTGCAGTAAGTGCCTCGGCAACTGTTAAAAACGATCCGAACACTACGATTCTATCATCCGGGTTAGCCTTATCGACGGCTGCTTGATAGGCTTTTTCGACATTGACAAAAGCAGAAACTTGTATGTTTTTAGCGCCACTTGGATCATAACTTTGCACATATTGACGCACACGCGACTCTAACGCTTGCCCGGTTACCCCTCTAGCCCCCGGTAGCCCTGCACAAAACCAGTGGTCTACCCGCCCAGCCATGTGCCGCAACACGCCCTCAATATCCTTATCGGCCAACATCCCAAACACGGCGTACGTGTAGGGGTGAAAGCCCATATTCCCAAGATTCTTTTCCAACACAGCCGCCGCATGGGGATTGTGCGCCACATCCAAGATGGTTGTTGGCTGGCCGGGTAAGATTTGAAAACGTCCCGGCAGAGACGCCTGCAACAGCCCCTGTCTTACTGCCTGCTGGGGCACCGCGAGTCGCTCACGTAACGCTTCGAGCGCAGCGAGCGCTGCAGAGGCGTTCAAGAGCTGATTAGCCCCTCGCAAAGCGGGATAGGCCAGGGCATTGCGCCGCTGCTGTCGCCCTGCAAAAGCCCACTGCTGTCGGTCGCCAGAATAATTGAAGTCGCGGCCAAATAACCACAGATCTGCGTCGATACCTTGTGCGTACTGCAGCAACGACTGAGGTGGGGCCGGATCACTGCATATCGCAGGACGGCCAGCACGATAAATATGTGCCTTTTCGAAGCCGATTTTTTCACGGGTATCGCCGAGCCAATCGGTGTGATCAATATCAACACTGGTCACGATAGAACAGTCGGCGTCCACAATATTGACCGCATCCAATCGACCACCCAAGCCGACTTCTAGCACCCAAACATCGAGTTCCCGCGCAGCAAAGAGCGCCATCACAGCAAGAGTCGTGAACTCAAAGTATGTCAGGGAAACGCCTTGGCGGGCCGCTTCGATTCGTTCAAGTTGGTCAACGAGCATAGCGTCATCGACAATGACACCGTTCAAGCGCGCACGTTCATTAAAAGAAATCAGGTGCGGAGACGTATACAACCCAACGCGATAGCCCGCCGCCAACAAAATTGACTCAAGCATGGCGCAGGTTGAGCCTTTGCCATTGGTGCCACCAACCACAATTTTGACCGCCTCAGAACGCAAATCGAGACGCTGGGCAACTTGCCGTACACGCTCTAGCCCCATATCAATCGCGCTAGGATGAAGCGCCTCGAGATAAACAAGCCACGCTGCGAGCGTAGAACCTTGAGGTGGGTGCGTGGAAACCATAAACGTTGCTATCCGGATTGTTCTGCGTAGCTGGCAGTTTAACAGTCGGGCTACAGGCACTGCGCCCACCAGCCTAGTTAAGCGTGGTGTGTAAAATCAGTCGTGAACAAGGAAACGTATGTCCAACTCCCGCAAACCGTTAGACGGCACGGCCTTCGCCTGTATTGTTTTTCTGTGCACGCTTTGGGGCGGACAACAAATTTTTCTGAAACTCGCCGCACAGGATATCGCGCCAGCGATGCACATTGCCTTGCGCGGCTTCATCGGTTGCGTATTGCTCGCGCTGTTTATGTGGCATAAGAGAATATCCCTCGCTTTGTGGCGCGGCCCTTGGGTGGTTGGCTGCCTAGTCGGTCTGTTATTTGCAGCCGAATGGTGGATGATTGGTGAAGGACTCGCGCGTACAACAGCTTCTCACATGGTAGTTTTTCTATACACAACACCTATTTTTACTGCGCTAGGTTTGCATTATTGGGTACCGGAGGAACGCCTCAGTTGGTTGCAATGGTTCGGTGTGCTGACTTGTTTTACCGGAATTGCTGTTGCATTTCTTGGAGGCGCAGATCAGCCGCATTTCAACCTCACGACACTATGGGGTGATCTTTTAGGTTTAGGCGCCGGTTTTCTATGGGCAATGACGACAGTCATCATTCGCTGCAGCGCATTGGCCAAGCTGCCGCCAGCGCAAACAACCTTCTACCAGCTCTTTTGCGCTTCGATCGGGATATTGTTGGTCTGCTTAGCCACGGGAAATGCTGGTGTGAACTGGACACCGTTTGTCATCACTAGCATTTTGATACAGGGTGTCGTGATTGCCTTTTTAAGCCTACTGCTTTGGTTTTGGTTATTACGTCATTACCTGGCATCGCGCGTGTCCATTTTTACGTTTCTCACGCCCTTGCTGGGCGTCACGTTTGGAGTGTGGATCTTGGATGATCCGCTCCATCCAGAATTCGTCTGGGGAGCACTGATGGTGCTGAGCGGGATGATTCTAGTTAATATCCCTAAGAAAAAACAGCAGGTTGTTTAATGTGCCTGGCAATATTCTCTCTGAACCGCTTGCCTGACTGGCCACTGATTATTGCGGCGAATCGCGATGAGTTGCACACCCGCCCTACTCTCAGCGCTGCACCTTGGGATGACGCCACACATATTCTGGGCGGACGTGATCTTGAGGCCGGCGGAACTTGGCTCGGCATGACGCTTTCGGGACGTGTCGCGTTGCTGACGAACTACCGTGAGCCGATCCCTCGTAAGCTTGATGCACCCTCACGGGGAGTACTCACAGAAAACTATCTGCGGGGAAACCAGACGGCCCAGGCGTACGCGCAGACCGTGCATCAAGACGCCTCGCTCTATAACGGCTTCAATCTGCTTGTGGGAGATCATCGTGAGCTTTGGTATTGCTCAAACCGCAGTGCCACCCCGCCACAGCCGTTAACGGCTGGAGTCTTTGGGCTCTCGAACGCTGTTCTAGATGCCCCGTGGCCGAAGGTGCTACGCACACGCCAAGCACTCGAAAACCATCTGCTTAATGTGACAGCGCCCTCGGCAGAAGTATTGTTTAGTATTTTGCAAGACACCGCTACAGCTGCCGAGCATGAGCTACCGGACACAGGCGTTGGACTTGCACGCGAAAAAATTTTGGGTAGCCCCTTTATTACGGACCCTCGGTACGGCACACGCTGCACCACGATTGTTCTGCAACACGTTGATGGAAAAGCGATTTTTCTTGAAAAACGCTATAACGCCTTAGGCCAAGCCGAGGGTATTGTTCGCTGGGAAGTCGATACTAAACAACAAAAAATTCTTGCCTAAAGTGCGTTCGAGAAAGACAATAATACTGTATATTTGTACAGTATTATTGTCTAACTCTCTCAATCTTCGGCATGCTTTTCTCTTCGATTTCGACGCAAAACACCCGTGCTATCGCTCAGCCACAGCACATTCACCCAGACCTTTGGCGGGGCTCTGAGCTTAGTACATACGCACGTCCGACTATCGCCACAGGACATCACACCCTTGATGCCGAACTACCCGGCAGCGGCTGGCCGACGGGCGTCTTAATTGAACTCTTGCTCGCGCGTGCGGGAATTGGCGAACTACGTTTACTGCGTCCTGCGCTCGCTTCACTCGACCCGCTGCAGACGATCGCGCTTATTAACCCTCCTTACATTCCAAATATTGTTTGCTGGAAAAACTGGTTAAAGGCACCTCGTTCTATTTTTTATGTTCGTACGGCACAACGTCGTGATCAGTGGTGGGCCGCAGAGCAAACGCTTAAGAACGGAAGTTGTGCGGCACTGCTCTGCTGGACAGACACTATCCCGCAACTTGCGCTCAAACGCCTACAGCTCGCCGCACAAACAAGTCAAACCCTTTTCGTGATGTACCGACCACTCGCAGTGAAGGCAATCGCTTCACCCGCCAGTCTACGGCTCACACTAGAACCCGATCATGCGGGAAATTTAAATATTTCTGTTATCAAGCGGCGCGGTTCATTACACAACAAATTGCTTTGTCTCCCGCGCGACACGCACAACGACTTCATGAGTACTCAAGATGGCGATATGGATCGGCCTGCGCCTACACGCACTCGAACGCTGGCAACCGCCCTGGCACCCTGAACCCGGGCTCTTAATCGCTAAGCGTTCCGTGCAAGCGCAGCAATCGATTTTCGATCACTGCGCTCAGCATGCGCTCGCCTATACACCAGCGGTTTATCAAACAGAACCACATACTGTGCTGTTAGAGGTTGAGGCAAGCTTACGCTTATTTGGCGGCCTACGAAAAATTCTCTACAACATACGAAAGCGTACGAGCACATTGCACGGTCCACTCAGCACCAGCGTGGCTCCGACCCCGACAGGCGCATGGTTACTCACAAATGCTAGGCAAGTAACTTTCCGCTACGCTTGCTCATTCGCCTCGTTGAAGCGGGCACTCGACCCACTCTCCTGCCTCGCTCTGACCAGTGCGCAAGAGCATCGCAACTGGCTCGATGCGATTGGTTGTAAAACATTCAGGGATTTGCGTGCTTTGCCGCGTGCAGGGCTAGCGCGACGGATCGGACCAGCGCTTCTACAAGAGCTCGATGCGGCCTACAGCCAAACACATACCTCACTTAAGCCCTATCAGCCCCCGTCTCGCTTCATAGAGCGCTTAGACTTGACCGAACGCATAGAACATACGGTGGCCATCACGCATGCGCTTGAACACATGTTGTTGCAGCTGTGTACATGGCTTATTGCCAAGCGCAGTGCTCTGACGCGCTTGCGCATCATGCTGCATCACGAGCGTTACAAAGATAGTGCAGTACTCACACAACACGATATCGCTTTTGCTGAGCCTGTACACACGTTCAGCAGCCTCGCCTTGTTAGTACACGAGCACCTTGAACGCTTACCTCTAAAAGATTCTGTTGTAGCTTTAACAGTAGAGAGCCTCGACGTCACCGAGCTACAACACACAGCAGGGGGATTGTTTCCGGAAACGCTTCGCACGCCCGCAGAGCGACGCAAACTTTTTGATTTACTCACGTCAAGGTTAGGACCGCAATCGTTGTTACACCCCGCACCAGTCGCTGACCATCGTCCTGAGATCGCAAACAGCTGGATATGCACACCTACCAACCATGAAAAACCCACACAGGAAGACATACTCCAGTTACTCGAGCGACCTTTCTGGCTGCTACCCGTTCCACTCGCACTGCGTCTAGAACGAGATCGGCCGTTTTATCAAACGACACTTGAGCTGCTACGTGGCCCTGAGCGCCTGGAGTGTGGCTGGTGGGATGGGCCAAGTATCGCAAGAGATTATTTTGAGGCGCGCGACAAAACGGGCGCACGTTATTGGATTTACCGTGAGCGCGATACGGATCCCGCACATTGGTATTTGCATGGAATCTTCAGTTAGCGCCATGCATATAGAACAACAGTCAGGGCTGCCAGAGTACGCAGAGCTCAGTGCAGCCAGCCACTTCTCTTTTTTGCGTGGCGCTTCTGCGCCAGAAAGTCTCGTTGCGCAAGCTGCTGCTCTAGGCTATCACGCGCTTGCCCTGACAGACGAATGCTCCCTTGCAGGGATTGTGCGCGCACATGTTGAAGCCAAGAAAATAGGTCTAAAAATTTTAGTCGGCTCAGAGTTACGCATCACGCCCAAGGCCTACGGATCATTCCGAATAATTTTACTGGCGCAAAATCGCGAGGGCTATGGCAATTTATGCGAAACCATCACGCGTGGGCGTATGCAAGCCCCAAAAGGTCAATACCTATTACAACCTGACGATGTACTCACCCAGTACTGCCTGGCTGTTCTAATACCCGATTACTTTGCGACACCTCAAGAGCTAGACCAACGTTTGCAGTGGCTTAAGGCAGTCTGTCCCGAACGCGCTTGGGTGGGTATTAGTTACCTGCATCGCAGTCACGAACGATCCATTAATCAAAAAATCGAACGCGCAGCAACGCACCATGCCTTACCTTGCGTCGCACTAGGGCAAGTTGAAATGCATAAGCGTTCGCGCAAGCCGCTGCACGACACGCTCGCAGCAATCCGTCTGCGCAAAACAGTGAGCGAGTGCGGCTATTTGCTTGCCTCAAATGCAGAGCAACATCTGCGTAGCCGCATGCGGCTGGCTGGTCTGTATCGTGCCGAACTACTACAAGAAACTGTCCGCATTGCACAGCTCTGCACCTTTACCTTGGACAGTCTGCGCTACGAATACCCTGAGGAAGTCGTCCCGAACGGCTATACCGCTAAGCAGTATCTGTGCGAACAAACCATGTTGGGAGCGCAACAACGCTACCCAAACGGCATACCCATTCAGGTACAACAGCAGCTCAATGCAGAACTTACGCTTATTGCAGAACTGCAATACGAAGCTTACTTTCTAACGGTTTATGACTTAGTGAAATTCGCTGTGAGTCGTGGCATCCTTTGTCAAGGCAGAGGCTCTGCAGCAAATTCTGCTGTTTGCTATTGCTTGGGTATCACCTCTGTCGACCCTGCAAACGGTAATGCACTCTTCGAGCGATTTATTAGTCGCGAGCGTAACGAGCCACCCGATATTGATGTTGATTTTGAACACCACCGTCGCGAAGAAGTTATTCAATATCTATATCAAAAATATGGTCGTACTCGGGCGGCTCTCACTGCTGTGGTGACGTCTTATCGACCACGCAGTGCATTACGTGATAGTGGACGTGCGTTGGGTATTGATCCAGCGCGTATCGATCAAGTAGCCAAATCTTATCGCTGGTGGGACGGCAAACAAGAGCTAATGAAACGCCTTGCTGAGGCGGGCATGGATACCGAAGAAGTTGTTACCCAACAATGGGCACAACTCGCTCAAGCCCTCATGGGTTTTCCGCGTCATTTATCTCAGCATCCAGGCGGTTTTGTGCTTGCCCGCGGCTTGCTTTCGCGCATGGTGCCCATTGAAAACGCCGCAATGCCTGAACGCAGTGTCGTGCAGTGGGATAAAGACGACCTGGATGCGGTGGGCTTGCTCAAAGTAGACGTATTAGCCCTAGGAATGCTGACCGTTATTCGTCAGGCATTGCATTTAACCGCCCGACGACGGGGCTTAACGCATTTCGAACTGCATGAGGTTCCGCAAGAGGACCTTGCGACCTACGACATGATTTGTCAGGCAGATACCGTCGGCGTGTTTCAGATCGAATCGCGTGCACAAATGAGCATGTTGCCGCGACTCAAGCCACGGTGCTTTTATGATCTAGTTGTCGAAGTTGCCATCGTACGGCCTGGTCCGATTCAAGGTGGGATGGTGCACCCTTACCTTAGGCGACGACAAGGTCTGGAAGCGATCGTCTACCCCAGTCCTGCCGTACGTGAAGTCCTGCAGCGCACCTTAGGCATACCGATTTTTCAAGAGCAAGTCATGAAAATCGCCATGGTCGCAGCTGGCTTTAATGCCGGTCAAGCCGATGCCCTACGTAGATCGATGGCTGCTTGGCGGCGTAAAGGCGGTGTCGACCAATTTCGTACCCGTTTAATCGATGGTCTACTGGCTAATGGATACACCCCAGAATTTGCAGACGCAATTTTTAAGCAGATTGAGGGTTTCGGAGAATACGGATTTCCAGAAAGCCATGCAGCGAGTTTTGCCTTGTTGGCATACGTCAGTGCCTGGCTTAAATGCCACGAGCCCGAGGCTTTTCTGGTGGCGCTACTCAATGCACAGCCCATGGGCTTTTATGCACCTTCGCAGTTGATACAAGATGCACGTCGCCATGGCGTTACTGTTTACCCAGTCGATGCAGAAAAGAGTATCTGGGACTGTACGCTGGCGCAACCTAAGTCAGCCGCACGACCTGCGGTGCAGTTGGGTTTGAATCAAATCAGTGGCCTGGAGCGCGCCTCTGCACTTGTCATTGAGCAGGTCCGCCGCGAGGCCGCCTTTACCAATCTACAGGATTTCGCAAAGCGGACTGAACTTAGTCACAGTACGCTACAAAAGTTAGCGCAAGTTGGCGCTTTCGATTGCTGGTCTACTCATCGCCGAAACGCTGCCTGGGAAGTTACCGGGCACATCGCGACCAAAGGCTTATTGCGCGAAGCACCGATACAGGATGATGTTTTGCTCGATTTACCAGCACCGAGTGAAGCGCAGAACATGTTGACGGATTACCGTCAACTTGGCTATACCCTCGGCCGCCACCCGCTTGCTTTATTACGCAGTCAATTAAGCCGGCTGCGATTTTTTTCAGCACAGTCACTTTCTGGCTTCGAGGACGGTCGACTTGCACGTGCCTGTGGGCTCGTCATTTTAAGACAACGCCCTCCTACAGCCAATGGCGTTCTCTTCCTCACTCTCGAGGATGAAACAGGCTCTGTGAACGTGATCGTACGAGCCTCCTTACTGGAACGAGAACGTCATCTGCTTTTGCATGTTCCATTACTGGGCGTAATTGGAGTTTGGCAACATATTCAGGGGGTCAAACATCTTTTGGCAGGCCGTCTGGAAGATCACACGCCATTGCTGCATACGCTCCAAAGCGCGCACACTCTATAATTGGTTTATCTCTCGTTTTTCGGAAAGCACACTATGTCAGACTTAAAACTGCGACTCGCCAATTCCGTCAAGGACGCTATGCGCGCCAAAGCTTCTGAACGCCTCAGCACCTTGCGTTTTTTGCAAGCCGCGATCAAGCAGCGTGAAGTTGATGAGCGTAAAGAGTTAAGTGATGCCGAAGTAGTCGCCATCATTGAAAAACAAGTTAAGCAACGCAAGGAATCCATTGCTGCGTTTGAACAGGCAGGACGAACCGAAACCGCCGCACAGGAAACAGCTGAAATGGCTGTCCTAAAGGAATTCCTGCCCCAAGCAGCAAGCGAAGCCGATGTTGCAGCAGCCATCGACGCCGCACTCGCCGAAGTGCAAGCACAGGGTGTGACTGGCGCACCCGCAATGGGCAAAGTCATGGCTATTTTGAAGCAAGCGCTCGCAGGACGCGCAGACATGTCTGCGCTTTCCGCTCTGGTAAAAGCAAAACTCGGTTAACGCGTGAAGGCGACTACGCCTTCACCTTTAGAACCTTAAAGGCAGCGGAAGCTTTAGCAATCAACTTCCCGCTCGTATCCAGAATTTCACCTTCGCAAAAGGCAATCGAGGCGCCGCGTCTAATGCAACGCGCCTCGATGGTGAGATCTGTCATCGCAGGCTCGATACAGCTCGTGTGCATGTCAATCGTTGCCATCCCTATCCCTAATGGATCGTTGGCACGGCCGGCTGCGCTTAGTGTGAAGTCTAGAATACTCATGAGTGCACCACCATGGATATGACCACGACTATTTAGTAACTCACTACGGATACGTAGCCGCGTGATCGCGCGATCGTTCTCGCACAATACCGGCTCAAGTTGCAGAAAATCGAGATAGGGGATCTCAAGTCCGAAATATTTCTTTTGATGATTTGAAGATGACACAGCAGCTCTACGATAGAAAAAAACATAAACAAAAACAAATACGCTTCACATAACTAGCGAGGCACTGCTCGGGGCATATAACTTGAGCAAGTAGGCACGCCAAACTGCATGACCTCATGCAGCGCAGAAAGTGATGCGCGACTCCACATATTCACGCCCATCACTGTTGCGACGACCTCAGTGTTTCGCTCCCCAAGCGAGCGTATATCAACCTGTGCATAGTGTGTCGAACCTAGCACTCCGGTCACCCACACCCGGGCAGAACCACTCGCTTGATCAATCGAAGACTTAACTGGAAACTCGCCGTCAGCACTCCAACACTCTTTCGCTTGCGCCTGCGCGCGTGCGAAGACCTCCTGAAAGGACACCGGAACTGTAAAGCTATCTTTAGGTGAGCTTGTCGGATTGATCCCTAAACAGCCGCTCAACAGAATTGGACAAATGAGAGTGAACCAATGTCGTTTCATCTTGTGTTCCTTGGCGCTGCCCAGCAGGCGTTAAAGGTTGCATAATACGCTGAGAATTTTAACTATATTTGCGGCGCACCATGACCAACCTTATTCCGACACCCCGCTTTTGGCGCTTGGTAGCGGCCGTACTTGGTCTAACTGCGGTAGCCTTAGCCGCCGTAGCAGCCCATGCAATCGCAGACCCAAAAGCCGCGCTGTCCGTGGAGCGCGCCGCAGTCATGCAACTTATCCATGCGGTCTTGCTCGTCTACCTTGCGAACTTGCCAGGCAATTGGATCCGCCTTGCCCGGTGGGCCACGCTGGTGGGACTCCTTCTCTTTTGCGGTGCGATCTACACAAAGTATCTAGCGGAGATCGTGAGTGCGGGCGCTTTGGCCCCCGCAGGCGGCATTATGCTCATGCTAGGCTGGGCGCTCTTAGGACTATCAAGCTTTACCAAGGACAACTGAGATCAAAGCCATATCCTTAAAACAAGTGCATACAACAGTGGTACAAAGCTATTTCACAATTTTTCAACTACAAAATATCGCATATGAGCATACGAGACAAAGCCTATATCGTTGGCGCCTACGAGCACCCAACACGTAAAGCACCAGATAAATCCGTTGCGCAACTACACGCAGAGTCTGCACGTGGCGCACTAGAGGACGCTGGACTGACACTCGGGGACATTGACGGCTACTTCTGTGCTGGCGACGCGCCTGGGCTAGGCATGCTGAATATGGCCGACTACATGGGGCTCACCAAACTGCGTCACGTAGACTCAACCGAAACCGGTGGTTGCTCCTATCTGATTCACGTGTCACATGCCGCGCAAGCGATTGCCGCTGGAAAGTGCGATGTCGCGCTAGTCACCCTAGCTGGCCGCCCACGTTCTGCCGGCTCCTCTGGACTCCAGCCACGCAATTGGGGCTCTGACCTACCGGACGTTCCTTTTGAGGCGCCTTTTGGGTCGGTCACAGTCAATAGTTATGCCATGGTGGCGGCCCGTCATATGTACGAGTTCGGTACAACCGCAGAACAACTTGCGTGGGTAAAGGTTGCAGCGTCTCATCATGCGCAACATAATCCACATGCGATGCTACGAGACGTTGTGACTGTAGAAGATGTGGTTAATTCACCTCTCGTCTCTACGCCCTTGCATCGCCTAGACTGTTGTGTCGTCAGCGATGGTGGTGGTGCGCTCATTATTGCCCGGCCAGAAATTGCAAAGTCACTGAAGCGACCACTCGTAAAGTTACTAGGTGCGGGCGAAGCTGTAAAAGGTCAACTTGGCGGTCACGTTGATCTCACCTACTCCGCTGCGCGCTTTTCTGGTGCAGCCGCTTTCAAAGAAGCAGGCGTCACTCACCAAGATATCAAATATGCGTCGATCTATGACAGCTTCACGATCACCGTCATTATGCAACTTGAAGACTTGGGCTTCTGTAAAAAAGGTGAAGGCGGAAAATTCGTCGCCGATGGCAATTTGATTTCTGGTGTCGGTAAGCTCCCCTTCAATACAGACGGCGGTGGTTTGTGCAACAACCATCCGGCAAACCGAGGCGGCATCACCAAAGTGATTGAAGCAGTCCGTCAGTTGCGCGGCGAAGCGCACCCAGCAGTACAGGTAAAAAATTGCGATATCGCCCTTGCTCACGGCACGGGTGGTTTCCTCGGCTCGCGCCATGGTAGCGCGACTCTGATCATGGAGCGTAACTAATCATGACGATGATGTATCAACCCAATCCAATCCCCGCACCGGCTCAAGAAAAAGGCAATGAACCCTTTTGGGAGGCAGCCAAGCTCGGGAAGTTTCTAATCAAGAAGTGCAAGTCTTGTGGTCAAACTCACTGGTATCCGCGTGAACTCTGCCCCTTTTGTATGAGCGACACAGAATGGATTGAAGCCTCTGGCAAGGGCACGATCTATTCCCTAAGCGTCATGCAGCGTGGCAACCCTAACCCGTATTGCATTGCCTATGTTTCGCTCGACGAAGGGGTCACGATGATGACTCAAATTGTAGATTGCGACCTCGCAGCGCTGAAAATTGGGCAAAAGGTGAAGCTCGTTTTCAAACCGACTGAAGGCGATGGACCACCGGTACCCATGTTTACCCCTGTGTAAAACAGAACCAAATAAAAACCGCGCGTAGTCAATAGAAATGACCACGCACGGTTTTTTTACGCCCGTCTGTTTGCAAGCCGGCCCAACGGCTCACTACTATTTCAAGGCTTCATTGATTAGCTCATCAAAATAATCAAGGTTCGCTTTTATATCAAAGGTCTTCCCATTCGCTTTAATCGAGCCACCGGCAAGCTCAAAACTAGCACGTAAGCCCTCTTTGGTTGGAACCACCAAGCCAAACAACATCGCCATTGAGCGCTGCTTGTTGTCTAAGACCCGACCATTCGCTTCGATTTGTCCAGAAGCGCGAATCGAATCTACCGTTGAAAACTTCGCAGCTTTGCCAGGCAAGACCTCAAGCTTGAGTGCGCCTTGCACGGTTCCTGCTTCAGTCTTCGCTGCAAGCGTTGGAATACCAATTGAAAAGCCATCGCTAACCAATGCACGTAGCGCTTGCTTCACACGAGACTGCTCATCAGCCGTCAGCATCCGAAAGTCATTGGTGTCGTGACCTACAGCAGACAAAGCCTCGACGCTAGCGCTGTTCATTCCAGTAACGGCAAATTCAAGAGAAACATCCCGTAGTTTTTGCCCCGCAACATCAAGCGATGCAACCTTGGGATGGACCGTCAAATTAATGCGCTTATCCTTTTCTGCAGTCGTGCTCGTCAAAACAAAGTTTTCGGCAGTGAACTCCTTGGTACTAAGCTTTGTAACAGCCAAGGAGGCAGAACCAATCCCTTTTTGTCTGTCACTTACCTCTGACTGCATGTTGACACCTTGCACATCCAGGACATACTCAGCTGTGCGCATAGTAAGCCGATCAAGCTTGAAATCTGCGGCAAGTGTCTTGGCACCCCAGGCAATATTTCCTGCCAAAGGACTGAAGTCAAACGAATCTCTACCCTGCCGAACGGAAAGCTTAGGCAGGTTGAAACTCGATCGGGCCGCCCCACCATAAGCAAGCTTGCCATGTCCATGAAGATCGAACTCTTGACCAAAGAAATCTTTCAACGCCTGTGCGCGTGGCCCAGCTGGCTTGACTTGCCAGTCAAACCGCATCGCCGAGTCTGGTAACAATAGGTTCGATACCTTATAGGTAGCCTGTGCTGTGTAAAGCGCTGTGCCATCTTTCGCGTCGGCAGTGACGTCTGCAAACTGCAGATCGAAAGAACCCTTTGCCGACAACAGTGATTGCTCGTGCTTAACGTTCACAATCCGAAGAGCAGCCCCTGGCTTATTGCGTTCGGTAATCGTAGAGACAAACTTCTCGGTGCTGCGTCCGACGTAAACACTTGCGCCAAGCCAAACTGCTAGGAGCACTACGATCAAACCGCCTACTGCAGCAAATAGCTTTTTCATTAGGTCATTCCTATTATTTAAATTTACCGCTGAATCTACTTTCCGAATTCGATCGACAGTTCGGCCGCTCGACGATCTGCTGCTGCCATCGCCTGAACCACTGTTTGGCCAAACGCCTGTTGCGCAAAAACATCGAGAGCTGCCGCGGTCGTTCCCCCCTTGGACGTGACCCGCTCGCGGAGCACGGACGGAGCTTCCGCAGACTGCTGCGCGAGCTTCGTCGCACCAGCAAGCGTAGACAAGGCTAAGTCCCTTGCCTGTTGCTCCGACAAACCAAGTGTAAGTCCCCCCTTAATGAGAGACTCGAGAAAAAGAAATACATAAGCCGGCCCGCTGCCAGACAGTGCCGTTACGGCATCAATAGCCCTGTCGTTGTCCACCCAAACCACTTCGCCTACGGTAGAAAGCAATGCCGTCGCGCGTTCCCGATCGGCTGCGCTCGTTGTCGCGGGTGCGCTCATCCCGGTTACTCCAGCTCCGACGAGTGCAGGTGTATTGGGCATGCAACGCACCACATTACCAAACGGTTTAGCATCCTCACCAAGCCATTTGCCAAGTGAATCAATTGAAATTCCCGCCGCGATACTAATGACTAACGTATTCGGTTGCAGCCAAGCACGGCACTGTAATACGACATCCCGCATCTGTTGTGGCTTGACAGCAAAAATCCAGACTTGACGCTGACTGAGCAGCGCATCTGGTGTGGCGCTCACACTGACGGAGCGCGCGCGCCATTGCTCTTGTAGCACCTCGGCCACCTCAATTACATGGACCTTTTCGGCGGGACAGCCCTGAGCCAGCATGCCCGAGACCAGCGCGTTCGCCATGTTACCGCCACCAATAAATGCCACTGAGGGAAATGTTGCCATCATTCATCCAAAAATCAATAGAGTGTGAGCTGAAGTCCTATACCGCAAAATACCGCAGCGCCTAGCCAGGTATTATGTAAAAAAGCCTTAAAGCACGCTTGGCGGTCACGGTCTCGAATCCAGTAAAGGTGCAACGCAGAGATACCAAGCGCAAGCAACAAACCTAGGTAATAAGGCCATCCGTAGCTAAGCGAGTAACCCACCAAGCCTAGTAAAGCGATTGCTAACAGATAACAAAGCGCAACCAAAGCAACATCGTAGCGCCCGAATGTGATGGCAGACGTCTTGAGCCCGAGTCGTAAGTCGTCGTCACGATCCACCATGGCATATTCCGTATCATACGCAATCGCCCAGCATACATTGGCAAGAAGCATCACCCAGGCTACGTTAGGTACCTCGTTCTGTACCGCAGCAAACGCCATAGGAATCCCGAAGCCAAACGCAACGCCTAGATAGGCCTGCGGGATCGCAAAAAACCGCTTGAACAACGGATAGGTTACCGCGAGTATTGCCGCAATAAGCGCCAAGAAAATAGTCAGTACATTCAAAAATAAGACCAATATGAAGCTAACTAAACCCAACACAGCGGCGACATATAAGGCTTCGCGTGGCTCGATCAATCCAGCCGTCAGCACACGTTTTTCCGTACGTGCGACATGTCTATCAACATCTCTGTCGAAGTAGTCGTTCATCGCACATCCAGCAGAGCGCATCAAAAATGTACCTAAAACAAAGATGCATAGAATCGCTGGCTCTGGCCACCCATCGGCAGCGACAAAGAGTCCCCATAGTGTTGGCCAAAGCAACAGCAAGGTACCGATAGGCTTATCGAGACGAACGAGTTTTGCATACAGACCGAGTCGTTCAAACACAGCTAACCACGCTCCTTCTCTTGCAGGTTCTCAAGCATATGGACATCCTCCAACCCGCAGTGCAATACCGCTTGCACCAGCGCATCAATTGCAACCGTACGAGGAAAGCTTTTCCGCCAAGCGAGTACAACACGGCGATTTGGCACGGGTACATCAAACTTGATGTACTTGAGCAATTTACTACTGCGGTCCAGAGACGACACCGAACTGGCAGGCATCACAGTGATCCCTATGCCGGCCGCAACCATATGGCGAATGGTCTCCAGTGACGAGCCCTCAAACGTCCGCTGAATACCTTCGCTCGTCGCAGCAAACCGGGATAGCTCAGGACATACTTCTAATACCTGATCGCGAAAGCAGTGCCCACTACCAAGCAACAACATGTTTTGTTGCTTGAGATCTTCAGCAGAAATAGATTTTCGGGATGCCCAAGGATGCTGAGACGGAATAGCGACGACAAAGTCTTCATCGTACAGCGGCAATACACTTAAACCGGCATCTGGCAGCGGTAACGCCATGATTGCACAGTCAATTTCCCCTTGACGCAAAAGCTCCAATAAGCGAACGGTGAAGTTCTCTTGCAAGATCAACGGCATTTGGGGGGTACGTTCGATCTGTGTCGGCACCAGTTTCGGGAGCAAGTACGGGCCTATCGTGTGAATCACTCCAACGCGTAGCACACCGGCAAGAGGATCACGACCAAGGCGTGCAAGCTCTTTGATACTGGCGCTTTCCTCAAGTACCTTTTGCGCCTGCAACACAATTTGTATTCCAATCGCAGTCACACCGATCTCCGTCCCTCCCCGCTCAAACAGTGTGACACCTAGCTCATCTTCAAGCTTCTTGATCGCCACAGACAAAGTCGGCTGACTGACAAAACAGGCATCGGCCGCACGACCAAAGTGCTTTTCACGGGATACTGCAACGATATATTTCAATTCTGTAAGAGTCATAGCTATTTCGCCCAATCAATCAGCAAATCATTTAAGTTCGTAAATAGTCTTCTTTGCCACGCATCCACCGATCTAGGTGTTTGCGCACCGTTTGCGGATCCGCTTCACGTAATGCCATGGCTTGTTCCCGTGCAACAACGACCAACCCACCATCCTGAGCCAGATCAGCAAACTTCAATAACGTGAGTCCGGACTGTCGAGATCCCAGTAGCTCACCAGGCCCGCGTAAGTCTAGGTCGCGCTGTGCGATCTCGAAGCCATCCTGTGTTTCGTACATTGCCCGCAGTCGCTGACGGGCAAGCATTGACAGAGGCGTCTGATACATCAAGACACACACCGACCGTTTTGCGCCTCGCCCAACACGACCCCGTAACTGATGCAACTGAGCCAACCCAAAGCGCTCAGCGTGCTCAATGATCATCAACGAGGCATTAGGTACATCGACACCCACTTCAATGACCGTCGTCGCAACGAGCACATCTAGCTCAGCGTTCCTAAAGCTATTCATCACGAAAGCCTTTTCGGTAGGGGTCAGACGACCGTGCACCAAGCCAACTCGCCGTGGACTTAACGCTTGTACAAGCTCTGCGTGTGTGTCGACTGCATTTTGTAAATCTAGCGCCTCGCTCTCTTCGATTAGTGGACAGACCCAATAGGTTTGCTGGCCCTCGGCACAGGCCTGTGCCACGTGCGCAATAATATCTATGCGACGGTCTGAGGCAAACAATTTGGTCACAACCGGCGTTCTTCCAGGCGGTAGTTCATCAATCGATGACACCTCAAGGTCGGCATAAAAAGTCATCGCAAGCGTACGTGGAATAGGCGTCGCACTCATTGTTAGCTGATGCGGGATCAGATCCAATGTTGCCCCGGATGCTGAGCCTCGGACGACGTCCTCGCCCTTACGGGACAAAGAGAGTCGTTGACCGACGCCAAAGCGATGTTGCTCGTCGACAATAACGAGACCTAAAGCACAGAACTCTACGCCCTCTTGTATAAGCGCCTGTGTGCCCACGACTAACTGAGCCTCGCCAGAGCGAATCGCCTCAAGCGACTCGCGCTTAGCCTTAGCTGGCATGCTGCCTGCCAGCCAACAAACCCTCACCCCTAGCGGGTCAAACCACGAGTGCATCTTATTGAAATGTTGCTCAGCAAGAAGCTCCGTTGGAGCCATTAACGCCACTTGGGCACTGTGTGAGATCGCTCGTAGCGCTGCGAGAGCAGCAACGATCGTCTTGCCACTACCCACGTCCCCTTGTAGCAATCGATACATCGGAAAGGAGCGTCCAAGGTCGGACTCGATTTCGTGTAAAACACGTGCTTGTGCTGCCGTAAGTGAAAATGGCAGACTGGCGAGTAAGCGCTCGGTCAAAGAGACCTTTTGCTTACCCGATACCACCGGACCCAAAGGACGGGCACGCTTAACTTGTCGTTGATCCCTGGCTGCGGCGAGCGATAACTGCTGTGCTAGCAGCTCATCAAACTTAATGCGCGTCCACGCGGGATGCGTGTGCTCGAGCAAACTGCTCGGGTCCAAATCCGCAGGCGGAGAGTGAATCGTTTGCAACGCTTCACGTAACTCCATCAGACCAAGCTTGGAGCGGATTGCGTGCGACAAGGTGTCACGCAAATCTACCGTCGTCAGCGCTGAGCCAATCGCCTTGCGCAAACTGGCTTGCGATAAACCGTCAGTCGTAGGATAGACTGGTGTGAGCGCCATCGACAACGGCGCGCCCGCGACACTTACCTTCGGATGCACCATCTCGAAACCGTGACGAACCCCGCGGACTTCGCCGCGCACACGCCAGCGCTTTCCTGGTGTCATCTGTGCTTGTTGACTTGGATAGAAGGTCAACCACCGTAAGTGAATCTCACCTGACTCGTCGCGCAGAACTGCTGTCAACTGACGCCGTGGTTTGAGGACGATTTCGCTACGCACAACCTCGCCTTCAATTTGCGACATCAGCCCTGGGCGTGCCGAGGCGATCGGCATAATTTGCGTCTCATCCTCGTAGCGCAACGGCAGATGCAATACAAAGTCTTCGGCGCACATCAGCCCTAAGCGCAAAAATTTGGACTCGAGGCTAAGAGCGGGTGTCTTAGCACTCGGCCGTTTTGGCGCAGAACGAGCACTCACGTTAACGACACGCGTCGAATGGCAAGTTCTTTAAACGACGATGATCGCTTCAATCTCAAATTGCGCACCCTTCGGTAGGCTCGAGACGCCGACGGTTGAGCGTGCAGGAAAAGGCTGTGGCAAGCGCTCTGCCATCAAAGCATTGACGATGCCAAATTGTCCCAAGTCCGTGAGAAACAAATTCAGTTTGATAATATTTTCAAGCGAACCACCGGCAGCCTCAATCACCGCCTGCATATTTGAAAACGCTTGTTTGACTTGATCTTCAAACTTGTCAGACACCATTTCACCGGTGCTCGGTACTAGACCAATCTGGCCCGACAAGAAGATCATCTTGCCGGTTGGTGCCTGGACCGCCTGTGAATAGGGGCCAACCGCGGCGGGAGCTTTGGCTGTGTGGATGACCTGTTTGGACATAAAAGACTCCTGAATTTAGCTATCGAAATTTTATTCACAATAGTTTAATCCAATTGCTAGGGAATGTCCCCGACAAACAAGCCCTCACGCGGCGATATCGGCCCCGCCCGCATCCATGCCTAGTTCCCGCAATTTACGGGTAATCGTGTTGCGCCCCATCCCGAGCCGCGCCGCAGCTTCTACACGTCTGCCGCGACACACATCGAGGGAAGCTTGCAAGATGGTGCGCTCGAACATCTGGGTCAAGACCAACCAAACCTCAGGATCGGAGCGTGATAAGCGCAGCGTCGCGTCGGTCGCTAACAGCTGCTGCCAAGTTCGGTGCTGCGCCTCGGCCTGGACACTCATACCAACTGTAGCGACCGGCAACTGGGCCGCACGAACTTCTGGGGGCAAATCAGCTACACCGACCGTCTGGCCAGGCGCCATGACCGTTAACCAATGACAAAAGTTTTCGAGCTGTCGGACATTACCTGGAAAATCGAATTGTGCGAGCGCCTGCATCGCGGGCTCAGAGATTCGCTTAACGGGCACACCCACCCCGCGAGCCGACATTGCCAGAAAGTGTCTTGCCAATTCTGGCACGTCCTCGCGACGCTCTCGTAGGGGCGGCAAGCGGAGTCGTATAACGTTTAGTCGATGAAACAAATCTTCACGAAATTTTCCTTCGCGTACACGATCTTCCAACGGCTGATGCGTGGCGGCGACAATACGCACATCCACTCGGACAGGCTGCGAACCGCCCACACGGTAAAACGTACCATCGGACAATACACGTAGCAGTCGCGTCTGCAACTCAAACGGCATGTCACCGATTTCATCCAAAAAGAGAGTTCCGCCACTTGCCTCTTCAAAACGCCCACGCCTCAGTGCGTTCGCGCCAGTGAAGGCGCCGCGTTCGTGGCCAAACAACTCCGCTTCGAGCAAGTCCCTCGGAATCGCAGCAGTATTCAAAGCGATAAAGGGGCCTTTTGCGCGTGCGCCATGGCTATGAAGCGCATGCGCAACGAGTTCCTTACCGGTTCCAGACTCACCTGTAATCAGCACGGTGACATTTGACTGAGCCAAACGCCCAATGGCTCGAAATACTTCCTGCATGGCGACCGAAGAAGACTGCGTCAAAATGCCTTTATCTTGAGAGACATCCGCTCTTCCAACACCCACGGCGATCTCTTCGGCTTCAGGCTCCTGCACGGCGCGTGAAATCAATGCCACGGCATCATTGATATCGAATGGCTTGGCCAAATAATCAAACGCTCCGCCCTGAAATGCCGTCACCGTACTATCTAGGTCGCTAAAGGCGGTCATGATAATGACCGGCAAGCTAGGATACTTTTCCTTCACATGCTTGAGCAGTTCGAAGCCATCTGTCCCTGGCATGCGGATATCAGAAATCAACGCGGCCGGTATCTCGGTTTTCAAGGCTGCTGAAACTTCGTTCGCACCGACGAAACTCCTGGTGACCATACCAGCACGGCCCAACGCTTTTTCTAATACCCAGCGAATGGCCTGGTCATCATCAACGATCCAGACAGGTTTCATAACGACTCCAAAGGTAACATCAGCCGAAACTCGGTGTGCCCGGGTTTCGAGTCAAATTCAATTACGCCACCATGCTGTTGGACGAAATCCTGCGCAAGGCTCAGACCTAAGCCCGTTCCACCATCACGCCCAGTCACAAGTGGATGAAAAATTCGGTCTTGAATTGTCTCGGGTACGCCAGGGCCATTGTCTAGTACGGATACAACAACAGCCATGCGATGTTGTTTATGTCTCAATAAAACTTGTCGTGCGACCCGCGTCTTGATTGTGATGTGGGGCGACGCGACTTGCGCTGATCCAGTCAGTACCTGCGCAGCATTTCGCACAACATTTAATAGCGCTTGCATTAAGCGAGCAGGATCTGCACGAAACTCTGGCATCGACGCGTCGTAGTCACGTTGCAACGCGACGGTACGAAACTCGGCCCGCACAAGTGCACACACGCGCTCGCATACCTCATGGATATTGACTGACTGCCATTGCACTGGCATGCGCTGAGGCGCGGCTAAGCGATCTACCAACGCCTGCAGACGATCCGCTTCAGAAATAATGACTTGCGTGTATTCCTGCAACGCAGGGTCTGGCAATTCCGACTCGAGTAACTGCGCGGCGCCCCGCAGTCCCCCAAGCGGGTTCTTCACCTCATGCGCTAGGTTACGTAACAACTCATGTTGCGTTTCGATTTCGTCAACCAAGCGAATGCTGCGATCAACCAGCACACGCTGTTCGATATCTTTAACCTCAATGAGGGCGGCCCAAGGTCGCCCCAGAAGCGCAATCGAAGTCACGCTGACTTCAACAGAGTCTGCCCCTCTTCGAGTGTGTGCGAACTGGCGACAATCGTCCACTGCACCGGAACACGCTTGCCGGAAAGACTGCTCGAGAGCAGCATCCCGCTCAAACAAATAGGCGGCCGGCCACCCAATCAGGGAACGCCGAGACCGCCCGAACATCACTTCTGCCGCCGCATTCGCCTGTGCGACTTCGCCATTCTGGTTCAGTAACAGAACCGTCGTGGCGAGTAGATCGAAAGCTTCAACGGAGTTCATGGGTATCAGGCCGGGAGGCCCGACCCCAAATTTGTCGGCAGTTTAGAGGCTGTAGTAAAGGTCAAACTCAACAGGGTGCGTTGTCATGCGCAGACGGTTGACTTCTTGCATCTTCAAATCAACGTACGCATCAAGCATCCCGTTTGTGAACACGCCACCACGGGTCAGGAACTCGCGGTCTTTGTTCAGTTCCTCAAGCGCCTGCTCGAGCGAGCTGCACACTGTTGGGATCTTTGCATCCTCTTCGGGTGGCAAATCATACAGGTTCTTGTCTGCTGGATCGCCAGGGTGAATCTTGTTTTGCACACCATCCAGACCGGCCATCATCAGGGCCGAGAAAGCCAAGTATGGGTTAGCGAGTGGATCGGGGAAGCGCGCTTCAATGCGACGACCTTTTGGGTTGGCAACATACGGAATGCGGATCGAAGCCGAGCGGTTACGTGCCGAGTAGGCAAGCTTCACAGGTGCTTCGTAATGTGGCACCAAACGCTTGTACGAGTTCGTACCTGGGTTGGTGATTGCATTGAGTGCGCGCGCATGCTTGATTACACCGCCGATGTAGTAAAGCGCGAACTCAGACAGCCCAGCGTAACCATTACCCGAGAACAAGTTCTGGCCATCTTTCCAAATCGACTGGTGCACGTGCATGCCCGAACCGTTGTCACCGACGATTGGCTTGGGCATGAAGGTGGCTGTCTTGCCGTAGGCATGCGCAACGTTGTGAATCGTGTACTTCATGATCTGGTTCCAGTCCGCACGTGTCACGAGCGTGCTGAAGCGAGTACCGATTTCGAGCTGACCAGCGCCAGCAACTTCGTGATGGTGTACTTCAACAGGAATGCCAGCTTCTTCGAGCAACAAGCACATCTCGGAACGCATGTCCTGCATTGAATCGACAGGAGGAACGGGGAAGTAGCCGCCCTTCACTTTAGGACGGTGCGCTAAGTTGCCACCTTCAAATTCCATACCGGTTGACCATGAACCTTCTTCGGACTTGATCTTGACGTGGCAGCCGGACATGTCGTCGCCCCAGGTCACGCCATCAAACACGAAGAATTCGGGCTCTGGGCCAAAATAAGCCGTATCGCCCAAACCACTGGACTTCAGATAGGCTTCAGCGCGCTTGGCCAAAGAGCGAGGATCGCGCTCATAGCCTTTCATGTCTGACGGTTCGACCACATCACATGTCAAGATCATGGTTGACTCTTCACGGAACGGATCCATGTGCGCAGTCGCTGGATCTGGAATCAACAGCATGTCTGAAGCTTCGATGCCTTTCCAGCCAGCGATCGACGAACCGTCAAAAGCGTGACCGTCCTTGAATTTTTCTTCGCCCATTTGGCTGACAGGTACAGAGACGTGTTGCTCTTTACCCATTGTGTCCGTAAAACGGAAATCAACAAACTTGACTTCGTTTTCGGCAATCTTCTTCAGAACATCTTTAGAGGTGGTCATTATTGACTCCGGATATGAATTTAGAAGGAATGACTGACTGCTATTTTGGTTGGAACTGACAAGAAATTTTACCTTGACAGTGTCAAAGCAATTTTTGTGCCAGCAAGCAAGACATAAATTAGCCCTGTTGCGGGGCTTTAAATTGCACTACTATAGTGCAAATGGGCGATATTTGTGCGTATTATGCACCTTTTGGGTGCTATTCAAGAAAAGACTCTTGCAACTCGTTTAGAAAACGCCACCCTAGGGGAGTTGCTTGATAACGGTCTGTTATCTCCGCTAATAGCCCTTTCTGTCTGGCTCCGGCAAGCATCTTCGCAAAACCGGCGGACGCCTGACCGCAGCGCTCGGCGTACAAGGATTGAGGCACACCTTTCCTTAGGCGCAGGGCGTTAAGCATAAACTCGAACGGCAGTTCA
>Ga0164292_10000289_pt1 | contig 37453 bp, 24 predicted proteins | sample GEODES117metaG_FD_111486 | JGI IMG/M metagenome (GOLD analysis project Ga0164292, IMG submission 111486) | Eutrophic lake water microbial communities from Lake Mendota, Wisconsin, USA - GEODES117 metaG | ecosystem: Environmental > Aquatic > Freshwater > Lake | place: USA: Lake Mendota...
CGCGACTTTCGCCCAAGCCGATTTGGCGCGGGTTCAAGTTGAGCTCAACTTGGCCTGCGAGCGATTGGGGAGCCTGCCGGTCGAGATGGAGGAATTGCGGCAGCGGACTTTGGAGTTAAATGCCCAAAATCAAAAGTTGAATGGAAGCTTGCGCGAGCAGCGGCAGCGCTTCGAGAAGTTACGGGCCACTTATTTACAACTTAAGGAGCGGTGGCAACAGCGTCGCAGGCCGGCGAATCCCCCGCTATCGCATGTCCATTCCGCAAAGGGCGGAGTTGCTGCCGCGGCCGCCAACCTTGCGCCGACTGAGCCCGTTGAGGCTCAAGAGGCATGTTTGCCAACTTTGCCTCAAGCGCGGGAAACTCCGGCGAAGGTCGAGTCGGGCGCTGTTCTGCCGGAGCTTAAGCCCAATGCCGTTGACCTGAATATGCCCGCCACAGGTTCGACCTGATGTCAAATTAGTTAGATGGAACGCGACCGGCCAGGCTTTCTGGCAGGGAACTTTTTGCTTTCAAGTCCAGTCAACATTTCAGTTATGAAAACATACGAACCCGAGAAACCAGTGATTTACACCCACATTCCCAAATGTGCGGGGACGAGCATTGTGACCATGCTCCGCTCCTGGTTCGGCAACGCCTATCAAAAACTCAATCAGGATGAGACGAAAGACATTCTTTTGCCCAAGATTGAGACTCAGGGGCCGGAGGGGGATTGGCTGCCGAGCGTGAAGTGCATTCACGGGCACTTCAACCATGGCCGGGGTTATGGGTTGCCCTATTATTACCCGGAGATTGACCAGTATTTCACCATTCTGCGCGACCCGTTTGATTTGGTGGTCTCGATGTACTTTTTTGCCAAGGGGCGAAGTGCCCAAGGGAAATTCTGGTATCGGGGGGAACAAGTCGATTTTCGCGGCCAGTTCCCCTCGGTCGAGTTTTACGTCCGTTCCTACCCCTACTGGCTGTTTAATCATCTCCCGCAGGACCTGACCCTCGACAATTATGCGGAATACTTGGAGCAGCGATTCGTCTATATTGGAATAATTGAGGACTTGCAGACATCCGTGGCAAATTTGGGAGCCATTCTCGGCAAACCGTATTTTGAGCTGCCGCAGTTGAACATCTCGACCTACGACGAGAAGGTGCCGACGTACCTGCGGGAGCAGTTTTATGACGATTATCCTCTGCTCAAGCGGGTTTACGACTTCGCCTTGCAGAATTATCGTCGTGGACTTGGGGAACGGGATTCAGCGGGGTCCCGGCCGAAAAATGAGGTTGCCGTAAAGGCGGGGTAGTTCTTTTCCCAACGGCTCCGGGTTGTCAGCGGCTCCTTGCGATCAGGAAAGCAGGTTTTGTGAAGTTCGGTTTCTACTCATGCATGTCGGGCGTCCCTTGGGGTGGCAGCGAAGAGCTGTGGTGGCGGACTGCGCGCCGACTGCAGTCGGCAGGACACGAAGTTTGCGTGAACTACAAGTGGTGGCCCGAGCCAGCACGACAACTCCAGGAACTGATCGCGGCCGGCGGACAGGTCTGGTTTCGCGAGGCCCCGCGATCGTTTTGGGAGCGGCAGCGGGAAAGCGTCAAGCGATTCCTCCGCCCCAGCGAGCGCAAGCGCGGAGGCTGGATCGACCAGGCCCGCCCGGAAGCGGTCTTGATCACCTTGGGTTATCATCCCGATCGGATCCCGATTGCGGACGAACTGCACGAGCGGCGAATCCCCTACGCCATCAATGTCCAGGCGGCCAGCCACTTTTTCTTTATTCACAGTGACTGCGTGCCAGCCTATCGGAGGTGGTACCAGAATGCGGCGCGAGTGTTTTTTGTTTCCGCCGAGAACCAGCACAAGATCGAAACCAATCTGGCACTGAAATTGACGAATGCCGAGATTGTTGACAACCCATTCAATGTTGATCCCAATCGGGTCGTCGCATGGCCTGAATCCGATGACGTGTTTCGCTTGGCCTGCGTCGGCCGGATTCACTTTCAGTCCAAAGGTCAGGATTTAATCCTCGATGCGCTCCGCCGAAACTTCTGGCGAGACAAGCCGATCGAGGTCACATTTTTCGGCAAGGACCAAGGGAATCAGCGGCAGTTGGAAGACCTGATTCGGCTTTACGGGCTCGAGGCTCAAGTCCGAGTTGCCGGCTTTGAGACGGATGTATCCGGGATTTGGGAGAACCACCATGCCTTGCTGCTGCCCTCCCGTTACGAAGGCGCGGCACTCGTGGTCGTGGAAGCAATGCTCTCTAACCGAATGGTGATTGCCACCGACACGGGAAGGAACTCCGAACTGATTGATCACGGAAAAACCGGATTTATCGCATCGGGAGCAACCACGGATTTGGTTGATCAAACCTTGCGTGAAGCCTGGCAAGCCCGCCAGCAATGGCGCGAAATGGGACTCGAGGCGGGAAGGTCAATCCGCCAGCGTTACTCGGTTGATCCGATCGCCGACTACGCTCACAAACTGCTGCAACTCAGGCAGCAACCCGTAAGGCAACCAGCGCCCGCCCAAACCTGATTCACTCTCCATTTGCCCTGCCTTGGGCCCCCTGCCCATGATTCAGTCTGCCGAGATCGCGATTTGTACCTGGAATCGCTCGGCCTCACTGGCCCGAACCCTCGATTCACTGCGCGAATTGAAAATCCCGGTTGGGCTCGATTGGCGAATCTTGCTCGTCGACAATCACTCTACGGATGACACTGCAGATGTGATTGATGCTTACGCAGAAACCTTGCCAATCGTTCCTCTGGTGGAGTTGCAGCAAGGTCATACGCTGGCCCGCAATCGAGCGGTCGCCGAATCGCGGGCTGAACTGATCATCTGGACCGACGACGATGTGTTGGTCGAACCCGACTGGCTATCGGCCTACATTGCTGCAGCCAACCAATGGCCAGAGGCCAGTTTTTTCGGTGGACGAATCGAGCCCGTCTTTCCGGCGGGCCGGCCGCGGTGGATCTCTGAGAACTGGAATCAGCTGGCAGGTTGTTTTGCGGCTCGCGATCTTGGGGGGGAAGTCACGCCGCTGACTTTGCAGCGGCTGCCCTACGGGGCAAACTTTGCCCTCCGCGGTGACGTCCAGCGGGCTTTTCCGTTCAATCCCGACTTGGGCCGTCGCGGGCCAGCAGTTGTCGGTGAGGATGAACTCGATTTGCTGCGTCGCCTGTTGGATTCCGGACATCAAGGGCTCTGGGTTCCCCAGAGCTCCGTCCAGCACGTCATCCCTCCTGAACGAGCCAACCCGCGGTACGTGTTCGATTATTTCGTCGGCCAAGGCGCGGTACTCGTGAACAAGGGCACGCCCTGGACTCGATCTCGCTGGTCATTGCGTTGGCAATATCTCTGGCATCAGTTTGCTTCCGAATTGGGACAGTGGGCTTTGCCTTCACCCGCTTGGTTTGCGCATTTGGCCCGAGCCGGGTTGGCATTGGGGCAATGGCAGGCACTCGTTCAGCAACAACGGGAAATCGGGGAGAAAAACTGATTACTCTCCGAGGCTCCCGAGGTCAGCCAGCAATTCGCTCATTTCGCCGGCTGCATGTGCGTCACCTTGGGCGCGAGCCTGCTCAATGCCATCGCGAAGTATTCCGCGTGCTGCTTCAGTCTCCCCCTGCTCGGCCAGCATTTGTCCATACATGAAAAATGAGGGAACATGCGGTGGTTGAGCGGCCAACAATTGGTTGAATTGTTCGGCAGCCGTTCCGGTCTGGCCGAGGCTGCGGTACTCCATCGCCAAGGCATATCGCAAAAAGGTGTCTTGAGGAGTGGCCTGCAGGAGTTCCAGAATCTGGTCAAGTCGAGGCATGAGCGTTTCAGCGAAAAGAGGTGAGTGGATCGCGGTGCAATTTGGGTTCAAAACTGTCGGAAAGCGACTTGGGTACCAGACGCCCAAGCGGAGCTGGAATTACGATTTGGGTGCAAAGCTCTCGCGAGGCAGCTGGGACAATTTTGCTTCGACCGTCTCGAGGCCTTGTTCCAATGACTGCAGGTCCCCTGCCGGTAAGGTGTTACCGCCGAAGCGAACAGAGTGAAACGCCCGCTCGAACATCGGCCAAAGGTCAGCGACCGGGGCGGACGTTTCCGAGGTGTTCGCGGTGGCTCCGTTTGACCCTGGACCAGCGGATGCATTGGCCAGCGCCACTTGGCACTCACCGGCAGCCCGGTTGAGGAACTCTCGGTGGGTCTCGCCGAGTTGACGGCGGAGCCCTTGCTTGGCAAGCAGTTCAGTCAACCGTTGATAGAACGGCACAACCGGTCCATTCTGGGTTCCCTCAAGCAACCACTGGCCGAACCGGGGCGAAATCATTCCCAAAGCTTTGCTCATCAAACGCCGCAGTAGTCCCGGGGGACGTGGGCCCTGCCGCTTTTTCTTTGGTCTGCGAAACAGCGAGAGCAACACTGATGCGACCAGCACCAGGAGAATGAGCCCCACTACCAGCAGCCTGAGCGCGGGAGATTGTTGGACGCGGGCAAAGCCAAGTTGCAGCGAATTCGAGAGCGAGTCCAAACGCAGCATGGAAAGAATACCACCAGAAGAATTCCAGCTTTCTTGGGTGCTCGCATCGAGTCCGAGGACATATTCCTGCCACATTGTCCGGGCCAAGTCGAGGGCCTGGGTCCCATTCAGATTGGCATTGCGCCGCAAATTGGAAGGCGGAGTGGGATCGAGCGTGAGCCAGGCTCCACCCGGGCCTGCCGCCTCATCGCGAATCATTTCCTCGGTGCAATGTTCCGGTGGGATATAGGCTTCGACCCAAGCGTGCGCGTGTTCGTTGGAGAACGTGTAGAAATTGGCCCATGTATTGAAGTTGCCGCCGCAGTAGCCAACCACTACCCGCGAGGGAATTCCCTGACTGCGCAGCATCAGGGTCAAGGCTGACGCGTACATTTCACAATGTCCCATTTTATGGTTGGCGACAAAGTCTTCGATCGGGTCAATCCCTGCCCGCCGTGGCACCCGTGTGAAATCAGTGGTGTAAAGGTATTCCCGGGACTGAATGAAATGCTGTTCGAGAGCCCGGGCCAACTCCAGCGGACGTTCCTTGCCGACGCGACCTGAGATTTCGGAAGCAATCGAAACAATCCGAGGGTATCGCGCAGGGTCCATCATCAGCAGCCAGTTCCGATCATTCGGATTGCCGGCAAGCGTTTGAGCCGACTTGGCTGTAGCTCCCGAAATGTAGGGCCAGCTTTGCGCTAATTCACCGTTGGCCGTGCGCGGGACCCAAAGTTTGTACTTGAAAGGGCTTTGTTCGATTCGCTGCACGTCGCGCTTCCGGGACAAGGCCGAAAGCTCGAGACAGAAGTCCGTCTGATCCGGCTCGCCCCGCGGGATGAAGGCAGGGAGGCAGCAATAAAGCATCGGGTCGTCTGTTGGCTCGATGGTGTACTCAACTTCCAACCAGGACCGACGCTTGTCCACTTTGGGAAGCAGTTCGTACCCAAAACGATCGAGCCGATCGTAGGGGGCCGACCAAGTGGTGATTTCGTTTTCAATGCTCCAATGGCCCAGGGACAGGCCCCGCATGTAAACCGGCTGGGCAAAGTTCTGTGGTTCTTTGGATTCGGGGTCGAGGAATTGAGCTCGAAAAATCTGGGCGGTATCAAATTTTAAAAGACCCCGCGGATCAAGCTCCATCTTTTTGGAGATGCCGGTGGCCGAGGCGTTCATGTATTTGGGGCCAAACCAGGCTGACTCATTCCGGGGAACCAAAACAAACAGAACACAGGAGAAAGCAATCGAGATTAAGGCCCAGCCCAAGAGGTAGCCCAACATGCCCGGCATTTGCTGCATGATCCGCTCGGGCGGATTGAAGCGAAGTTGGGGGACGCCAATCGGCGCAGACGCGGTTTTGGAACTTCTTCCCGAGTCCATTACGCCGGCCGGCGTTTGGCTGGGTGAGGGGGCAGCCTCGGTTTCCAGATTGATCAGCAGCAGCATCACCCCAGCCAAGGTCATGTAGCTGAGAAACATGAATCCGCCTTCGAACTGCAGGGTAAAGATCGTCGCGACAACGACCTGCAGCAGATTGAGGACTGCGAGTTGCCAGTACTGCCGCGGATTCTTTTCCTGAAAGAGCAGAATTGTCTGTAGGTAGACGAGCAAATTGGCAACGGCTACTAACTGCAGACTGCTGTCCTGGCGGAAGAAATCTCGCATCGTCAGGACCAGGACGCCAATCGAGAGCAAATTTGCCAACCAACGGGGCATTTGGATCCAGCCCAACCAATCGACCAGGAGCCATGCCAACGTCCCACCCGCCGCACTAATCGCGGCCAACTGCCAATTACCCTGACTGAATCCCAGCAAGGCCGAGCTGAGATACACCAATCCCAGGAAGTTCAGTTCGAGTGCCCGTTTGAGCGAAAACATCGGTTACAGTTCCACCTGCGAGGCATTGTCGGGGCTGAGGCTTTCCGGCAAAACAAACAAACCGGCGAATTCCTCGGAGTCGATTTCCAACCAGCGGATCCATGGTTCAATTGCCGCCAAGCGGCCTGAGTTCATGGTCTCGCTGGCAAGGTCCTGAAGATGAAGTGGGCGCGGACGTGTGCTGACCACGTAAAAGGGAGTTCCTCCAGCAATCTCCCGAGAGACTTGCTCCAAGGCTGAGACCAGTTCGGGATCTGCTGCCGGCTGGGCAACGGCCAATTCATCCCAAACCTGCCCGGCGAATTGCGGGCTGTTGACGTCGCAAAGCACGACCGACTCCTGTCCGCAAATCGCCATGGCTACTTTTCCGCGAATGACCACCGAAAGGCCGGCCATCACGGTTGCTGCAAAACTCAAGCCCCGCTCGGCCAGTTCCCTTTGGCCTTGGCCGTCTTCGCGAGGTAGCCAGAGGTCAAGGATAAGGACAAAATCGCGATCGCTCTTGGAGTCAAACTGTTTGACCATCAGGTGGCCACTGCGTGCCGTTGCTCGCCAATGGATGTGCCGTTGGCTGTCACCGCTGCGATACTGTCGCAAGCCGAAAAACTCTTCATCCTGAGCGCCACGCCGGCGCTTGATTGCTTCGGATCCGCTGGCGTGAGACATCAGGCGGCGGTCCCAGGATGCTGTCAGCCGCCCCAGCGCGGGGGCGACAAGAACGACAGCTTCGTCTGGCAAGTCGATTCGGGCCGCGACCAAGCCGAGGGGAAAACGTGAAGCCAGTTTGGCGGGCCCCGCCAAAAACTTGCCCCGCTGGGGAAAATGGACTTGATAGGTGCCGTAATTGGTTTCGCCAGGTTTGATTCGCGGCAATACGGCCCGGATGTTGGCAGCATCCTTTCGGGGAGATTCTGGCTTACGCCATTGATCCAGGACACTCAAGGACCAAGTGGGCAAGACCTGACGTCCGTTGCTCACCTTCCAAGTCGCCTGAACCGTCTGCCCTGCAAAAAGTTGTGGAGGCAAAGTCCGCCGTGCAGCCAATTGCCGCAACATCAGCAGACTTCCCCTCCAGCTCAAAAACAGCGGTGCCACCATGATGCCAGTCATCAGCATCAGCAGATTGATGTTGCGGAGGAGCGAGCCTGCTGAAACGAAGAGCAGGATCACCAGAAAAATCCAGCCTTCGCGGGTCAGCCAGACCTTAGGCTGAGATTCCCTGTCCCGTTCCGGCTGTGGTGGCATGTGCACTCCCTGATTTGCCAAGCCCTTGCTCCTGACCTCTTACACGGACAGGCAAGGCTCCAATTTTATCCGAACCGGTTCGGGACGTGTGGCCCGCAGCTGAAGACGTGTGGCCGCAGCTGAAATTTGGAATCAGGCTTCCGGAGTCAGCACCCAATTTGGGAAATCATGTTTCAGCCACTTGTCTGCGACGTCGACCCAATCCTTGTCAAAATTGACCTTTAAGTCGGCGAAACGGGCGGCATTCCGCTGGAAGGCGAGCCGCAGATACAGTTGACCTGTGGCCACGTCATGCATCTTGACCGATTCCGGCAATGTGCCATTCACGAGCAGGCTTGTGACCCGCGAGTAAACGCAGGACGCCATGAACAGCTCGGTCGCAATGTCACCCAGACGTCCTTGAATCGCTTGCTGATCGAGGATCCCTTCCTGATGCTTCAATCCAGCCATCTTGCAGGCCCAGGAGAAGGCATGGATCTGCTTCGATAGCTGCCGCGCGTGGAACCGGACATGTTCATGCTTGATGGGAATGCTCGGTCCCGTGAGGTTGACCATCTTGTGCATTTTCCAGGGGGTCTTGCGCAAATCGTCCCCTTCCTTCTTCAGGTTCCGCATGCCCACCATCGCGACGAAACAGCGGAGCACGTCGTTGGCCCCTTCGCCGATCAGGTTCAGCCGCGAGTCTCGCATGATCCGTTCGAAGGGCTGGTCGGTAAAGAAACCGGCTCCACCCCAGATCTGCAGGGCGTCGTTGCAAATCCGCCAGAGCATGTCGCTGGAGAAAACCTTCAGCATGGCCGTTTCAATCATGTAATCTTCAGCGCCGCTGTCGATTAATGCGGCCGTGTGATACGTCGCACTTTCCATGGCAAACGTGTCTGCAGCGGCCTCGGCGATCTTTCGCTTGACCAGTTCGAATTCACCCAGCGACTTGCCGAACTGACGGCGGTTGTTGGCTCGATGCACCATTCGCTCAAGGCAGAACTTGGCGGCACCGGTGCAACTGGCGCCAAAAGTCGTGCGTCCGAAGTCGAGCACGGTCAAGGCAACCCGAAGGCCTTTGCCGATCGGGCCAAGGATGTTTTCGCGGGGTACGCGAACATTGGTAAACCGCAAACGGCCAGTCGCCGTTCCCCGAATACCGGTTTTTTCCATCCGTTGCTCCAGCACTTCAAAGCCGGGCATGTCCGGGGTGACAAGAAACGCGGTAATTTTGCCATCCGGGTCGCTGGGGTCGGGAGTTCGCGCCATGACCGTCAAAACCTGGGCAATTCCGCCGTTGGTGATCCAGCGCTTCTCGCCGTTAAGCAAAAAGGCTTTGCCGTCTTCGGTCGGAGTAGCGGTGGTGCGAACATTCGAGGCGTCCGAACCAGCCTCGGGTTCCGTCAGGGCAAACGCCGCAATTTTCTCGCCGGTGGTCATCGGCTTCATCCAGGTCTTTTGCTGCTCGGGCGTCCCGAACAGTTCCAAAGCCCGAAGGCCAATCGAGTGGTGAGCGTTCACGAACACCGCCGTAGAGGCACAGTGCGCTCCAATGACTTCCATGACCCGGCAATAATTGAACTGGGACAAGCCTTGCCCACCATGTTCTTTGCCGACGGTCATCCCGAGCACACCAATCTCACCCAAACCTCGAATTACCGAGTCGGGGATCTTCGCCTCGCGATCGATTTGTACCGGGTCGATGTGTTCCCGGCAGAACTTCTTGACAGTGGCGATGGCTTCATCGCCCTGTCGCTTGACCTCGCCGGTAACTTCCGGAAAGGGCATTACTGACTCGGCTCGGAAGCGGCCGAAGTAAAGTTCCTTCGCAAACCCTTCCTTCTCGGGGCCCGAGAACAGCAGTTCCTCAGCTTGGGCGATTTGCTTCTTTTGCAGTTCGGTCAGCGTCGCAGTCATTTATATTCTCGTCTGTATCCAGTTTGGGCAGAGCTGCGAGAGGCGGAGCTCTCGCGTTCTCTTTTGTTTTGTTCAGTTTCTTGGTCGTCGAATTTTTGGTTGTCGAATGCCAACCTGATGGCCGCCGGGCCGTGCGCTGCGTGACGAAATTGTGTTTCGTCTCGTCGCCTGCTTTCATTGACCCGCAAGCACGGTCCTCGCGGTCCGTTTGGAGAACCGATTTTTCTTCGAAAAGGCAACAAAAGTTGGGCCGGAGAGCCAGTATTTCACGGGTAAGGGCACAATTATCGCCATTTCAGCCCGTTTTCGCAACGACCTAAATTCCACTGAATTCTCTCTTTAGACAGTTCGCCGCACCATTTCGCCGCTTGAAAGGGAGTCGCTTCAGTACGGATTTTCTCGGGAGATTGCCTTTGCCACCTCTGACTTTCGCACCCTGTCCTGAAGGCTCAGCTTTTCACGGCAGCGGCCGTTTAGGTCGCTTTTTCCGGTGTGTCCCAAGACCTGAGGACGTCGGTGACGGTAGGTTTTGGATTCCAGCGGCAACTTGTTAACTTGAACTTGCTGTCGCGAGGGAGCCCGAAACAGGCTAGAGCTGGCCTGACTGGACAATCCAAGAGCGACCGCAAACGTCTTGACGGTATTCCCGGTTTTCCCGTCAAGGGGCGCCCCGCGACGGGTTGGACTCGAACAGTCGGGGCGAGTTTGACGCGAACTGATCGTCGTCACGTGGCCGGACTTTCCCGTGAGCGCCGTTGCCTTAAAAATCGCGGCAGCCCCAAAGCTCAGTGGGCAGGACAAAGCCTGGGCCAGTTGTCATCCCCCCCTCCGGTGACCTGGAATCAAGTCGCCTGCCGAGCTGAGAGCAAGTCTGGCCGTTGTCCACGCCGACTCCTTTCGTGATAATCCCCGAGAGCATTCGCCCCCGGCTGCCCACAAGCCGGTTCCCGGGGGGGAAGGCCGCGATTTTGTTGGGCGCGAGTTGGGCTGGTGGTGTGACGCGGAAGGCCTTTGCTCACGAATCCCCAAGACTCTAATCGATGGTCGCTCCGCTTTTCCCCCTTTTGCAGAAAGTGCAGTTTCCATGTCTCACGCATACCTCATCTCTGGAGCTCGGACTCCGATCGGTTCCTTTCTGGGCAGCTTTGTCAACGTTCCCGCTCCAGAGTTGGGCGCGGTTGCGATCAAGGCCGCGGTCGAGCGCTCCGGCCTCGGCTTCGAGCAGTTTGACGAAGTGATCATGGGGAATGTTGTTGCCGCAGGCGTCGGGCAGGCGCCGGCCCGCCAAGCTGCACTCAAAGCCGGTTTCCCGACTTCGATTCCTTGCTTGACGATCAACAAGGTTTGCGGCTCGGGGCTGAAAGCTGTGATGCTTGCGAGCCAGGCGATTCGCTGCGGGGATGCCAAAGCGATCGTGGCAGGAGGCATGGAGAACATGTCGGCCGCTCCACATTTTGTTGCCGGGATGAGAACCGGCTTCAAATTGGGCGAAGTCAAAATGCAGGACGCCATGGTTCACGATGGTCTGACTTGCTCATTTGAAAAGTGCCACATGGGTAATCATGCCGAGCACATTGCACGGCGGTTCAACGTCACGCGGGCTGAGCAGGATGCCTTTTCGGCTCGCAGCCAGCAACGCGCCGGTGCCGCTGTGCAGGCGGGATGGTTTACTGAAGAAATTGCGCCCGTGACCGTGGTGGAGCGAAAGGGAAGTCGAGTTGTGGCCGCTGATGAAGGTATCCGACCGGAGACAACGATCGAGGGCTTGGGCGGGTTGAAGCCGGTCTTCGACAAAGCCGGCTCGGTTACAGCTGGTAATGCCTCGACACTCAGCGATGGCGCCGCTGCAGTGGTGGTGGTTGATGAAGCAATCGCGCAGAAAGCCGCGAATAAGTTCCGGATTCTCTCCAGTCACACATCTGGAACGGACCCCAAGGACTTGTTCATCGCTCCAGTCGAAGCGATCCGCGGAGCCCTGCAGAAAGCCAAGCTTACCCTTGCCCAAGTCGACTTGTATGAAATCAACGAAGCTTTTGCGAGTCAGATGGTTGCTTGCTGCAAAGAACTGGCGCTGGACGAAGCCAAAGTCAATATTACCGGAGGGGGAATTTCGCTGGGCCATCCGATCGGAGCCAGCGGAGCCCGGGTGCTGGTCAGCCTGATGCATTTGCTTCGCCGGGAAGGAAAGCGTTATGGCGTCGCCAGCCTTTGCCTTGGCGGAGGAAATGCCGTGGCGATGGTTATCGAATCGGTTTGACGGCCAATCCCTTCGGCTTCCACTCGCTCTTGCTTGCTCCCCTGATTTACGACTTGACCGACTCAATTAACCCAACCGATTTCATTAACTCTTCGCAAAGGTGAACGGCCGAATGGATCAGATAATTTCCGAACTCGCTGACTATGTTCACAACCACTCCATCCATGATGAACTGGCACTGCAAACTGCCCGTTGGTGCTTGATGGACAGTTTGGGCTGCGGGCTGCTGGCGTTGAATTATCCCGGTTGCCGCAAATTGCTCGGTCCGGTCGTGCCTGGTGCCCAATTCAACGGTGGTTGCCGGGTTCCGGGAACGAGCCTCGAGCTTGATCCGGTCAAAGCCGCTTTTGACATTGGCACTATCGTCCGCTGGTTGGACTACAACGATACTTGGTTGGCTGCCGAATGGGGGCATCCTTCGGACAATCTCGGTGCGATTCTCGCTTGCGCAGATTACCTCGGCCGGGTGAAAAAAACCGGCATCACCATGCGCGAAGTTCTCATCGCGATGATTAAGGCGCACGAGATTCAAGGCGTGCTTGCTCTGGAGAATTCATTTAATCGAGTCGGTCTCGACCACGTCCTGCTGGTCCGGGTTGCCAGCACGGCCATCGCCGCTCAGTTACTCGGAGCCACCCAGAAGCAGACGGAAGCGGCGCTCTCACATGCCTGGATCGATGGCGGTGCACTCCGGACCTATCGTCACGCTCCCAATACCGGTTCGCGCAAGAGTTGGGCCGCTGGAGATGCGACCAGCCGTGCGGTTCGGCTGGCTTTGATCAGCCTGACTGGCGAGATGGGGTATCAAACGGCGCTGACGGCTCCCCGCTGGGGCTTTCAGGATGTGTTGTTCAAAAGCCAGACGGTTAAACTCGCCCGGCCGCTCGACAGTTACGTAATGGAGAACGTGCTCTTCAAGATCTCCTACCCGGCTGAGTTTCATGCCCAGACAGCGGTCGAGTGCGCCCTGCAACTGCATCCGCAGATTAAGGACCGGTTGGATGAGATTGAGCGCGTCGAGTTGGAGACGCAGGAACCAGGCGTGCGGATTATCGACAAGCAGGGGCCGCTGAACAACTATGCAGATCGCGATCACTGCCTCCAGTACATGGTGGCAATCGGACTGATCTTTGGGAACCTGACCGCTGACCATTATCAGGATCAAATCGCGGCGGATCCGCGGATCGACGAGCTCCGGGCCAAGATGAAAGTTCGCGAGAACCCCGACTTTACGGTCGCCTATTACGACGCAGAACAGCGAGCCATCCCCAACAGCGTTCAGGTTTGGTTCCGCGATGGCTCGCACACAGAGCGGGTCACCGTACATTTTCCTGTCGGCCACCGTCGTCGCCGCGAGGAAGGGTTGCCGCTCCTCCGGCAGAAGTTCGCTCAGGCCATCGAGGGCTTCTACAACCCGGATGAAATCGCCAACCTGATCACGTTGTTCGGCTCATCCGACCGACTCGATCGCATGCCAGCCGAAGAGTTTATGGGGATATTCCACAAGCAACCGGCTCCCTTGGAAAAACTGCTTGCCTGAGAATTGACTCCAGTCTTGAGCCCCGCCTGAAGTTTCGAAGTTGATTGTGGTCGCTTGCCATTTTCTGGAGAAGCCTGCCGTGAACCGCTGCCTGGTGCTTTGTTTGGGATGTGTTTGCTGGATGACTTCCTGCAGTTGGGCCCAAAGTCCAGCGCAACCCGGCGGGGCGGCGCCCTCCAGTCAGCAGGAAGCCAAGCCTGGCGACCAGTCGCGCGAAGCGAAACTGGCGGCCTACCTGTCCGGCGTCAAGTTTGTCGGCACGTTTACGGTTTCGGGAAATGCGGAGCGCCCGCCGGAGCCGGAATCGTATTACATTCTGAGCGCCGAAAAGATGGACGATGGTGACTGGTGGAAGTTGACCGCCCGAATCAAGTACTCGACGCACGACGTCACGATTCCCATGGCCATGGAAATCAAATGGGCCGGGGAAACCCCCGTGATCACCGTCGATCAAATGCTTGTTCCCGGCCTGGGAACCTTTGACGCCCGGGTACTGATTCGCAAAGGCAGCTACGCCGGAACCTGGGCTCATGACGACATCGGCGGCCAGCTTTTCGGGCGGCTGGAAAAGATGACTCCCGAAGAAATGGCGGAAGTTCAGGCAGCAGCAGAAAAGCAGAAAAAGTAGGCTGCCGACTTCCTCCCTGCCTTTGCTGCGGCACAACCTGAAACCGACTCGGCGCGAGCGCGCGGACTCGGCATGGGCCCGTAAGTTGCCGAAGCTCAATTCGGTCGCAGTGTCTTCCCGAACTCTCGGCTTCGATCACGGATTGGCAGTGACTCCTGGTTGGCAGCCCCGCGGTGCGGGGAACTTAGGCTGCGATCAAGTCAGGCTCAAGCGCGGCCCAGCACCCCTTGCCCCGTTCCAGATGATCGCGGCCGTATAGCTGCCCCCAATCCTCTCCGTCCCTGAGAACATCTCACCACCAGTTCAGCCGCACGATTCGCACAGTGGTTCCTCGGCGCTGGGCGGTTCTGTATCCAGTGGCTCTGGTCGATGTCGTGTCAGGCTCGAATCAACAGCGGCTTCGGCCCGCGGGGCGTTCGAATGGTCGCGCGGTGGCTGGAGGGGAAAATGATCGCGCACCAAACCGAGAAATTCCGTCTCGGTCTCGACCTTGGCCACCAGTGAACGAAACAGCCTCGCTCCGGGTCTGCCCTGCGCATAGTTACAGGCATATTTCCGCATCAACTGCGTCCCCTTTTCTTCGCCAAACCGCTCTACGACCAAGCGAAAGTGTCGCAGCAGGCAGTCTCGCTGTTCGACAAGTGTTGGTTCGGCAGGGACAGGTTCGCCACGCAGGGCAGCCTGCACTTGGGCAAACAGCCAGGGCCGGCCCAAAGAGGCGCGAGCAATCATGATCCCGTCGACATCATAGCGATTGAAGGCAGCAACCACCTTTTCGGCCGAGTCAAGATCGCCGTTGCCAATCAGGGGGATTCGTTTCAGGTAGGGCTTGATTGATGAGATGCGCTCCCAGTCGGCGCTACCGGTAAACATGTCTTGAGCCGTGCGTCCATGCACAGTGAGGGCCGCTGCTCCCGCCCCTTCCACCACCTGGGCCACGTCAATTGCATTAATGTTGTCGCGGGTGCAGCCCAGTCGAATCTTCGCCGTGACTGGCGTTGGTGCGCATGCGGCCACAACCTGCTCAATGATCGCACCCATCCGATCGGGAAAGCGCAACAGATACGAACCGCTGTGCGCTTTCTCTGTGACCTGTCTGACCGGGCAGCCAAAGTTGATGTCGACGATGCTGACCCGAAATTCCTCGACCAGTCGCCGGCCGACTCGCGCCATGGTCTCCGGATCGTTGTCCCAAATTTGAACCGCCAGTGGACGGGCCTCCTCGCGGACTCCCCAAAGCCGGTCCGGGTGCTCCGCCCGCTCGTCGAGCCAGACAAAGCCCTTGGCATTCACCATTTCGGTGGCGTGCAGGCCCACGCCACCGTACTCCCGCACGATTTGGCGGTAGGCGTAATTGGTGTAGCCGGCCATCGGAGCCTGCAACACAGGGGGATCGATCACCAATGGACCAATGTGGAGCGGTTGCAGTTGACGCGTCAATCGGATTTCATCAGTCGTTGTGCTCATGACATCATGATGCGCCCCGAAAGGAAAAGCGTCCAGAGGCGATCTCTGACAACCGAAGGTGTAGGCTCGACTCCAACCTGCCCGGCGGAACTGAACGCGCAACATGCTGTTATCAAGGCAGGCCGCCAAGTCGATTGGCGGCGACGACCCGACCAGTGCGTTTGGGGAAAGAGAGTCAGGGGCGAAGCAATGCGTGGCGAGTCGGACTGTGACTATCGGAAACGCCGAAGTTACCTACCAGGCAAGTTCCATCTGCCCGACAATTTGCCGAGCCAGGCGTTCCACCATTTCCAACTCAGCCGTTGCCAATGACTGGCCACCCTCGGGAATGAAGTCAATATCTTCCGTTATCCGCAACAATTGCCGCTGCATCAGGGGAACGCCAGCGCGATCGACCCAAGTGACTTCCAATTGCCAGCCGTACTGCAGAGCGCGGGGATCGTCGTCGCGAGTTTCCGACAGCACGCGTTTTGTATCCCGAAGAATTCGGCCTTGAATGAAACTGTCAGCCAGACGGGGATCGGAAATCGTGAGTGGGGTTTGCGATTCGACTTGCTTGACTACCGCCTCGGTCAACCGCTGGCCCAGAAACCGCCGATAGGAATCGGTCTCAAACATTGCTACGTGCACGCTGCGAATGTCGTTGCGATACAGATATTGGTTGCCCATGTGATAGCCCGCGCAGCCAACGGCACCGCAGAGCATGCCCATACAGGCAAGCAGCAAGGCGATGAGTTGGCTGGACGGTTTACGTGGGCGCATAAGGGTTACCGAAAAATGGAATCCTTGTCACCGGAAGCAATCAAAGGCTTGTTAGCTTCCGATTGGGGGAGCATGTCGAGCAACCACTTGGCATGTTGGGGTGGCTCTGGCGGCTTCTCACCCAGCTCGGCCACCTTCTCGGTGGAGTCTTCGGCCAGCGGCGTATCATCGTAGTTCTTCGCCACGTCGCGGAAGATCATGGAAGCAGCAAGATTCTCGCCCTTCTTTTCGTAGTACTCGCCCAGCGAGTAATCCCGCTCGGCCAGCAGATTGCGGACGGTGGTCGCTTCCTTGGTCAGGTACTCGCGTTCACCTTCGCACTCCTGAGGAAACTGCTGGACAATCCGCTTGAGCAGTTCGTCAGCCTTGACCAGAGGTTCCTGGTCATAGCTCTTGCCATAGTAAGAATTCATCCGTGATTTGAGCTCGAAGAGATGCGCATGGAAGGCGTGTTGGCTCCCTGGGTAAGTGATCCGCAGGTCTTCGTATGTATCCGCCGCATCCTGGTACATTTCTGCCTCGAAGTAGGCATTTCCCAAGGCCATGGTCGAGTCGTCGGCGAGTTTTCCGGACGGGTCGTCGAGCCGGATGCGGTGAAAAATGCGGCGGGCTTCGCTCGCCAAGTTAAAAGCTGGTCGCTGTGGGTCGCCGAGCTTGACCTTTGTCAGACTGCTCTTGCGGGAAAGCTGCAGCCAATACTGAGCGATCGAGAAACGCCGGGCTTCCGCCTTGTCGAGGTATCGAGACCCTGAATAGTGCGCAATCAGTTTTTCGAACGCGCGATTGGACTGCACATATCGGTTCGCGAAGAAGTTGGATTCACCCTCGTAGAACAGGGCATCCTGCTCCAGAGCCGAATCAGGCCAGCGGTCCGCTGCAAGCCGGAATTGATTCGCGGCCTGCTCATACTTGCGCCGGGCGGCCTCCGGAGCCGACTCCAACTCGTTGCCGGCTTCTTCATACAGCCTCTGACCAGCGGTAAAGGCCTGTTCCGCTTCCGGTTCATTAGCCTTGGCAAAGCCCTTGACCTTCATGGTCGTGCCGATTTGACTGGGCGACAGATCGTGCAACAACAGCCGATCGCCATTGCGCTCACCCATTGGATCAAGCGAATCATTCCCCAGCAGGGAATCGTCCTCATTGTTTCTGGCCAGCCCGAAGAGGCCGCCCTGACGGCTGCCATATTTCTTTGATTTGGCGCTGGGAAATGGGCTTTGGCAGCCTACCCCTAAACAGGTGGCAAGCAGCAGAAGCCAAATCAGCCTTTGACCGCAATGCGGCAACATGGGCGACATCCTTGTCTTTATTCCGTATCCCGGTTTTTGTTCAGTCTGGCCAGCCTGCCTGGCGGGCCGCAAAACAATTCTTCCAGCGGGTTCAATTTCACTGGAACGCAACAAACCCTCCGATGGTTCACCAACTCGTTCCTGATCAGGACAAAAAATCCTGAACAGGAAGACGATAGCCCACCAGCGAGTTTTCAAAATGATTCAATATTTGGCGAACTTCAACCCGACTCCGAGCCGACAACTCCGTGCCGCCTTTGGCGCCGTCAAAGTCCGACTCTCCCTGCTCGAGCATCCAATCCCGCGCCTCCCGTGAAAGACTCAGGACCCCCGTTTTTCCGGAACGACAAAGAGTGCAAACGATTCCACCCGAGACTGAACAAAAGGAAAACCGTGTTGCTTGATCAGGCACCTTCCGCCCGCATTCAACACAGGCGGTGAGCATCGGCTGATGCCCGAGGATCTGTAACAGGCCAAGCTCAAATATCGCCAGAATCGCCAGCGGATTTTCGCCTTCACTGTCCAGTAACCGGATCGTCTCTTCCGCCAAGTCGTATAACTCGGGTTGGGATTCGCCTCCCTCTGTCAGCACCAGGAGCAGTTCAATTACGTAGTAAGCCGCATACAATCGTCCGAGATCAGCCGCGCCAGCGCGGAATCTCCGCTCCAGTTTGGCCTCCGTCAACAAGTCCATTGACGGCGGAGTTTTGCGGAGGAACACTAGGCGAACCAGCGCGAGCACGTCAAGGGCAGAGTCAAACGGACTCTTCTTTCGTCTTGCTCCTTTTGCCAACCCTGTAATTTTCCCAAATTCACGGGTATACAGGGTCACGACGCAACTGGTTTCGCTGAACTCAATCACGCGCAACACGATCGCCAAGGTCTTTTCAGCTGCCATTGATAAAAATTGCTAGCGTCAGTGGTGGCTCAGGGACGTCTCGGCATCAATCGAATGTGAGGGAAAAGGGCTTGTACCGGGTACCTCAGCCAGCGGTCGAGCCTAGCAGTTTGCGGGTCAAGCCTGCCAAAGCGAGGCCGCAAATCGCGACACCGGCGGCGCACACCCAACGGGAAACGGGAAGTTGGGGGAAGAGCAACGAACCGATCAAGGGCAAGGAAAAGTAAACCAGACCGGCCCCGCAGGCAGACGCGAGCAAGGCCCAGCCCAGTTCCCGGTCGGAGGCCACCGTCGGATTGGCGGCCGCAATCGGTCCCCAGCCTCCACGCCAAGGACGAACCTTGCGATAGAACGCCTCCAGCTTCTCGCGCGGCTCAGGCGACGTCAGCAAAGTCGTCAGCAACCAGCCGACGATGGTCAGCAGGGCGATCAGGAAGATCTGTTCTTCCGATTTCAGCGGCTCGCTCCTGCCGAGCAAACCACTGTAGACCAACGGCTGGTTGCTGAGCAGATAAAGCACCAACGAAAGAAGCATCGCCGAGATTTCACTCCAGGCGTTAATCCGCCACCAGAACCAGCGCAAAATCAGGACCAGCCCAGTCCCTGAGCCGAGAGCCATCAGCAGTTTCCAGGCTTCATCGATAGAGACGCCGCTTAACTTCATCCAGGCAGCAACTCCCAAGGACTCGGCCACGATGAGCAGCGAGGCCCACTTCGACCAGCTGGTCAGCTCGCGCTCCGTGGCTTTGCCACCTGACAAAGGTTGCATCACGTCGCGCACCAGATAGGAAGCTGCCCAATTGATTTGCGTACTGAGCGTTGACATAAAGGCCGCAAAGAAGACGACGATCATCACGCCCGAAAGTCCTGGCGTGCACAACTCCCGCATCGCCATTGCATAGCCTTTGCCCGGATCAAAACTGCTGTCCTGCAGATAGTTCAGCCGCAGTTCCGGATAACTCGCCAAAGCAAAAAAGGCGACCACGATCCACGGCCAGGGGCGGAGGCAGTAGTGGGCCAGTTGGAACCAGAGTGCCGCCAGAAACGAGTCCCGCTCGGACCGGCAGGATGCCATCCGCTGCACGATGTATCCACCCCCACCCGGTTCGGCTCCGGGGTAGCAGGCAGCCCACCACTGAACCAGCAGGATGATCAGGAAAATATGCAACGGCATCCAGGAGGATTCACCGAACGAGGGCAAGTAGGCCATGGCCGCTTGAGCATCGCCGAAGTTCTCTCCCATTCGGGCTGCCAAAGCTTCCCCGCCTCCGCCGCGTGAATAGGCAACCGCTGCCAACCAGATACAGCCGCCCATGGCAATGATAAACTGAATCATGTCCGTCACAACGACGCCCCACAGTCCCGAGAGCGATGAATACAGCGCCGTAAATGCGAACATCGCCAGCAGTGCAGCCCAAGCGAGCATCGTCGGTGTCCAAAAACCCGCCGCCGCATTTGACTCGGTCAACGGCCGATAAAAGATCGTCTCTTCCATTACGGTCAACATGCCACCACAGACCCAACCCACAATGATTGGGTTGACCAGCAGCGCCCAGTAAAGCGCTTTGGTAATCCGCAGCACTTTGGCGGGCCGCCCCGCATAACGCAAATCAATCAACTCGACATCCGTAATGACCTCGGCTCGCCGCCAATACCTCGAGAAGACAAAAACGGTCAGCATTCCCCCCATCGCCAGTGACCACCAGACCCAGTTCCCGGCCAGGCCGTGTTTGATCATCAGGCCGGTGACCGCCAACGGGGTATCGGCGGCAAAGGTCGTCGCGACCATCGAAGTTCCAGCCAGCCACCAGGGGAGCGATCGTCCCGAGACGAAATACTCTTCCAGGCTCTTGCCGGCTCGTCCGCGAAACATCAATCCGACGGCGACCACAATCACCATGTAGAGAACAATCAGAAGCCAATCGAGTGCAGTTAATTGCATGCGTGAGTTCCAATCGAGAGCAGGGCCAAATGGCTCGCAGTCGCAAATCTTGAGGCGCGGTCAAAAAAAAGGGACGGGCCAGACGCCCGCCCCCAGTGTGTCCACCAGAACAGCCTTCGGCTCGGTCAATCGGCCTACTTCAGTTCCTTGATTTCGATTCGCCGGAACTCAACCGGGTCATTGTGACCGGCAAAGCCAAAGTATCCGGAGGCCCGATCCTTGCCCGGATGCGGCGAGTTGGCCATGTAATCGGTGATCTTCGAAAGGTCAGTGTTGAGGATCACGGTTCCATTCAACTCGACTTTGATGGTCGAGCCCTTAACAGTGACTTCCTGAAAATTCCACTCACCGGTGGGCCGATGGTATCCCCGGGCTGCGGCAGCCATACCATAGGCCGAACCGTGGTATTGCCGCGAATCAAGTGTCGCGTAATTCGGGTGTTCACTGTCGAGCACTTGCAGTTCGCACATGGCGACATAAGCTGCATCGCCCTCGCCGGGATAGCGAATCGCCAAGCCATTGTTGCCAGCGGGAGGCAGCTTGAATTCAAAACGGACCGCGAAATCTCCATACTCCTTGGCGGTGTGAAGTGTCCCGCCATGTCCGGCCTGACAGCGCAAGGCGCCGTCCACGACTTCATATCCGTCTACGGCACCCTTCCAGCCTTGCAAATCCTTGCCATTGAAAATCGACTGAAAGCCGTCGGCTCCTGCCTGAGCCAGGACCTGATTGGCTTCGTCAGCCGGAATCTCGCGGACAAAGATGTTCTTCCAGCAAATCTGCCCGCCGTGAGTCTGCAATTGGATCGGGCCCTTGGCGACCAGTGGCAATTTGCGATCGCCCCAATAGTTTTCCATCACCGCGTGATCGACGACCAGTTTGTCGTTCAGCCAAATCGAAGTGCGCGAGCCAATTTGGCGAATTCGAAAGCGGTTCCATTCACCAAACGGCTTGTCCGCCAACACCAGCGGATCCTTGCCCGCCGCGCCGGGGCTGTTGTTCCAAAGTCCGCCCGAACCCTTGTCCGCGCCGATGTTCCATTTCCCGCCCGCTTCCGTAAAGTCCCAAATCTGGACTTGGGGGGTCGCCTTGAGGTAAATCCCGCTGTCGGCTTGGGCGACGGTCTTGTAATCGATCCAAAGTTCGAAATCGCCGAAGTCCTCGAGCGTACTCAAAAACGGTCCTTCGCCGTCGTTGACGATCACGCCATCCTCTACCCGCCAGAACTTCTTCATGGCGGCCTCACCGGCAGAAAGCAACTTCTGCTTTTCTTCCGCGCTCAGGGCGGAAGTAACCCGAGGGTCCTGGGTTTCCAGAGCCGTCCAACCGCTCAGGTCGCGGCCGTTGAACAGTGTCCGGTAACCGGCTGGGGGGGCGTTGTTTTCCTGGGCGAAGCAATTGAAAGTGCCCGTGAAAGTACCTGCCGGGCCCAGTCCCAGGCAAGCAAAAACCGTGGCGCCGACCACGGCCAGCCAGCACCGAGAAAAATTCGGGTTGGTTTGCAACATGATTGAAAACTCTCTTGGTAAGTTCAGGATGTCCAAAGCGACCGGTGTGGCCCGTCGCCGACTCCCTATCCTAATTGTTCCCACAGGCACCTGACAGTAGCCCCCGGGGGGACGAACGCCGACTCTCCAGAGACGCCATGTCGAACACCGAAGAACCATTGCTGGATGCCTTGCGGACCGAGTGGCTGCACCTCCTGATTGCCGCCACTCACAAACTTGAACACTGCCTTTGCCAACTGGAACCATCGCAAGTTTGCCTGCGACCCGGCCCGCAACTCAACAGCATTGCGAATCAACTGGCGCACGTCGCGGGAAATTTACGGCAGTGGACCGCCGCCGGTTTTGGGGCCGAGCCAGACCAAAGAAATCGGGAGCGGGAGTTCGAAGACTGGGAGCCGGAGGACGTTCGCGCACTTCAGGAGAATCTGCTTCGGGCGCTCGCCGCCGCCCACGATGTCATTTCGCAAGTGACCACATCCGAACTACTGCGCGAACGAACGATTCAAGGCTTTACCGTCACCGGCCTTCAAGCCCTCAGCCACACCATCACACATCTGGTCGGACACACGCATCAAATCGTGCAATTAACCCGTTGGCACCTCGGTAGTCGTTATCGCTTTCACTGGACCGAGGATAGCCCGCGGCAAGGTGTCCCCATCTGAATGCAGCTCGACCTGCTATACATCGCGGTATCCTGTGCCTCCTGCCGGCCACTCAATCCAAGCGACGATCCATTGCAGGCTTGACCAGTGGCGGAGACAGGGGCAGGTAATCTCCAGCCAAATTCCAATCCATGCCATTTCCCCAACCAACCCCGTGGTCGCTGTCAAATCGCTCGATTTGAAATAGAGAAGCCCGGTGGTGCCCATAGGCCGCCGCACGATGCAAGAGCGTCTCGCCCGGAGTGCGCACGTCGCGCATGAACGCTCCCGTTTCGACTCCAGGTCGGGTGCTCGCCCAAACATCGGCTCCCTGTTCCAGTTACAGTCTGACGGTTCGAATAAACTCCGGCCGACTCGCTTTGCAAATCGCCGCATGCAACGGCGTCTCCTCGGTCTCGGGCAATCGCATCAAGAAGTTCAGCTTTCATGGACAGGCTTTCAGGCAAGGACTCTCAAACAAAAACTTGAGGCCAGAGAAGTCAGAGTTACCTAAGCGAGCTCTTCACCAAACATCAGTCGATGACCTTGCGGGGTCCGGATGCCGAACTCCCGCATGCCCCAAGGCTTGTCGGCCAAAGCTTGCAGAATGTCGACGCCTCGCGCCGCGAACTCGGCATGTAACTTGTCGACCTCGCTGACATTGACGTAAACAAAATAGGAATGGTCGCCCAACTCCGCCGGAGACAGCGCATCGGGACACTCGCCCAGCATCAGCCGAAATGCACCTCGCGAGAGAAAGGCCCAGCCGGGCGCCTCGAAATCGATTTGCATTCCCAATTGTTTAACGAAAAAGTCGATGGCGGCTCTCAATTCGGGTACAGCCAACACGCAGCGGGTATTTTGGAGCTCAGGCATCTGGCCAACCGTACTCGGGCGAACTCGAAACATACTGACTCCGGCGATTCCGGAAACCTTTAAATGCTAGCACTCGGAGGCACCAAATTGGGCTAGGGAGTCCAGCGAAGATGGAGTAGATTCTGGGGCGGACGGCGGTGGTCTCAGGGATTGGAGTCAGACCCTCCGTCGTTTACTACTATCAGGGGTCACAAGCAATGAAGCTGACGGACTTGACCATCGACGGCCAGCAGGCCGGCGAGCGCATGCAAATCAATCGAATGCATCAGGGGCTGAATGTGCTCCTCGATACAACGGATCGGGATCGGGACGCGGTGGCCCAGCTGATTCGCTATTTGCTTTTCGGCGGAACTGCCGAACATGCTTCCGCAAACGGTTTTTCACCGCGATCTTGCCACGCCGGACATGCTGACATCGTCCGCGGTCCTTATCGTTTTCGGCTTTCGCGGAACTCAACAGCCCAGCATTCGCTTCAGGTTCAGGGACTGGATAACGCCAGTCAAATCTATAGTGGCGATGATCTCTTCGGCAAAGTTGACGCGGCTGTTTTCGACACACTGTATGACGTTGATTTCCGACACGTCGGTCGTCAATTGTCTGAAGCTGCCGTCGCTCTGACCAAGCGGCTCGGAGTCAGTCCCAACGCCAGTCGCTGGCCAACGGAGGCCGCATGGCTGGCCTGGAAGCAGGAGGCTGACCAACTCAAGCAACAATTGTCGGCACTGCGACAGGAACTGGCCCAGCAGGAGTCCGAGCGGAACCGGTTGACTTTGCAAATCGAATCACTTGCTGCGCAGGATTTGGCCCAACGCCAACTGATCGATCGCGAACTTGCTGAGCTCGATTCGCAATCCACCGAGGTTCGCCGGCAGCTTGATCCAACCCGCCGTGAATTGGAGGAGTTGGAAGCGCGCTTGGCCAACTTGCAGTCCGAAATCGATCGCCGGGAAGGAGAACTTCGGTTTGAGCCGGTTGGGCAGTCGTACGACGGACTGGAAGTACTCTATGGCCAGCTGGACCTCGTCGATGTGCAATTGGCCCGCTGGCGATCATTGCAGAATCAAATCCAGCAGCAACGCCTGGAGCTCCGCGATGAAATGGAGCAGTGGTCGAAGTCGCTGGAGTCTTCCCCCGAGCATCCTTATCACACCGCTCAGCAAGCTTTGGAACGAACCAACTCGCTGACGACCCGAATCGAACAGGCCGCTGCCCGGATTGAGGCTGAGACGCCTGTCGACCGATCAAGCCTGAAACAGGCGAATGCCGAGGTTCGAAAAAGCTGCGCCAGCATTCGGCAGGATCTGAATTTGGTCTGCGATGAATTGGCCAACCAGTATCGTCAATTGCGGCATAAGGCGGCGGCAGCCACGATGAAGCACTTGCGCGAACATTATAACGCCATCGCCGAAAACATTACCTGGTTGCTGTCCGAGCGGCAGCAGACCATTGCCGAGATTCAGGCAGTGGATAAAGTCGGCGCGGACGCAATCAGCCAGGCTCGGGCTGACTTCTGCGAGTTGGCCACGCGCGAGGGCTTTCTCGCGGCCCGGCGGAAGTTCCATGGTCCGGCTCCGATTGCCAGCGGCGACCATCGAGCAATCCAACCCGATGTGACCGCGGAGCGAAATCAGCTACAGCAATGGCGAATGCGGCACAGCGAATTGCTGCAGGTGGCCGCGCGATTAGAGTCGCAATTTCAGCAGTTGGCCGAGCGCCGCGCTGAATGTGCTGCTCGACGTGATCGTTATTACCAAGGAGAACTCGCCAGCTTTCGGGAACGCCTCGCCCAGCTCAGCACTTTGCTTGCCGGCAAGGGGCTGGAAGTGGAGCAATTGGCCAGAATTGACGCAGAGAACGATCGCGTTCCGCCTTATGCTGGACATCCTCTGATGAATCAAGCCGGCCAACTGCTGGCTCGATTGACTGAAAATCGCTGGACCGGGATGGCCGTCGCCGGGTCCGGTGCAAACCTCTTGGTCACCGATCGCGCCGGGCAGGCTTGCGAGGTGAGCAGCGTTGAGCCCTCCTTGCAGCAAGCCGCCTTGTTGGCCATTTGCCTGGCAACCAACTGGTGGTTGACCCAGCAGGGCTTGCCGGTCCCCATGCTCCTCCGCGAGGTTCTGCCGACCGCCGATCTGCAGCAGACGGCCATCTATGCCGCCGTGTTGCGTGAGTTCGGCTTGGCTGGACATCAACTGTTGGTCTTCACACGCGACCGCCAGATTGCCGAGTTCGTCGCGCAACGATTGATCGCCGGGACGTTCTCATTTTTCAAAACGGGACGACCGAGCACCAGTGTCGGCACAATTCCGACAGTCACCCGCGAGTTGGCCAGCCCCACGGTCGCCGCCAGCCCCACGGTCGCCGCCAGCTCGGTGCCCGTCGCCGCGGCAGTCTCCAACGGCGCTCTGGCTTTGCCGGTTGCCTCGCAAGTGGGCGAGTCGAGTTGGGCGGGACAAATGCTCCAGCCAACGGCCCGGCCACAGCACCGGCCGGTTGTTTATTCAGACCGCTCTGATTTTCGAAGTTTTCCGGCGTACCGTCCGCCCGTCTCGACCAGCCGCCCCCACTTGGAGGTCGCCCGACCGAGCGATGACACGGCCGGTATCGCGGCGACCATTCGCCCTTTGGTCGAGAGAGCCAATCGGTCAATGAGCGAAGAGACCAGCCTGCGAAGCGTTGATCTCGCTGACGCCATTCATCTGAACAACCTCATTCACGCCGGAGTGAACTCGATCGGTGAACTCCTCAGACTCGATCCCCACGCCCCCTCGACGCAGCTGACCCAGGTCGGCTTCTCGGCCCAACAACTCGATCGTTGGCAAGCTCAAGCGTGGTTGATGCTCTGCGTTGAAGGACTGACTCCGAGTGATGCCCGGATCCTGATCGGGTGCGGAATCACCGAACCGGAACAGTTGGAGACAACCTCAGCCGACCAACTGCTGACCCGAATTCAACGCTACCTGCAATCTCCTGATGGGCGGCGATTTGCCCCCGATACCGCGCGTTATCAGTTGGAGCGGATTCATGGCTGGCACCGGGCGCTGCAGGCCTCGCGCAGTCGCTGGCGAATCGGCAACGGCTACAGTCGGCGATTGCGGCGGCAGAGTTGGCCCAGTGGAGTCGAAGCGGAAGCTGGTGGCGATGAAGCAGATGAGGCTGGATTCTCCGGCCCCAGTTTGACGGGTTACCTTGAACACGAGCGGACGCTGGAGCATCCGGCGACGACGCGCCACTTCGATCGGCACCCCGAGGCCATTAGACCGGAAGACTTCGATTTTGACTTGGAGTCTGATGCTGAGCGACAGGAATCTCGCCAGGCAATCCGCGAGGCGCTTCACGGTGCTGCCTCGCCGCCCCCTACCCCAATTCGGCGTCCGATCATCACGACGGCAGCCCAATCCTCGGCAAGCGAACAGACCGCAACCAAAGTGACCGGCAGCCGGTTTCATCTCAATCTCGATGATGCGGTTGAAGCCGCTCCCTCGATCGGCCCGCGAACGGCTGAACGCTTCACGGCCATTGGCGTCGAATCAATCCGCGACTTCCTTCGCCAAACTGCAGAGTCAATGGCTGAGAAGATCAACTTCAAACGGATTTCAGCCGACGTGATTCGCCAGTGGCAGCAGCAGACCCGACTCGTTTGTTCCATTCCCAATCTCCGGGGTCACGACGCCCAGCTGCTGGTTGCCGTAGGAGTCACGGAAGCAGAGCAATTGGCGGGGTTGGCACCCAAAAAGCTCTGGTCCTTGATTGGGCCTTATTGCGAAACCAAAGAGGGCCTCAAAATCATCCGCGCCGGAAAAAAACCTGACCTCCAGGAAGTCACGGAGTGGATTCAATGGGCGCAACAAAACCGCTCCCTTCAGGCAGCCTGACATTTGAGCTGCGGGAGGTTTCGGCCCCGAATTGAACGGGTTGCAACCCTCGCCTCGGATAGATTGCCTCCAGCCGCGCTGGGGGTAAAAAGATAGGGGCAGTTCTCGCGAACTGCCCCAGGAAGCCGGTTTCGATCAGACACTGACCGTTGACTGCAATTGCTCGGCCAGACGATGCCGGGCCACATGCAACCGCCGCTTGATCGTGCCCACGGGAGCGCGGAACACTTCGGCCATTTCCAGCAGCGAAAGGTCATCGAAATAAAACGCCTGCAAGGTCTCGCGGTCGAGTTGCCCCAGCCGAGCCAGTCCGGCTTGCACTTCGGCCCGCCGTTCTTCGGTCAGGAGGCGGTCCTCGCCGGAATCCTCATCTCCCGCCACCAACTCATCGACCACCAAGTCACTGCCGCTGACCGGACGCCGACGACTGGCCCGATTGATCGCCACACGGACGGCGATCGACCGCAACCAACCGGCGAAGGCCTCTGCTTCCCGCAATTGGTCGAGACGCAACATCGCCCGAATGAAAACTTCTTGGCAGACTTCTTCCGCCTCGGCCAAGTTGCGGACCCGTCCCAAAGCAACCGCCATCACGGTCGACTGGAACCGTTCGCACAATTGCCCATACGACTCCCGATCCCCCGCCTGGGCCCGGCGGACGAGTTCTCCGGTTGAATACGATTCAGTTACTTCAAACATGGGTGCACTTTCCCTGGGCCGGGCACATCCAAGTGCGCGGCGAAACCTGCGCGGCAACAGGCAGCTCCTCGATAATCGATGAAGGTGCCAGTTCGGGCAGGCGAACCCGATCGTTCGGCTTCAGGACCGGTCGCAACGGCACAAGCCGCGCGCGGAACTCCTGAGAAAATTGGGGCCGAACGGCCAATCAAACCACTGAAAAAACACGAGTCTTTGCCGCAGCCCAACCGGACCACGGGACACCCGAGAAGTCAGTCCGCAAATGGCGGCTATGACTGCTGGTGTCTGCTGTCCTTTGGCAATTGCTGCTGGCTACGATCGCCGCTGCAGTTGCCCGGATTCAGCTCCAATCCAAGCCGCCCCGCAAACTGGCAGAGTTGTTCTGCTGCTTGACAGGCGAGAGCCTGGATCCACTCGCGGTGCCGGCTCCAAAGACCATCCGTTCCGCAAGCAATCAGGCCGGCTGCCAGTCCACCAGGGACTGTCAGCGCAGCCGCCGCGGAAATTTGCCGGCCCAACAGGGTCCGGAAAATTGCTCGCTGCGCTTGCGATGAATGGGAGCCGAGCACTGGCTGGTCAACGTCTGGTGAAGAGAGCACCATCGACGTCGCCATCAGGGGGAGCGAATAGCCGGGAATGACTGGCAGAGCCAACACGCCGACGCAACGCTTGCTCAAATTGGCAAACTCGTTTGTCTGATTCATGCGTGAATTGAAACTCTGCATCTCGTCACTCCTGGTACCGCTCGGGGCACCTCAAATGAGATTGAGAAAAAGAAGGTCCGGGATCCGTTCCCGGATGACAATAGTCCGAATTTTCGACCAGGAACACGTTGGCGAGTCTCAACCTCGCGGCAGCGAGAAAGGTATCTCGCCCCAAAGCAATTAGCCAAGGCTCAACGCGATCAGCTGCGGCGCAACCATTCGCTTCCGGTCCAAGTACGAAAACCCGTCGATTACGACTTAAGTCGCCTTTCGGTCCTAAAGGTTCGCGAGATTTGCCAAAAAGTCAAATTTTTTTCTGACTGAGGCCGCTGGGTAAGCTGGTTTTAATCGCGGGTGCCATTGGATTGGAGGGAGCGGTGGATAGTTCCCCGTTAGTTGTTTGGCCGGGCGATGGCCCAGAATAGCCCCGACCCGGACAAGGTCCCCTTTCGTACCTCGCTGCATCTCGGACCGCATCCCGTCCGAGTACGGCCAACTCCGCCTGTGGGGTAATCATTGGCGAGCATTCGTCGAGCGGGAAAACACTTCGCGCCCTGAGTTTCAAGGCTCCCCGTTGCAGCGACGTCGGGCTGGCTTTCGAACTGCGCCAGCGCAAGTTGGGCTAATGGTAGGATCCTACCCGCCTACAAGTTCTAAAGTACTCCAGAGACTGGGGTCTTCTGCCAAGGGGAGGTCCGCACCCACCCCCAAGGTGTTCCAGCCCAGTTCGCGGTCAATCACGGCGACCGAGAAACCAAGCAGCCTCTGCTCCTGTGGACTCCAGCCGTTGAGCAAGCTGCTTGGTACTTTCAGCAGCAGGTCATAGCCTCCGGTGACCAGCTGGGCGGTCGCGGTCACCTTGCCGCGGTTGATCGTCGGGGCATCTTCTTTGGCTCGGTTAATCCGAAGCATCCCGCAAGTGGCGCTCTCTCGCCCACCAGCCGGATTCGGCGAGGCGACAAACCAATGGCAATAGCGAGTCGCCCGATGCACATTGTGAGTGTCCCGCGTATCAATCCAAAACTGCAGCCCATCACTTTCCAGAGGCTGGTTCGATCGCACCCAAAGCGATTGAGACTTTCCTCGCACCGCAGCGGCCAGAAAAAAGGCCTCCTCCATCCAGCCACACCTTAATCGGGCGTAGGCCTGTTGCCCCTCGAATATTCCCAACAACGGCAGCTCCCCAGCCGGAACCAATTGCTCAAACCCTTTCGGTTCCTTCTCCAACCGTGGACAAGGGAACTTGCAACGGAAAAGCAGATTGCGGGGAATGGATACAGGAGTGGACATGGCTATTTGGAAAGGTCAAGTGTGGAACGTGCCAGGTGGAAGCAAGGTCGCGGAACCGTTATCTACAAAAGTCTGCTGAATCCCCAAACGAACATCGCTACGACTAACGCGTTGAAGCCGCCTGGTAATGTTCTTGGAGAAACGCCTTCAATTCCTTTTGTGTCAATTGCTCCAGCCGATCGAAACTGAGGGTTACCAGATCATTGGTTGCATCCACAGTCTTGACCGCCTGACGCAATCCGAAACCGCTGACGCGGCCCAAGGGAAAACGATCTTTGGGGCCAAGCAACTGCAGTTGTACCGCGTCGGGCTTTTTGGTTAACAGCGAGGCCCAGTGACGTCCGTTGCCCGGGAGCGTGAGGTGCACGATTTGTTTGTTCGTCCACTCAAATTTCCCTTCGGGAGCAAGCTCCGCCAATAGCTTGTGCAAACGCTCCAGCACGTTCGGTTCCCAAGCGACTTCCTCACCGGGCGGAAAGCCCTTCCGCAGGTAATGCCACTTTTGGCCCAATTTCACCCATGGCAGGAGTTCGTTCGGATCCGCTTCGACCCGCTTGACCCGTTCGGAGAATCCCTCGATTGCATCTTCAAGGAACTGCCAGAATTCAGGTGTGTCGATTTCTTCCAGGGTATGGACGCGGACTTCAATCTCCTGCCAAGTTCCTTGAGAAGAAAGTCGTACCCGCGATTGGTTGCCGTAAATCGGCAACTCTTCCATCTGGTTCGGCGTCTTGAGCGGAATCCGCTCCAGCAAATCAGCCTGCTTAAAGGTCCCGCGGCGAACGCGGAACTTCAATTTCAGCAGCCACCGCTCTCCTGTCAGGGCATGCAGGAACCAACCCAAGCTGGACTTCGCTCCAGTCACTTCGACCACGCTGCGCGAACTCCAGTTAGTGGCTGCAAAGCCCTCGTGCTGTTCAATTCTATCGATTACTGCCGCCAGGGCCCGGCCGTCCCAATTAACCGGGTTGCCATCGTGCCCCACGCGGTCTTGGGTATGCCAACGCCGGCCATTCTCCTCCCATGGCATTTGGACCGCCCGACCCACTTCTTCGATTTCGATCCCCTGCTCTTCCGGCTGAGCTTGGGGGTCGTACGGAATGCGGGCTTCATAGGGATCGCGTTCGAGCACTTCGGCCAGTGCATCCCCCGTGTGACTCCGCGGCAATCCCGATTTCTCCCCGGCCGTACGAGCGTACTCGACGATCATTTCCGGCGTGCCAGCGGTGACGATTTGCCCCCCGGCATGTCCCGCTTCGGGACCCATGTCGACCACCCAATCCGCCGCCTTGATGATGTCGAGGTTGTGTTCAATCAGGAGCACCGTGTTGCCCAAATCAACCAGCCGCTGCATCACATTCAGGAGCTTGGCCAAATCATCGAAGTGCAACCCGGTGGTCGGTTCGTCCAGTAAATATAAGGTCCGGCCCGTGTCCGGCCGTGCCAGTTCCGCCGCCAATTTGACACGTTGAGCTTCCCCGCCTGAAAGCGTCGGAGCGCTTTGCCCCAGTTTGACGTAGTCCAAGCCAACGTCGCAGAGCGTTTGCAGAATCCGTTTGATCTTGGGAATGTTCTCGAACAGTTCGACGGCGACCTTGCAGGGCATTTCCAGGACATCGTTGATCGAATGCCCGCGATAACGAACGGCCAGCGTCTCTTCGTTGTAGCGTTGCCCCTTGCACGTCTGGCATTCGACCCACACATCGGGCAGGAAATGCATTTCGATACAGATTTGCCCGTTCCCCTGACAGGTTTCACATCGTCCGCCGGGCACATTGAAGCTGAAACGCCGGGCGGTATATCCACGGACCTTGGAATCAGGCAACTCGGCAAACAGATTACGGACCAAATCAAACACGCCGGTGTATGTTGCAGGATTGCTCGAAGGTGAGTTCCCCAGCGGTTGCTGGTCGACGCGAATCACCTTGTTGATGTACTCGATACCATTAATTTTCTTGTGAGCACCGGGATTGACTCCGGCCTGATGCAACCGCCGGGCCAGCGCGTTGTAGAGCACATCGTTCACCAATGAACTCTTGCCGCAACCGCTTGGTCCAGTGACGACGCTCAATGTCTGCAGGGGAATCTCGAGGTTCACGTCCTTGAGGTTATTATGCCGCGCTCCGAGGACGCTCAAGACTTGCGTCGCAACCACGGGCGGTAAGGATTCGGCCAGCGACTCTTCGGCTTGCTTTCGGCTGGCTTTCTTGGCTGGTTTTTTCGCTTTCGATTTGGGTGCTGCTGGCGGCGGCGGGGCAACGAGACCGGGGCGGCGATTGGTTGGAATGGGGATTGCCTTTTTACCGCTCAAGTACGGTCCCGTCACACTCCCCAGCACTTTGCCAAGCTGCTGCGGTGTCCCGCTGGCGACGACTTGCCCGCCCTCGTATCCGGCTCGTGGACCGAAGTCAAAAATCTGATCGCACTCGGAAATCACTTCGCGATCGTGCTCGACCACAATCAACGTGTTTCCCAAATCGCGGAGTTTGTGCAGCGCTCCAAGCAGGCGGCGGTTGTCACGCGGATGCAATCCAATGGTCGGTTCATCCAGCACATACAACACGCCACACAGTCCGCTCCCGAGTTGACTGGCCAGGCGAATCCGTTGGGCTTCACCGTTGCTCAAGGTCGCCGAACCGCGAGCCAGAGTCAAATAATCCAGCCCGACGTCGTTGAGGAACTGCACGCGGTTTTCAATTTCCCGCGCCAGTTCACCGGCGATTTTGGCCTCGCGGGAATCGAACTTCCAACTCCTGACGGTCTCCAGCAAATGTCCCAGCGGCATCCGGCAGTAGGCGTCGATGGTCTGTCCCCGAAAGCGGACCGCCGCTGCGTCATCGCGCAGGCGGCTGCCGCCGCAACTGCCGCACTCGACGTCGCCGATCAGCGATTGCAGCCGCTGCCGGATCGGAGTGGAGAGCCGCGCCGCTTCCTCCAGCATCGGGTACAACCCTTTGAATTGGAAATCGAAGCCCGCATAATTGTCGGCGGCAGGGACTTTGAACCAGCGTTCACCCGTTCCGTAAAACAGGAAGCGTCGTTGCCGAGCATCGAGTTGCGAGATTGGCAGCTGGGAGTTAATTCCCATCGTTCGGCAAAAAGTCGTCAGCATGATTTGACTGAGCGGAATCCCCAGTTCCGGCCACAGCCGCATCGCGCCCTCTTCGAGCGAGGTTTCCATATTCTTGAACAGCAGGGCCGGGCTCGCGCCGACTTGAGTGCCCAGTCCCTGACAGTCGGCACACCAACCCAACTGGCTGTTGAACGAGTAGTTATTCGGGCTGAGCTGCTCAAAGCTTCGGCCGCAGCCATCGCAAGCGAGGTGTTGACTGTGGCGAACGACTGTCCACTCCGGTTGGGGCAGTCGATCATTGGCAATGACCACCTGCAGAATGCCCTTGCCCACGGAGAGAGCGCTTTCCACGCTGTCCGTCAACCGCGAAATGATCGCCGCCTTGATCTCCAGCCGGTCGACTACGACTTCCACGGTATGTTTGGCCTGCCGCCCGAGCGTGGGGGCCTCATCGGTGGCGACCACTTGTCCATTGACCCGGATTCGGACGTAGCCCATGGTCCGAATTTCGTCCCACAGCTGTTCGTAGGTTTGTCCCGCATCCAACTCGACCGGAGCGGTCAACAAAATCTTCTCGCCGTCGTGGCGGCGGAGAATTTTGTCCACAATCTGGTCGGGAGTCTGGGTGCCGATCGGCGTATCGCAGGCCGGGCAATGGGGAGTGCCCAATCGCGCCAGCATGATCCGGAAGTAGTCGTAAATCTCGGTCACGGTTCCGACCGTACTGCGGGGAGTTGCACCGAGATTCTTTTGTTCAATTGCGATCGCCGGCGACAGGCCATCGATATGGTCGACCCGGGGTTTGTCCATCTGATTGACGAATTGCCGCGCGTAAGAGCTGAGGCTCTCGACATACCGCCGCTGGCCTTCGGCATAAATCGTATCCATCGCGAGGGAGCTTTTGCCGCTGCCGCTCGGGCCGCAAAAGACGCTCATCCGGTCGCGCGGGATCGTCACATCGACGGAGCGAAGGTTGTGTTGTTCAGCGCCGCGGACCACGATTTCAGTCGCCTGCTGCGGTGGTTTGGCGCGGCCTTTCTTGGCCTTCTTGTCAATTGTGGCTGGACTTGGTTGGGCTGCGGGATTCAAAATGCCGCGGATGGCTTGCCCCGTGTGCGACTCGGCGCAGGCGGCAATCACTTCGGGCGGCCCGCTGGCCAAAATCCGTCCCCCGCGGTGTCCCCCTTCCGGTCCCAGATCGATCAGCCAATCCGCCGTCTTGATCACGTCCAGATTGTGTTCGACGACAATCACCGTGTTGCCGGCTTCGACAAACTGCCGTAGCACGGTCAAAAGCATTTGGATGTCCGCAAAGTGCAGGCCGGTCGTCGGCTCATCCAGCAGGTACAACGTTTGCCCTGTACTCCGTTTGACGAGTTCACGGGCGAGCTTGATCCGTTGGGCTTCGCCGCCGGAGAGAGTCGGCGACGGCTGGCCGATTTTCAGGTAGTCCAAGCCAACATCGTGAAGCGTCCGCAGCTTGTCGTAAATCTTGGGAATGTTTTCGAAAAAGGACATCGCCTCTTCGATGCTCATGTCGAGCACGTCGTTGATCGACTTTTCCTTGTAGCGGACCTGCAGCGTTTCGCGATTGAATCGCTGGCCACCACAGACGGGGCAGGTGACCCAAACGTCGGCCAAAAAGTCCATCTCCAACTTGTTGGAGCCGTTTCCTTCGCATGCTTCACAACGTCCCCCTTTCACGTTGAAGCTGAACCGCCCTGGCGAGTAGCCCCTCCGTTTGGCTTCCGGGAGTTGCGCATAGAGATTGCGAATCTCATCAAACAGTTTGACGTAAGTTCCCGGGTTGCTCCGCGGCGTACGTCCAATCGGGCTTTGGTCGATCGAAATCATTTTGTCGAGCAGTTCGACACCTTCGATCAAATCATGCTCGCCGGGTTCACCCGTGCCATGATTGAGCCGCACATTCAGGGCCTCAATCAGAATGTCGTTGACCAGCGAACTCTTGCCGCTGCCGCTGACGCCAGTAATGCAGACGAACAATCCGAGCGGAATATCGACATCGACATTCTTCAGGTTGTTGTGTCGGGCGCCCTTGATCTTCAGGCTCTTGCCCGGCTCGGGTTGCTTTCTGATCAGCGGCCTTTCGATTTTTCGCCGCCCGCTCAGAAACGCCCCGGTCACACTTTCCTCGGCTGCCATGACTTCAGCTGGCGACCCGATGGCCACGATCTGGCCACCATGAACGCCGGGGCCCGGTCCGAAATCGACGATCAGGTCCGAGGCCCGCATCGTATCTTCGTCGTGTTCGACCACCACAACGGTGTTGCCCAAATCGCGAAGCGACTTGAGGGTAGAAATCAGACGATCATTATCGCGGGCGTGCAGTCCGATCGAGGGTTCGTCGAGAATGTAGAGCACGCCCACCAGGCCGGCTCCGATTTGGCCTGCGAGTCGAATCCGTTGACTCTCCCCGCCTGAAAGCGTCGGTGCGGTGCGGTTGAGCGTCAGGTAATCGAGGCCGACGTTAAGCAAAAAACCGAGCCGCTGGGTCACTTCCTTGAGCGGTTGGCTGGCGACAAACTGCCTGGTCGAATCTAGCTCGAGCGTTTGAAAAAACTCGGAGCAGCGGTCGATCGACAACCCGCAAACCTCGGGCAGCGTCAGGCATGCATGCTCGGCAAACGAGGGGCTGGCCGTCGTCAAACGGAAGTTGCGCGCTTGGGCATTCAGCCTCTGCCCATTACAGCCGGCACAGGGGAGCAGGTCCATGTACTCTTCGAGCTGCTCGCGCTTGGAGTCAATCTTGTAACTGCGGTACTTTTCGGTCAACTCGGCAATCAGCCCGGCAAACTTGCCGCCATACTTCATCGGCGAGCTGCCCCCGCGCCACGTAAACGTGATGTGCAAATCACCCGTTCCGTAAAGCCAAACCTTCTGCAAGTCGGGGCTGAGCTCTTGCCAGGGAGTTTCCAGCAGGCATCCTTCGGGTAGATTGCGAACGCGCTCGACCGTATCGGCGACGCCCTGCAAAATGTGCCTGCGCCAGCGGCCGAAATCTTTCCAGGTGCCGTACAACTCAAAGCATCCCTGCTTGAGCGATTTACCCGGATCCGAAACCAGCCGATCGGGGACAAAGGAATAAACTTCACCTAAACCGCCACAGTCGTGACACATCCCCTGGGGACTGTTGAAGCTGAACAGCTGGGGAGTTGGTGGGCGAAAACTGATTTGGCAACGGCTGCAGGCATAGTCGGCAGAGTAAATCGTATCGGAGCCGTTGCCGACGCGTTCTTCCGAACCCGATTCGGTCGGCCGGGCCTCATCGGACTCAACCGCCACAATCAATGATCCTTCGCCAACCTTGAGCGCAGTTTCGACCGCTTCAGCCAAGCGTGCGCGATGCGAGTCCTTGCTCTCCAAGCGGTCGATCACCACTTCAATATCGTGTCGACGAGTCCGATCGAGCTGAATGTCTTCTGTCAGGGAGCGGAGTTGGCCGTCGACCCGAGCGCGAATGAAGCCCTGCTTCAGGAGCTCCACCATTTGGTCGCGATGTTCGCCCTTTTGCCCGCGGATGATGGGGGAAAGGATTGAGAAACGGGTCCCGGCCGGCAATTGCTGGATGTGACCGATGATCTGCTCACGTGACTGGGCCGCAATTTTCTGGCCGCACTCGGGGCAATGCCCCTCGCCCACCCGTGCAAACAAGACCCGCAGGAAATCGTAAATCTCGGTGATCGTTCCAACGGTACTGCGAGGGTTGTTGCCCGAGGACTTTTGCGAAATTGAAACCGAAGGGCTGAGCCCCGAGATCAAGTCAACGTCCGGTTTCGGCATCTGTTCCAGAAAGTGCCGAGCGTAACTTGAAAGGCTTTCGACGTAACGACGTTGGCCCTCGGCAAAGAGGGTATCGAAGGCAAGGCTACTCTTGCCGCTGCCGCTGACCCCCGTCATGCAAATTAATTGGTTTCGCGGCAGGATCAGGCTGACGTCGCGGAGGTTGTGCTCCCGCGCGCCCTTGATGATGATGTCCGAGGCAGGCATGTCCAAAGCAGGCGCGGCGGCGACCGAGCCCTCCCGTGGCTGAAAAAAGTAGAACCTCCCAGTATACGCGATTCGGACCGGGGTGAGCAGGCGCTCAATTGGGGGGCGTGCCTTGCACTTGATTCAGGGAACTTCACCAAAATTCGAAGGATGGAAGGGCCAACGCCCTCTGTTCGAGCAGGAACTGTGGCTTCAATTTGTCCGCTGCCCCAGATCCTTAGCCCGCCAAACGCTGGACCCTGTAACATCCGGCGATCAAACCTGAGAACTTGGAAATTGGGAATGTGAACAATGGCACCGAGAAAACTGAAAGCTGGCGAAATCGCAGCCGGCGCGATGGCTACCTGCCGAGTATCATCCCGAAAAGTGAAGCGGCCGGCCCAGCCGACCAATTTCTGCTATGACTACCCGCGACCAGCGGTGGCAGTCGATTTGGTGGTCACGCGTATTGTTGCGGCTGGCCGAGTCAAATCTCGCCA